>Ga0326512_10001851_pt1 | contig 15888 bp, 13 predicted proteins | sample 1_2617_0518_D_FD_203652 | JGI IMG/M metagenome (GOLD analysis project Ga0326512, IMG submission 203652) | Bovine rumen microbial communities from UC Davis, California, United States - 1_2617_0518 | ecosystem: Host-associated > Mammals > Digestive system > Stomach > Rumen | place: USA... | reverse complement strand
GCATACCGGAGTGAATCGAAGCGGTCTAAACGCGCGAGAGCGCATCAGAGAATGAAGAAGCACGGCTCGAAACGGTATGATAAGTGTAAGCGGGTTATTCGTCAGGATGGTGAACGTAGGCAAGCATGGAAGAGGATAACAGCGCATCAGTTCGTCCTATGGTTGTTAAGCATGTTTGAAACTATTTGTATTCAGGATGAGCATTTTCAATCATGGTTCAGAGTGAATGGTTGTAAGATGAGTGATGGTATCCTCGGTCGGGTTTACGCTGAATTGCGTGTGCTTGCTGGTGAGTCATCGCCGCGTGTGCTCATGTGCGATGAGTGGCAACCCACGACACAGTATTGCGCGTTCTGCGGGCATTGCACTAAACATAAACTATCAGAGCGCGTGTTCCATTGCGCGTATTGCGGTTTTGAAATGGATCGGGATACTCACGCGGCATTGAACATGATTATCCTCGCGTTGGAACCATTGCCTGCTTACTGGTGGCGATTAACTGAGTTTAAACCACTGGACTCAGTTAAAAGGATTAATAGTGGTTTAACCGTGCGTGAGAGTGCGGTTATTAATCACGCTGGTCTGCATTCAATTGCAGGGAATGTAAGTCGGTTGGTTACACCTGTTTGGCACTCTCGTGTCTGATGGTGATTACTATCCAATCGCGTTTCCCGACTAGTGAACCCACAGTGTTAACACTTGTTAATTCTGAGCATTATGCTGAAGCCCCGCGCTTCAGCGCTGGGGTATCTCACTATATGTCCATGTTTACATTTGAATTCATGCTTGTCTTTTGAAAGGTAATATATTTGGCTCGGATCAGCGCCATCGTTCAATTGCGCTGCGACATCAGGCGCTTTCGTCAGTAAATCATTGATACCGGTTTTGAACCATCGTCCAGTGCAATACTGGCATGCGGCCTGTTTTGTTTTCGCGAACTGGCATATTATTCGTTCTGTGCTTCTTCCGCATTCAAAACAAATAAACCATCTTTTATCATGTGAACCACTGCCGACATCATATGGAGTGTCGTCGTTGCGCTCATAATCCCATTGATCAGCCTTTTCAGGGCATTTTTCAGCGAACGATTGACCTGCTTTCGGTTTTTTCGGTTTGCCTTCATCTGACCTGCGTTTGCGAACCATAGCGATTCCTTTCTGATTAAATGTTCATATATTCAATGATATCAATTTGTTCATATATTGGATGTAAAATTTAAAAGAACCGCATGTTTGCGGTTCTTTTAAAACATATATGAATGCAATGATTACATATATTCCATTTCGCGTCGCTTCTCATCACTCATTTGATTCAGCATGTTCCTGAATCCCCCATTGACATGCTCAAATATGTCAGCGGTTGAAATCATACCAGTGTCTTTCGCGACTATTTTTGATATTTCGCTTATTTTCTCAACCCAGTGATGACCCTGATTGTCTTTTCCTAATTGTACAACGAAATCCAATGCATATGCAATTCCCTTATTAATGGTAACAACATCGCGTCCAGGTTCTGCTTCTGAATCCAACATTGAAATTCTATCAAGGCATTCCTGTGGTGAATTGGCATGGAATGTTGACATCCCGCCACGAACACCGGAGCTGCTTGCATTAAGCCATCCATGAATCTCACTACCGCGACACTCACCGACAATTAGCCTTTGCATGCGCATACGGTTGGCGATAGCCACGCACCAGCTTAAAGTAACCTCATCGTTTTTTGACATTCCCGGTCGCCATGGCGTTGACTGCAAATAAACACAATCCTTAACATTGCTGAACTGCAACTCCGGTGCGTCCTCTGCAACAACAACCCTTTCCATCGGATCGAAATAATTTCCGCATGCTCGCAACATCGTTGTCTTGCCGCAACCTGTTCCGGCACTGAAAATGATGCTCTGTTTTGTTATCACTGCCCTTCTCAAAAATTCCGCGATGTCCTTGTTCATGGTGCCATTGTCCACCATTGACTGCAATGTGGTCAGGCTCTCGCTTCTTTTAGCGATTGTCACTGACGGGCATGAGTCAACCGTCGGTTTCAACACCATGGTCAGACGTGCATGCACTGAATCACGTTGTCCCTGCGCATTGCGAAACGAATAAGATAGAGCGCCCTCGTAGAGATATCGTAGTTTGCTGGGACGTATCGGCTTGCCTTTCTCGTCCTCGAAACCGGATGCATGCATTGAACGCCATGCTGTCTGTTCGAAATCAGCGAAGAACGACGCTTCGTTGCCCCATCCGATGCTGTCAACAAGTGTGTTCACGCCGTTTTTGATAATGAACACGCCATGTTGGAATTCATTCACTTTCGCCTCGGACACATCCGGACTTGCCAGTATCATCATGATTTTCTGCCATCCGCCCCCATACGTCAAATCCCTGGCTTCCTCGGATGCGCCAGTGTATTCACCTGACATAATTTACTGTTATTTCCTTTCAAATGGACTCATTTGCTTGCATTTTGTGAATATCATTGGTATCATTGCGGTCATCATTAGCAAACGAAAATAAAGGATGCTGGTGGTTGTCCGTATTGTCGTGGTTTGCGTGTTCTCATCGGTTTCAATGATTTGAAAAGCCAATGCACGGATGTTGCAAAAGAATATGCGGATGATTTGAATGCTTTGAAATCAGGTGAAATCAGGGAAAGCATGGTGGCGTGGATTGAAATGTTGTCATGTATGGAACGCATGGAATCCTCCGGGCTTAAACGTTGAAAGGAAGTCAATGGAATTATGCTCGTAATGCAGCCATTGGTATCACACCGGATAATGTTCTGTTTAAGTTGTAAATATGCGTATTGGAAAATGGCATGATTGCGAGCATGAATGGAAGTGCGTTTTAGCCAATCGGACTATGCATGATACTGGTTGTCCTCAATGCGTACAATTGAAATCGGAAGGATGATTTCGCCATGATGCTGTCACATGAGGTTCCTGATTCTCGGATTGAACGCAATGTGCGCATGTTGAAAGTGAAACTGCCTGATGGCTCATCATCCACATGGGAGGTTGATTTCATTATTAATGGCATGTATGCGATTGAATTCAATGGAGAGTACTGGCATTCGGATACAGTGATTATTCCGAATCATAATACGACCGCATTATCATATCATACTATGAAACATGATGCCATTATTAATGCTGGCATGGTTCCATTATTCACATATTAGGATAATTGACTGAATCATCATGATATGCTGGTTGAATCATTGCATGCGGTTATTAATGATGGTAATTCTGTTACTGCATTGCTCACACAGTTGTCATCATTGTTTTCATGGTTTCATTATTGTCCGTGTTCAGGATATTATGATTTCATGGCTAGAGTTTATGATGATCCTTCCACGACTGAGAATGAGGATGAGCTGTTCGGCGGTGGTTCATCCAGTGATTCCGGTAGTTTCATGCCGATTATTATCGCTTTGACGGTTGTTTTTCTTATTGCAATGCCGATTCCGATTATTCTCGCGTTGCTTGTTACTTTCGGAGTATGGGCATTGTTCCGTTGGCAACATGTGCGTGCAAGTGTCATCACCGGGTTCAGCGCTGTCGGTGTCATATTATGCGTCATGCTGTTCAGCGCGACGTTTGATCTTGCTTCCATGCCTGCATTGCTGTCATCGGTTACGGGTAAGGATGCAGGCAATGTCATGAGCAGGTTGTTCATGGTTTGGAAGGGAACTGCCGGTTTGATATGGCTCGGCATCGCCATTGGACTCATTGCAGGCAGTTTCTGTTCATGGATTACACGGGGACGCATTCATAATAATCCGTATCTTGTTGTCACTAAGGGGGAGAAGTATTATCATTGGCGGTATCGCAGGACACCGCGTCAGCTGCTTGCCCGTGAACGCATGATTAAAGCAATGAAAGCAGATGCGTTCAAATCGAAGAAGGGTTCGTTCCCGATGGGAATTGAGGAGGAGCCGATTAATCCGCCTGATGATCCTGCTTACATTAAATATGATGTCCCGATTTCACGATGTGATTCTGAGGCGTTCACTCACGCGATTATTACTGGCGCGTCAGGAAGCGGTAAGGAGTGTCGCTGGGACACTATCATTCCAACGATTAACGGTTTTAAAATAATCGGCAATATTGATACAGGTGATATATTGTTTGATGAGAATGGCAATAAGACAAAAGTTTTGAAGAAATACCATCCGAATACACCTGATCATTATAAAATCACATTCAGTGATGGAACAAAAGTTAAAGTTGGCGGCGATCATTTATGGCAGGTCAATCATGTCAGCCAGCGTAAGCATACCGGTCGCGCACTGATTTCAGTGTATGATGATGAGCAATTGAACGTATTGCAATCAGCTCTTGCAACCACTTCCGATGATGAGACTATCACTTCCGAACAGGCTAAAAAGGAATTCGGTGATTGGATTATTGATAATAGTGTAATCACTTATTGGAATGCCATCAAGAATGTGAAACATTCACAGGAATCATATTATGACAGAGATGCGTTCATCAGCAAGCTGAATCGTTCCAAATCCGATGAATCCAATAAGTATTGTGATGCATTGATGATGATTGCGAATGATGATGCGAATCTCGTTGACAACCGTTTCCTGCGCCGTTCGCAATTGATGTATGCATGTGATGGCAATGGACGTTATATCACTGCATTGACACGATACATTAAAGGTGATGACAGGACGACATCACAGTATGCCGTGTATGATCGCCGTGAATACCTGACTGCGTTGATTGATGATGAGTTACGTCGTCGTGAACGCATTGCCAGCATTGAAAACAATAGTCGCAGGAACAATCCGAGTATCACCGTGAACATGCTGGAATCGGAAGTATTGGATACGCGGACGATGCATGAGGCGATGGAACATAATACAACCGGCAGAGCATTGTATTCAGTGAATGCAACTGGTTGCGTTGATTATCCTGAACGGGATTTGCCGGTTTCGCCATATACTTTCGGCGCATGGCTCGGTGATGGCAGCAGTTATGGCGGCGTCATTTGCGGTGTTGATGATGAGGTCAGGGATGCTGTCATTAATGAGGGCTATGAACTCATTGGAAACAAGATTATCCCTGCTGAAAATGGTAGGAATCATGCATTGAATAATTGGCGTTTCAGGAATCTGCATCATGAACTGTTCCATGATTCGGGTTTGAAAACTTATGATGATAAACATAACAGGCTCATCAAGGACATTCCTGATGTTTACATGATTTCATCCCGTGAGCAGCGAATCGCGTTATTATCCGGTTTATTGGATACGGATGGAACCGTTGGAAAATCTGGTCGTGTGGAAGTGAACATGACTGATGAGCAGGTTGTGCGCAAGATGCGCTCCATTGTTTGTTCACTCGGTTGGATTCCAACTGAAATTAAAGCAAAGAACAATCATTATAGGAATAACGGTGAACTCATTGAATGCAAGCCGTCATATCGGTTCTCATTCTATCCTGATGTCCAATTGTTCCATGTCGCTCGTAAAGCCGCGCGTTTGCAGGCTCGTCTGGATGATATTGATAATGGTTTATTGGCGCAGCAGGCGCGTAATTCACAGCGTTATATTGAATCCATTGTTCCCATTCATGATTCCAATGAGGATTATTATTGCCTGACCGTGGATTCGCCATCCCACTTGTTCCTGTGTTCCGAATCCTATATTCCGACGCATAACACTATAACAATGCAGAATATGATTCGTCATAACATGCAGGATAAACAGACGCTGTTCATCATTGATTGCAAGGCTGACCCGAATTTCGCTTGTAAAATGGCCGCATGGTCGCATGAACTCGGTTTGAATTTCTATCATTTCGCGCCGACAATGGGGAGTGAATACCGTATAACTCAGAATCCTGATGGTCCGGCGTTCTATGATCCGCTTGCGCATGGGCGTGCCGCCGATCATACGGACATGCTCATTTCTACCCGCGAATGGGATGCGGCATCCGCAGTGTATAAATCAAACGCGCAGTCAATGCTGTCAACCGTGTTCGCCATAATGGATGAAATGAACAGGAAGGATCCTCGACTCGCGGATATTGATTTCAATCGTGGAACCATGTGGACTTTCTATGAACTCATCCGCAATGAGGGCAATTTGACAAGCGCGATTGGAACAATACCATCACAGTCAAACACTCGTGCGCTTGCGGATGAATTGGAAACGTTGATTCATGCGAATAACCGTGCAAGGGAAGCGCAGGGCGTACAGAACGCAATGGGTGAATATAAAGGTTTCATGCGTGGTTTAATGACTTCCGACGGCAAGTACATGGTTTATCCTAAGAATGACAGGAATAGGAAGATAATTGATGTGTTCAAACTTGCATCGGAACCCGGTAATGTTGTTCTGTTTTCGATTTCCGCGACGAAATCAACGGATGTCGGTGCTATGGTTGGTTCCATGATTTGCACGGATCTCACTAACATGACCGCAATGCGTGCAATCAGCGGCCAGACCAACCCGGTGTCCATTTACGTTGATGAGTTCCAGTCCCTGCCGCCGACATCAGTGAAATCAATGCTTGAAAAAGCGCGTTCCGCTAAAATCGGAATCACTCTTGCATTCCAGTCATTGGAACAGGTTACTGCAAGCGCTGGAAGTGACGCTATGGTGAATTCACTGTTGGATACTTGCGGTAATTTCATTTTCCATGCTGGCTCCAATGAAACCACAGCGCAGACAATGAGCCAGATTATCGGTAAGCATTGGACTAATTCGTATTCAATTCAACGCCGTAATCAGCAAGGCATGCTGGAAATCAATTTCGGCAATAAGCGAAATGCCAATGTCATGACGACGCAAGTTGAAAAATACATCATTGAACCCAGTGCATTCCAGCATCTGTCCGCGCCGCGCAGGGAAAATGGTTTCAAATCTGAGGCCATTGTCATCAAGAAAGCATCCAGTGATGCGATTGACGCCGGTGCAACAGGCCCTGTCGCTCATAAGGTTTGGATGATTCCCCCGGATGAGATCATCGCGGATGATTATTTTGACCCGAACGCGCCGATAATGCGGTTTGATGACGAAACACCGGAAACCGGAATTGATGAATTCCCTGATGGGAAACAACCGTCATTCATCAGCGCGCAGGAAAACATGTTCAATGACGCGCCGCAGGAACCAATTGAACAATCCTCTACTGGTATGAATCCAATGAATGCAAGGCGTTCACGTCCAGCATCTCAACCGGGACCGCAGCCAGTGAATGATGACAGCGGATTGTTCAATGATAATGCGGATGATGAGACGTTCCCTGGTGTCAGCGGCATGATTGATTTGCAGAATGATGCCATTGAACGCAATGAACGCGCGTCTAAACGTCCGGAGCATGCTCAGCGCAGGTCTATCCCGAAACCCGGTCAGGAATCTCAGCAGCATAGGAGAATGATTCCGAAACCCGGTCAGGAACTCGCCGTCTCTCAGAATGATGACATGTTCAATGATAATCCGGGGTCTGCTCGTCCAGTCAGAAGGAATAATGCAACGTCATCGCAACAGCAGCGTCCTGTTCACAGGTTACAGAATCGTTCAGGCGCTGGCAGACTACAGAATCGCAGTTTGCAGCATTCAAATTCACCACGAATGAAAGAAGCGCCGCGCCGGACAATGGAACCTGTTCAAATGGAGGATAAACCTGCACGCAGGAAACCGGTCGCGCCGCGCAGGAAACCGGTCGCGCCGCGTAAACAGAACTAACAATTAATAGAACAAGCCATCAATTGAAAACAAATGCAATCAATTGATGGCTTGTTCTATTTTTTCGCTTTCTGATTATTCACATGATTCATAATTCGTTTTTTCACATCATCCGGTATTCCACATGAGCCAATGTCATCATAAGTGAGTTCATCGGGTATTATGCCATCATGCAGCCATTTGATGATTTCAGGCGGGCAATGATTGAACACTGGTGTTTTCCAATACATATCGGATGCCATTGTGTCATTCATTATGATGAATGTTTTATTATCACGGAGGGCGCGTTCCGCTCTCAGCCATATGAGCCATCTTATGATACTGTCGTCATTCTCATAAATCGAGTCAATGTATTCCATTGTCGCGTTCGCGGTTTGAATCATCATGTTATAATAGGATGATGATGTGGTTCCGCTCATTGTTATATCAGCGAAAATCCTGAAACCTGCTATTCCGTCATCATCCCTGCTGTAATAACCGGTAGGAATCAAACTGGCGTCAGGAACGCCATGGATATGTTCAACTGTTTCCATCCATTTCATGATGTTCCTGCTGTTCACATTCCGTGTTTTCCCTGCTATCATGCGGTCAGGTGAAAGCAGATGTCTGCATTCGACAGCATGGTATTTCGCGGCTGACGGTATTGATTTTTCAAATTCCGTCATGCGTTCATCAACCAGTGCATTATAATCGGTGAGATTAACAGGTTCCATGATTTGACTGGATTCAATGTAGAATTCAAATGGATACATGATGTTATCATGCAGCCATTCCATGTCAAGTTTCCGAGTGATGACAGGATGAGAATCATGAATGAGTTTCATGAAATCCATCATCCATTCGAACCTGTTCAATCTGATTGATTCACGTATCAGCATTCCGATTTCAGGATGATTGGTTTTGTATTCATGATATGGGAATGTTTCATCCCATTCTGACAGCATCATGATTGACGGCCATCCGCATTCCTTAATCGCCTGTTTCACATCCATTCCATTCAAGCCATATGATTCCATGACTCGTGTCATTTCACGGATGTTCGTGCTTATTGTGGTTCCATCATGTTCAATTGCCATCATATGCTGATTGGTTTTGATGATTGGCATGTCAACATTCAATGTCATTGCAGGTGCCGTCAATGGATTACGCATGCAATTGATAGTCCACTTGAACGCGGCTGCGCTGTTATTCTGCGTGTTGAACAATTCCATTGCCTTATCGAATTCAGTCATTGTGATTCCAGTGAATGGTTTCAATGCTGTTTTCAATTCCTGAATGCGCGTGAATGACATGTTGTCAATCACGTTCATGATTTCGGTTTCAGTCAAATCCGAGCGACGCATGATGAATTTGATGTCGTTTTTCGTGTATTCCGTCATATCACCTCATCTCATATGCCTTGAATGAATCCTTATATTCATCCGGATTATCCGATGATTCGATGTTCCGCTTGAATTCATGAGCGAACCATTCAGCGCCAGTGTAACCACCCGGTATTCCATCCACTGTGAGAGGCATTGCATTCAATGTTTCCAATAATGGTTCAGGAATGGTTATTATCGTTTCATGATAACGGTTCTGTTGGCGTATTATTGCAGGCAATGGTTTACCGTTCACATAATCCCTGATTTCCTTAGATAATGAAATATTGTTTGTTTTATTATTGCTTTGTACATCTTTCAAATAACGTCCGATTCCATTCCGTGCATTATATGAATATACTTGTGATGTCCGTGAATTAGCATGGAAATATTTCATCATATGTTGGATCATCGCCCATCGGAATGTTCTTGAATCATTCCTAAGCATGCTTTTGGCATTGAATAATGATGTTCGTCCATCGGTTGAATAAAACCTGCCGTCCGCGCTTAACAGAGTGATGTCAAACGCCGCGTATGGCGAGCGCCATGGATCATATAGTTTCCATGGATCATATGATTTCAATGATGACGGGAATGATTTCACTATGCGTTCATCAAGATGATTAATTTTATCAGCGATTCCTATTGCGGTTTTCATCATTGATGGTGATGGTTTCGCCGGATGATACCATGATGGCAGTTTAACGGTTTTCGGTTTCACGCCCAGCATTTTCATCGCGTTAATCGTGAATGATGTATTCACATCAAGCCATTTTTCCGTTTTCATGATGGTTTCCGGTTCATAATCGAATGACGCGGAATCAGCGGTGATGAATTCAGATGAGAATTCAATTGGATACATGTTGTTCGCATTAATCCAATCCATTGTGAAACCGCCATCTATCACTGGCTTATCATGTTTGATTACATCCATGATGCCCATGAGCCAATCGTATTTCGCATCATCATCCGCGAACGCAATAGCGTAATTCACTGCTTTCCTGCGTGTCAAACCATAAGCCTGTAACGGGAATGATTCCAATGCATGCATGAGTTTCCATGTTTTATCAAAACCCAGAGCACAGCATTCATCAATGCTTCCTGTTATGTCCATTATCCGTGAATACGCTTTCATCATGTAATGGCGTTCTTTTTCATTCTCAATGATTAGAGGCGCGTATTGCGTTCCGAATTGCAGGTTATCCTCATCAGGAAGCATACCGGGTGTTGACAGTATCCGGTCAATGATTTCAAACCGTTCCTTGCGTCGCTTATTGATTTTCAATGTCATCATGTTTGCATAAGAGCCGACGCGCGCCGCCAGTTTATTACCTTGTGCATAATATTTAACTGCCGTGCGTGCATCATCTTCCATTATCCACCATGTGCCCCTGTCGGAATCATCACCTGTTTGCCTTAATAGGATTTTTGCAAGTTCATTGCATTCATCATCATTCAATGATTTTATATCATAATCATCAAGTATCCATATTAATCGTTCAAGATTCAAATCCCTGTCACCGTCCATTAGGAGCATTTGATGCATCCAATCATTATGCGGATGTATATTCCCTTCTATGGTTCTCATTATTCTAATAGCAGTTGATTCCATGATGGCAATGATAGCATGTGATTCACATCCGGTCAAACATTCCCATTATGGGTATCATGTGATAACATTGATGACAAATGGAAACATTATAATCATTTGAACGGAGTTATTGATAATGGATACTTATGCGAAAGCAGCGGTTGCGACGCAGGAAATAATATTGGATGCGGTTGATGAATTGAACATTCCAATGGATGAATTCATGAATAAAATGGAATTGGATGAGATTGACACTATGCTGTCGGAACCATGCCTGTCATATTATCAGTTTTTGAAAGCATGCGCCATCATCAAGAAACCGGCAGGGGAAGTATTCTCATTGACGAAGAAGAAACTGACTGAGAAAAAACAGCAGGATAAGCAGAACAAGCAGGATGACGGTAATCCGCCAGCCGGTGAAATCGGCCATGATACATGGAAGGATGTTGATTTCAATGAAGGCGATGATGACATTGAAATCCCGGATGAGGTTGATTCAAAAGCGGCGGGAATCAGTCCGTCCGGTGATTTCCTTATGAAATGGAGCGCCGTATGCGAGGCGATGGCCGCAAGCACTAAAAGGGACATTGAGAAAATACGCGGATTATTCGATGGCGCGCCTCGAATCGTTTCGGATAATGAAATCCAAATAGCATTGAAAAACAAAAAATCAGAGAAAATGGCATTGAAACTCATACGTGAAGGCATGGAGACAGCCGGAGTATTGGATGCGGATAAACTTAATGTCATGTTCGCGGATGCATGACTGTCGGATTGGATGGATCCATTTGCATTCAGATACGACAGCACGATGCCTGTTGCATATTGATATTATGATTATGATAAGATAAGTCCAGTTTAGGAAAGGAAAGACATTAAATCATGGCAGATGATTACAGCAGCCCGTTCGGTTCGTCACCGTTTGGCGGTTTCAATCAGCCGCGTCCGCAGGAACAGCCAGCGTTCAATCCGACGCCTGTTCAGCAGCCAGCGCCTGCCGCACAGCCACCGGTTGAATCCAATGCGAACAATGAGGACAAACCGGCTAATGACACTAAGAAAAACAAGGGTAGCCGTCCTAAGAAGAACGCACGTCCCAGCAATCAGATTACACGTGAGGTTGTTGATCGTATTCTCACCATTAACGATTTGCTTAATTCCATTGATGAACGCACATTGGGATTATTGAAAGCGGTTTCTGAAATTCACCCGATGGCATCACGCAGTAACGTGATTGCGGGGCTTGTCAGTTCCGGCGCGAAAACCGTGGCTGAGAAGAACATCGCGAATGAACGTGACATCATTGATAATATTGATGATCCGTTCGCCATCGCACTTGCATTCGCGGCGCTTTCCCGTGATGAACGCAAGGAACATTGGAATCGTGTGCTTTCATGTGAACAGGATGCAGCCGCTGAGGTCGCTCAGAATGATAATGGCGTGTTCCCGCAGACATGGAAGGATGTCCGTAAGGAATCAATGAACCTGAATAAACTATACAGTAAGGTTCGTGATGATTATTCAGCGCGTTTGAATGATGTCGCGGAGGTTCTTTCAAACATTAAATAATGCAAGCATGATTGCATGAGAACAAATGGCATGGAATGAAAGTTCCATGCCATTTTTGATATTATGAATCAGGTTTCAATAAAAGGATAATAATCATGTATTATGAGAATGAACGGAATGCTTATGCCACTGAACTGGCGCGCGTGAATCGCATCACCGTTGAAGAGGCGTTGAATTCATTGCCTGCATATGAATGCGATATCATAACGGCATTGAATCAATTTGGAAAGAACATATTCAATTTCAAGGGACGTGCAAGCCGCGCGGAATACTGGTGGATGATGCTTGTGTTCATGATGGTATCCGAGTTATCATCAATGATTTTCGGTTCGAACAGCATCATCAGCGGTCTTGTCAGCATCGCTATTTTTGTCATTGAACTTGCATTGACAACAAGACGATTCCATGATATCAATAAAAGCGGTAAATGGCTGATACTGTTCATGTGCGTTCCATTCGCATGTATTATGTTCATGGTCATGGGTTTTGTATTCCCGGTGTTCATTCTGATTGGGATGCTAATAATAATCTCTGATTTGATTGCGGCAATCGTGTTCACGTTATTACCGCCGGATCCCCGTGGAATCAGATTCGACAAATACCAGTTGAACACAATACAATCAATGCCTGCAATGAGCGTACCTCAGCAATCACAGGTTCCATTACCGTGAATACGGATAATCTGTAAATAAAATTGGATGCATGCTTTCATGCATCCAATTTCTATTATATGGATATTTCATTATTGATTGTTTTCATGAGAAAGGCATATTCAATGAGTCATATGGTTCATAAAATGAAAAATGACAGGAATGTATCTCATTATGTTTCAAATGATATGAAATACAGTTATTGGCTTGTTCAAGAAAAACATCTTATAAGATACTGGAAAATAACAGGCATTGATGATGGAATCATTCATGAGGATGACAGTATGAAAATGGCATGGAGATATGATGAGGGATTCCATCCGCTGATGTCATTGCGGCCATGGAATCATGCGGTTCGATTGACTGGGCGGTGAAAAACAGGTACATTACTGACGGCATGGCGTTGAAAATACGTTCAGCATTGAAACCATTGGAATCGCATGAAACCATGGTATTGGATAATAATATTATGAATGCGTCAATTCCGGTTAATCCGTTCATCACGAACGCACCGAAACCCGATATGAATCATGTTGAACAACATTCAATGGAAACATTGGAGCCATCATGGGATGACATGATGAACAGGGAACCTGGCGAGTCATTGACGGAAGCGATGAATGGAACTGGAATGGATAAATATGCTTATCAGAAAGGAATTAATGGCGAACGGTTAACAGCGAAAATACTTGAACCGCTTATTGATTCTGATTCCAATGAATTCATTTTGCATTCAGTTCCATTAACGGATAGGATGGATATTGATCATATTCTGGTTAATCGTTCAGGAATATTCATTATCAATTCGAAAAATTATAATAAACTCACTGTTAATCGTGATGAAATAGAATATGAGAATAAAGGAATCATGAAACCAGTTAAGGAAACATGGATTCAAACCGCCGCAAGGAACGCTGAAACAGTCCGTGGGAAACTAATGGCGTATGGTTATGATGCGCGAATGATTCCAATGCATATTCTGTTTTCAATCATCGGCGGTTTGAACATGATAAGGAACCCGGACATACCAGCTGGTTGTGCAAGCATTGCATTCATGGAATACAGGAACATTCCGAAATACATTCATAGTATGGATGATGAACGGAAAATCCAATTATCATCGCAATTAATGAGATTCATGCAGATTGACATGCGACGAAGTTCATTCTGGTTATAACTATAATAATTATTCGGCGCACCTATGATTTGAAATAATTCTATGCTTATGCTATCATTGATTACAGTTCAAATTGAAAGGGTTTTAATTAATAATGATTAAACATAAGCACACTGGTGCCATCGCTGGACTCATGGCGATTCTCATGATGGTTTCATTGACGGGTTGCGCATCATTTGATTTGATGATGAGCGACATTAAAGGCTCTCTTATCGGTAATGCGTTCAATGTAAAAGTGTATGATAATTATGGAAACAATGTCATCAATGTTCATGGCAAACGTGTTGATGTCGCTGCGGAATCCACGGATGAGAACGGGAACGCTGATTCCAGCGTCATTAACATCACTGCTGATGGTCATCAGATGAAACAGGTTGGCAACACTGTGATTTTCGCTGAGGATGGTTTGAATCCGGTTAAGGGTTATTCCCTGCCGAAAGATGTGAACAATGCGGGCGATGGTTCCATCACCCTGTTCGACAGGAATGTGAATGAGTTGAAAAACATTATCGGTACGGCGAAAACGATTGTCATCAGTTCGCAGCTTGGCATTCCAATTGCCGTATATGCAGGTGATTCCGTTGGCGTGAGCGTGCCGGATGATTTGCCGAAAATGACAAAACTTACAATTGATGGCAAGGCATTGTATGTTCATCGTGCGAATTATGTCATCATGGATACGGATGCACTATGAAATTGAATGAATAACATTAATGCCGGAACTGGAGATTATCTTGTTCCGGCATTAATGTTTTCATTGGACGCATTATGTTTCATTTCAAATCTTACGGCAATTTCATGCGTTTCATGAGCAACGCATCGAAAACATGGTTTTCCGCGATTCCGATTAAAACGCTCGTCCACAGAGCATGTAATATTCAGCCCTGTGGACGGCATCGATTTTCCAGAAATTATTTAACTGTCATTTCAACCGCATCCGTTGAAGCCGGATGAATGCAATGCCTATCACATCATTTATCAGCATTATATTCATCGCCATGCATGATTGTTCCATCACCATTATTAATGAGTTCACTCATATATGGCATATCATGCTGTGATATCATTGTAAACATGATTGATAAACCATTATTCATTACATTCGAAGGATGTGACGGCACAGGGAAAACAACACAGGCGAAACTGCTTGCGAACAATATGAACGCATTACTGACAAGCGATCCGAAAGGAACGGATTACGGCAGGGAAATAACAGATAAGGCAATCGCGAATGAACATGATTGGACGCTCGCATTCGCGTTCCTGTCAGCGCGCGCAGCATTGACTGAAAACATCATCATGCCCGCATTGGAATCAGGACGGACAGTCATATGCGACAGGTTCATGGACAGCATGCTCGTGTATCAGGGGATGCTCGGCGGTCTGGATGCGAATCTGCTCGCAATGTTCTCATTGACTGCATCCCATGGTTTGAAACCGGATTGCACTGTTCTTCTCACGTATGATGATGTTGAAACCATGCATTCCCATATTGTCATGCGTGCAAGAATGCAAGGTGAACGATTGGACAGATTCGACAGGATGGATGCGGATCATATGCGTGCCGTCAGCAATGGTTTCATGCGTCTCGCGGACACGGAGCCTGATAGATTCATCGTGATTCATTGTGATGGAAAAAGCATTGAATCAATACATTCGGAGATATTAAAGAAACTGGAAGCGAAAGGATTATTATAATGCCGTCAGATGAAATCAGGAATCGTAGGATTAAAGTCCATGAACTCATGGATTCAGGTTTGACTAATCGTGAAATAGCCGATCAGCTCGGTATTTCAACATCAACCGTTTCCAGTGATAAGAAAGCCATTAACGCTCATC
>Ga0326512_10001850_pt1 | contig 15889 bp, 10 predicted proteins | sample 1_2617_0518_D_FD_203652 | JGI IMG/M metagenome (GOLD analysis project Ga0326512, IMG submission 203652) | Bovine rumen microbial communities from UC Davis, California, United States - 1_2617_0518 | ecosystem: Host-associated > Mammals > Digestive system > Stomach > Rumen | place: USA... | reverse complement strand
CGATGGCAGGATGGCAATAGTGAAGAACACTATTCCCAACGCCCCAATCCACTGCGAGAAGGTACGCCAGAACAGTATGCCATGCGGCAGATGCTCCACATCATCGAGAATACTGGCACCTGTCGTAGTAAAGCCCGACATGGCCTCAAAATAGGCATTGGTAAAGTCAGTGATATATCCTCCCACCATATACGGCAGCGTGCCAAAGAGGCTATAGACCGCCCACGTCAGAGTAACGACGAGGAAGGAGTCTTTTCGCGACATGTTGTTATTGGCATCACGTCCCAGGTATCGCAGGATATAGGCTCCCATCTGTGTCACGAGGATAGAGATGATAAAGGAGAAGACATCATCCTCCTGATATGACAACGATATCACGAGGCATATCAGCATAAACAGGGACTCCAGGAAGAGGAGTGAGCCGAGAATTTTGTATATGAGTTTAAAATTTATCATTCAACCTCCGATTGTTCTAATTTTAACAAAAACCTTAAAAACCAAAATTTGGCTTACAGTTTAGTTGCTTAATAGCTTAATTGATAAGTACTTGTCAGCAGAGGTTTTTCCGCCAAAGGCGGGGTTTTTCCATGATGAGATAGAAATCCCTGAAAGGGTAACGATATTAGCGATAAGACTGTCTGGGAGCTTGCTCACAAGCAGGATTATTGCTGATAGCGTTAAGAACTCGACAGAGTTCCTATCTCAGAAATGGGGTTTTATTGGTTTTTGTTTACAACTCATTTAATTCGTAAAAAGTTTTTCAAGTCTGTGCATATCGGCGTTGTGGCAGAAGGCCATTACGATGTCGCCGGCCTGGATTTGTGTGCCACCTGATATGAGTATTCCTTCGCCATTTCGCACGAGTCCTCCGAGGGTGCATCCCTTTGGCAGGGACAGTTCAAAGACACGCTTTTTGGTTACTAAAGACCCTGGTGAGGCTGTGAACTCTGCCACATCGGCCTTTGCATGCATGAGGAACCTGACATTAGAGGCTTTTCCTTCGAGCATCATCTCGTAGATGCGCGATGCTGCTATGGCCTTTTTGTTGATGATGGTGCCAATGTCAAGGCTCTCAGCCATATCGACATAATCGACATTTTCCACGATGGCGACTGTCTTTCGCACGCCATGCCGCTTTGCAGTGAGACACGCCAGGATATTCGCCTCCGAACTACCTGTCAGAGCCACGAACGCCTGCGCACTGCGTATGCCTTCCTCTACAAGGAGGGATGTATCACGCGCATCGCCATTGATGATATAGTCATTACGCTTGAGTATCTCATTGAGTTCCTCACAACGCTGCGGGTCAATCTCGATGAGCTTATAGTTCATATACTCAGGCATGGTCATGGCAGTACGTAAAGCCGTCTTTCCGCCACCCATTATCATGACGTTCGACACATCCTCATACTTCTCCTTTCCCACGATGCGACGGATGAGCGGTATGTTTGGCGGAGTGGTCATGAAATATGCTATATCATAGAGCTGCAGGGTATCGTCACCACGCGGAATGATGGTTTCGTTGCCACGCTTTATGGCCACCACGTGATACGGGTCATCAGGTCCGATGAGTTCTTTCAGCGGACGATCGAGGATAGTACACCCTTCGCGCAACTTGATGCCCAGCATTGTCAGGGCGCCACCATACACATCCCAACGCTGTCGCACCCACGACATCTTCAGGCCGCTGATGATATCCTGTGCTGCCAGCATCTCTGGGTATATGATGCTATCGATGCCCATAGCCTTGAACACGTCGCTGTTTTTCTTTTTAGCATACTCATACTCCTCCACCTTTGCCACAGTATGTCTGACGCCAAGACTTTTCGCCATGGTGCAAGCACACATATTGACTTCCTGATCATGCGTCACAGCGATGAACAGGTCAGCATCTGGAGCACCTATCTCACGCAGCGCCTTGATAGAAATAGGCGAAGCATGCATAGTGAGCACGTCAAGGTCTGGGTTGATGCTTTCCAGAGCCTCCTCATCAGTATCGATGATGGTAATCTCCTCATTGCTGCGAGCGAGCAACGAAGCGAGATAGTTACCAATGGCGTAAGCGCCTGCGATGATTATTTTCATAAGTCAATTTTGAATTATGAATTTTGAATTGTCTTCCTAATTCCTTCCGCGTCCATGTTGTAGAGTTTTTGGAGTTCTGCTATGGTGCCGTGTTCTACGAAGGTGTCTGTTGGCATTCCGATGCGGGTTACGTGTGGTGTGTATCCCTTGTCAGCGAAATACTCCAGCACGGCAGAGCCGAGGCCTCCGTCGCGTACTCCATCTTCTACAGTGATGACTCTGTCATAGGTGCTTCCCACCTCGTCGAGCAAGGCGGTATCTATAGGCTTGAGGAATCGCATATCGTAGTGTGCCACATCAGTATCTTTCACAGCCTCAGCCACGTTGTTTCCGATGTGACCTATCGACAATACTGCTGTTCCCTTGCCATCCTTCAACTTACGACCCTTTCCGACCTCTATTGCCTCCAGAGGACACCTCCAGTCGTCCATCACGCCACGTCCACGCGGATAGCGTATCACCCACGGCCCCTGGTCAGGCAGCTGGGCAGTAAACATCATCTTTCGCAGCTCGTGCTCATTCATAGGAGCACAGATAGTGAGGTTAGGAACAGGTCTCAGTGCAGCAAGGTCGAAGGCTCCATGATGTGTAGCACCATCCTCGCCCACGATGCCAGCCCTATCGAAGCAGAACACCACATGAAGGTTTCCTATTGCCACATCGTGTATGATATTGTCATAGGCACGCTGTGCAAAGGCGCTGTAGATGTTACAGAACGGAACCATGCCCTCTTTTGCCAATCCCCCAGCGAAGGTGGCAGCATGTCCCTCAGCAATACCCACGTCAAAGGCCCTGTCAGGCATTGCCTCCATGAGTTTGTTCATAGAGCAGCCAGTAGGCATAGCAGGCGTGATGCCCACTATCTTGTCATTAGCCTTCGCCAGTTCCACGAGAGTCTCGCCAAAGACATTCTGGTACTTAGCCCTCTTATCCTTATCGAGGCGTTCGCCCGTCTCAGGATTAAAGCGTCCAGGGGCATGCCATATCGTAGCCGCCTTTTCAGCCGGCTCATAGCCTTTTCCCTTAACAGTGTGAATATGAAGCAGTTTCGGGCCACGCATATCCTTCAGCTGGCGAATGACACGTACCAACTCTTTGATATTATGTCCGTCAACAGGTCCGAAATAGCGTATGTTCATGCCCTCGAAGATATTCTGCTGCTGTGAGATAGCAGACTTGAAGGCATTAGAGAGGCGTATGACCGTCTTTCTTCTCGAATCGTCCAGATAGCCCTTTCCCATGAGCCATCGCCCTACCCTGTCGCGCCAACGGTTATACGACTCGTTGGTATTCAGCGAGAGCAGATATTGCTTCATGCCACCCACGCTGCGATCAATCGACATATTATTGTCGTTGAGAATGATGAGCAGGTTGTTTGGCGATTGTGACACGTTATTGAGTCCTTCAAACGCCAGTCCACCACTGAGGCTTCCGTCGCCTATCACAGCGACCACATTGCGATGGTTTCCCATCTTAGCATCAGCGACAGCCATTCCCAATGCGGCAGAGATGCTGTTAGAAGCATGTCCGCAGACGAAGGTATCGTATTCGCTCTCAGCAGGTGTCGGGAAGGGATGCAAGCCCCCAAACTTACGATTAGTATTGAAGACGTCGCGTCTGCCAGTAAGAATCTTATGTCCATAAGCCTGATGCCCCACGTCCCAGACTATTCTGTCTTCAGGGGTATCATAGACATAATGCAGAGCAACAGTCAGTTCTATTGTTCCCAATGATGAAGCCAGATGTCCTGGATTCACGGAGAGTTCCTTCACTATGTCATCACGCAGTTCCGCGCAGACCTCTGGGAGTGCCTCGACGGGCAAAGCGCGCAGGTCAGCAGGAAATTGGATGTGTGAGAGATATTTATACACGTCTTTACTTTACGTTACCGACCTTTATGAGATATTCTGCAATCTGTACTGCGTTGAGGGCGGCGCCTTTCTTAATCTGGTCGCCAGAGAGCCAGAATGTCAGGCCATTCTCGTTAGCGAGGTCTTCGCGTACACGACCTACATAGACGTCATCCTTTCCAGCAGTATAGAGAGGCATTGGGTAAGGCAGTCCCTCCATTGTCTCCTTAGAGCTGTCAGCATTAGCCTTTGCGCCCACCTTCTTTGGGTCGTCAACGAGAGTTACGCCAGGAGCATTTCTCAAAGCCTCCTGAGCAGCCTCGACACTGATTTTCTTCTCTGTCTCAATCCATACAGCCTCAGAATGGGCACGCAAAGAAGAGATTCTGACACACATAGCAGAGCAACGAGCATCAGTATGCATAATCTTTCGTGTCTCATTGAACATCTTCATCTCCTCCTTTGTGTAACCATTGTCCTGGAAGACGTCAATCTGAGGAATAACGTTATAAGCCAGCTGATAAGCAAACTTGTTTACTGTAGGCTGTTTGTCCTCAGCCAGTTCCTTATACTGCTGCTTCAGTTCTGCCATAGCAGCAGCGCCAGCACCAGAAGCACTCTGGTAAGAAGCGATGTGTATGCGCTCGATGTGAGAGAGTTTCTCCAATGGCTGCAGACATACCACCATCATGATAGTAGTACAGTTAGGGTTAGCGATGATACCACGAGGTCTCTTCAGAGCATCCTCAGCATTACACTCAGGCACTACCAAAGGCACATCATCATCCATGCGGAAGGCGCTGGAGTTGTCAATCATGACAGCACCATACTTTGTGATGTCCTCGCAGAATTCCTTTGAGGTGCCAGCACCAGCACTGGTGAATGCGATGTCAACATCCTTGAAGTCGTCATTATGCTGTAACAGCTTTACCTCATATTCCTTTCCGCGGAAAGTATATTTTGTTCCAGCAGAACGCTGTGAACCAAAGAGAACTAACTCATCGAGTGGAAAATTTCTTTCATCAAGAACGCGGAGAAACTCCTGTCCTACTGCGCCAGAAGCGCCAACAATTGCTACTTTCATGTCTTCTTTTATATTATAATTAACATTTTTCGGGCGCAAAGTTACGATTTTTTTTCTTTATTTCGCACATTCTTAATATTTTTTTATTACCTTTGCAAAAATTTTTTGATATACAGCACTCAAACACATGTCAGAATATTTCCCTATAACCAGTCCGACGATGGTATTCTTTACCGTGTTGCTGATTATTCTCTTCGCACCTATTGTGATGGGAAAGCTTCGCATACCCCATATAATAGGTATGGTGTTGGCAGGTGTTGTTATCGGCCCATACGGGTTTAATATTCTTGAGCGCGATGCCTCTTTTGAGTTATTTGGCCGCGTAGGAATTCTTTATATCATGTTTCTTGCAGGTTTGGAGATGGATTTGCAAGATCTCAAGAATGGCCGCCATAAGATAGGCATTTTCAGTATAGCCTCGTTTCTGACGCCTTTTGCGATGATGTATGTGGCAGGTATATACCTGTTAGGCTATACCCCTCTGGCCTCTGTCATTCTCTCGTGTGTGATGGCAGCAAACACCCTCATCTCCTACCCCATCATTACGCGCTATGGCCTGCAAAAGCACTCTACGACGACCATCAGCGTAGGAGCCTCGATGTCATCCCTTCTGCTGGCCCTCATCGTTGTGACAGCAGTAAAAGGCAGCGCCCTTGGCGGAACAGGAATAGGGTTCTGGTCGCTCTTTGTGGCAAAATTCCTGTTATTCTGTGTAGCGACCCATTACATTCTGCGCATTGCCACCCGTTGGTTTCTAAGGAGTTACAGCGATTCCGTAATGCAGTATATCTTCGTCCTCGGCATGATGTTCTTCAGTGCCGCATTGTCAGAAGTAATAGGCATTGACGGCATCTTCGGAGCATTCTATAGCGGATTGATTCTCAATCGTTTCATCCCCCATGTGTCGCCCCTGATGCAACGTATCGAATTCATAGGAAATGCCATCTTCATCCCATATTTCCTTATTGGTGTCGGCATGCTCATCAATGTCGGTCTGCTCTTCGATTCTGCACACGACACGACCACTATCGGCATCATACCAACAGTACTGATTATCGTCATCGTTGGTACGTTGGGCAAGGCAATAGCCGCCTATGGCTCTTGTTTGGCCTTCCGCCTGCCGCTCCATGACGGGCATCTGATGTTTGGCCTTACCTCAGCCCATGCTGCAGGTGGTATTGCCATCGTGATGATAGGCATGCAGCTCAACATCATCGATGACAACATGCTGAATGGCGTTGTGATGATGATACTCTTCACCTGCATCATCTCTACCATCGTTACTGACAAGGCAGCACGAGATATAGTCCTCAAGGGCGGTCTTCGCAAAAGCCAGAAGAATAACGACAATGATGACGAGAAGATTCTCATTCCTGTGAAATATCACGAAACCTGCAACACCCTCATCAATCTCGCCATCATGATGCGCAATACGGAGCTCAATCGTGGCCTTATAGCCCTCAATGTGGTATATGACGGTGAGGAGGCAGAAGAAGACCAGCAGAGAGGTCGCGAGTTGCTTGAGAAGGTAGTCCGCAAGGCTGCAGAGGCAGATGTGAGGATGCAGACACAGGTGCGCCTGGCTGCCAACATCGCCAATGGCATCAAGCATGCCTTTAAGGAGTATGACTGTTCTGAGATTATCATGGGTGCTCATGTTCACGACAATTCGCGTCGTGCCTTCTGGGGAGAATTTGCGCAGAGTGTCTTCAATGGTCTCTCGCGCCAAATCAGCATTGTGCGTTGTGTACAGCCGCTGAGCACCCTTCGCGCCATACATGTTGCTGTTCCTTCACGAGCAGAATTCGAACCAGGCTTCTATCGTTGGATAGAGCGTCTCTCACGATTGGCAAAGAATATAGGCTGTCGCATTTGTTTTCATGGCAGAATGACATCCCTCAACCTCATCGACCAATACATCACCCACAAACATCCTGGCGTAAGAGCGGAATTTATCTCGATGCCAAAATGGAAGGGTCTCATAGCACTTATGCAAAGTGTGAAGGAAGACGAGATGCTTGTTGTTGTCACAGCACGTCCTGGAACTGTTTCGTATAAGGCTGCGTTGAATAATCTGCCAGAGGAGATGACAGAGAACTACAGGGGTAATAATTATATTATCCTCTTCCCAGACCAGTTTGGGCCTGCTCCTGATGTGATGACATTCGCCACAGCACAGCATACTGAACAGATGTCAGCATACCATGAATTCGTGCTCTGGTGGCGCCACCTGAAGAGACGTTTGTTTTTCTTCTAACCCTCGTGGCTGCGCTTGGGATTTTAACAAAAACCGCAAAAACCCTCGGCATTCTGCCGAGAAAAAAACAAAATTTGGCTTAGTTGCTTAATGGCTTAATTGATTAGTATTCATCAGCAGAGGTTTTTTCTGCGAAGCAGGGTTTTTCCATGATGAGATAGAAATCCCTGAAAGGGTAACGATATTAGTGATAATACTGTCTGGGTGCTCGCACACAAGCAGAATTATTACTAATAGCGTTAAAAACTCGTAGAGTTTCTATCTCAGAAATGGGGTTTTATTGGTTTTTGTTTCAAAACCATCTACTCCTCCTGGCGACGCTTGAGCCATGCCATATAGGTACGAATGGCGAGTTCTACCATTTTCACACATGGACGCTTGCGATAATACTCATCAGTCCTTGCCTCAGGCGTAGGATTAGTGTTTATATCCTTCACATATCCTTTCAGCAGTTCGCGACAAATCAGCGAACCTGTCTGCGCCTTGAAATCCGCTGCCAATTCCTGCACAGCAGCATAATTTCGTGCCTTTGTCTCCTGACTGGCTTCTACAGAAGCCGTCTCCAGTCCTGCAAGCATAAACATTCCGCTGGCAGTGCCACACGTTTCGCGCATTCGCCCTATGCCTGCTCCAAAGCTGGCAGACATCAGGGTCATCAGTGGCAGTGGCACATCATACACATCAGCAAAGGCGCGAGCAACAGACTGCGCACAGTTGTAGCCCTCCTTGAAATATGCCACGCCCTTCGCTACACGTGCCTCTGTCTCTTCTTCCCAGTTTGTATTTTTATTGAACATTTCTTTAAAATTGTCAAAGGTCTAAGGCTTAAACTTTAAACTTTAAACTATAAACTCTAAACTCTAAACTATAAACTATATCTCCCCATGAATAAGTCTGTATGCTATTGACCCAGGTGCTGGGGTGGCTGGCAGGTCGTTTATGTCAAACCACTTAGCATCCTCTATTTCCTCTTCCTGCACCTTTATCTCTCCACTCTCATAGTCAGCATAGAATGCCAGCATCAGCTGTCGTGGGAAAGGCCAGCTCTGGCTGCCACGATACTGTATATTCTTGACCTTTATACCTGTCTCCTCAAAAATCTCCCTGCGGACAGCATTTTCTATCGTCTCGCCAGCCTCCACATATCCAGCCAGACAGGCATAGATATCCTGATTGCGTTGTGTGTGGCGAGCAAGGAGTATCTTGTCACCTTTCCTTACCAAGACAATGATGCAGGGGTCGATACGTGGAAACAACAGTTCCCCACAATTGGGACACTTCATCGCTGTAAATTCTGTATCCTCAACGAGTTTTGTGCCACAACGGGGACAATAAACCGTCTTCTTGCGCCATTCCGAAAGAGCCTTCGCACGAGCCACCTTTGAGGATGTCTCTTCGTCGTGCTCAGCAAAGAATTGTCGCAACTCCTGACGAGAATAGCTGTCGATGTGAGATATTATGTGGTTTAAAGAGTTCAAGGGTTTAAGGGTTTAAAGGGTTAATGTCTAAGGTCTAAGGTCAAAGGTCAAAGGTAAGTTACTTAAACAGGTGTGGTACGAAATCATGGAGGCCGCGACGCCAGGTGAGCCATTCGTGGGCTGTACCTTCTGACTGCTTGCCCTCGACCTTGATACCCATTTCCTGCAAGCCCTTCACAATGTCACCACTCTTGATAAAGTCATCAGAACCCCAGTTCATGTACATATAGTGAATCTTCTTGTTGAACTCGTCAGCCTTGGTGAACACACCATCATAAGCCGTCTTGAGGTCTATGCCAAAGATAGCTCCGCTGAAAGTTCCAATCCAAGCAAACTTATCAAGATTGCCAAATACGAGGTCGAAGGATTGGTGTCCTCCCCATGACAATCCTGCCATAGCCCTGTTGTCGCGATCGGTAAGAGTGCGGAATTTGTTGTCGATGGTAGGTATGAGGTCGTTTATCATAACCTTATAGAACGATGCTCCATACTGGCTGCGTCCCTGTCTGTTGTCGCCACCTCGGAAAGGAGCCTTGATGTCGCCACTCTCCATCACCACAATCATAGGCACAGCCTGTTTGCTGGCAATGAGGTTGTCCATGATATGCTGCATGTGGCCCTGCTTTGACCATCCTGTTTCGTCTTCGCCCATGCCATGCTGAAGGTACAGCACAGGATAACGCTTTTTTCCATCCTCATATTCCGCTGGGGTATAAACCATAGCATGACGCCATTCGTTAGTGGAATTGGCATAGTAGTATATGCTGCGCACCTGTCCATGTGCGATGCCCTGCTGAGGACGATAGTAGTCACCCTCTGGTCCTTCAGGAATCTCTATGCCACCTGCTTCGCGATTGCATCCAAAGAAGGTTTCTGTGGCAGGGTCGATGAAGTTTACGCCGCCAATATTTATGAAATAATAATGGAAGCCCACAGCCAATGGGTCTGTAACGGCATACCATCGTCCGTCCTCGCCCTTCTGCATGTCGTATTTCTTGCCACAGATATCGACAACCACTTTGTTCGCCTCTGGAGCATTGATGCGGAAATATGCACGTTTTTGTTTATCTACCTTTGGGAAGTCGTTACCAGGAATGGTTGTCTCAGCGATAATGGCATCAGCAGGGATGTCGATTGGCTGAGCACCAGCCTTTACGTTCCACACTATCATTGTCAGCAGCATCGCTGCCAGGAAAGTTATTTTTTTCATAGTTTCAATTCTCAATTATCAATTGTCAATTATCAATTGTCAATTCAAATTTCTTCATGTTCGGGTCTGCAGAACTTGTGCCACACATCACCTCATAGTTACCAGCCTTGGTGCGCATGGTGCTGGTGATGCCGTCCCACAGTTCGAAGGTCTTTCTTGTAAGAGGAATGGTGACAGTCTTTGTCTCGCCAGCCTTCAGGGTTACACGCTGGAAGCCCCTGAGACTCTTCGTAGGACCTTCTGTGTCAGCCTTGTCGCGTACATAAAGCTGCACAATCTCCGTACCCTCGCGATTGCCTGTATTGGTGACATCCACGCTAAAGTTTCCTGTGCCATCAGCAGCAGCTGTCAGTTTTTCGTTGCCCATCTTGAAGGTGGTGTATGACAATCCATAGCCGAATGGATAGAGGGCATCAGAGAAATATCTGTATGTGCGGCCCTTCATAGAGTAATCCTCATAGTCAGGCAACTGATTGCTGTTCTTATAGAATGTCACAGGCAACTTTCCTGATGGGTTGCAGTCGCCAAACAACACATCAGCAACAGCAGTGCCACCCTCCTGACCAGGATACCAAGCCTGTACGATGGCCTCGCAGGTCTCTGTCTCAGGCTGTAGGGCGATGCAAGAGCCAGAGCAGTTGACGAAGATAATATGCTTGCCAGCATCCTTGAGAGCTTTTAAGAATTCGCGCTGCACCTTTGGCAATTCTATGTTGGTGCGATCGCCACCCTTGAAGCCTTCGATGTCAACAGGCATTTCCTCGCCTTCGAGAGCAGGAGATATACCACCCACGAAGATTACTTTGTCAATACCTTTCAGCTTGGCGATGGCCTCCTGATAGTCGATAGGATGCTCCTTGGCGATATTGATAGCAAGGTTGGCATTATAGGTATGAACATGAGAGAAGCGCACCTCTATGTTATAGCTCTTGCCCTTCTCAGCCTGAATGGCAACACGATTAGGCGTAGTGCGCCAGATGCGATGTCTGAACTTGCGCTCTCCATCGATGTAAAGCTCAAACTGTCCACAGCCATCCACATTCACCACATATTCACCAGCCTCGCTTGGGGTGAAGACCGTCTCGTACTTAGCAGAGAAATCCTCAAGCTGTACGCCAGGGGCGAAGTTGTGCATACCAAAGGTGGTGACTGCCAGCGGCGTAGTATAATACTGTGTAGTGACAGGCTTGCCCTCCATATTGCGATTGTTCCAGAAAGTGCCCTTCATACCCTTCTTGCCCTCAAAACTGCACTGCGATGCCATGAGGCATTCCATCACCTTGTCGTAGGTAAGGTCGCAGCCAGGGATATAGGTGATTTTCTTCTGCTTTGCCTTTATGCCGTCGAGAATAGTAACAGTATGGTTAGGCTGCCCGTTATAGTTACCCCACATCATAGGCATATTGTCAGCATTAGGACCTATGACAGCAATCTTTTCCTTATTCTTACTGAGAGGTAAGATGCCACCCTTGTTCTGAAGAAGCACGATAGTCTGGCGAGCCATATCGAGGGAGATATTGGCAGACGCCTTTGTTGACATAGCAGAATAAGGTATCTTAGACCATTCGACGAGAGAAGGGTCGTCCATCTCGCCAAGGTCGAAACGGCCTTCGAGCAGGCGGATGACATGCTTGTCAACCTCAGCCTCAGTGATGAAGCCACGCTTTACAGCCTCTGGGATGCTCTTGTAGGCATAGCCATAGCCACACTCCACATCAGTACCAGCGATAGTAGCCTTTGCAGACGCATGAACAGGGTCGGAGGAAGACTTGTGAGACTCATAGAAATCGCTTACTGCGCCACAGTCGCTCACTACAAGATATTTGAAGCCCCACTCATCGCGCAGTATGGTCTGCAGCAGGCGCTGGCTACCACAACAAGGGTCGTCGTCGAGACGCTGATAGGCACACATCACCTCGCGCACCTTTGCATCCTGAACAAGAGTCTTGAAAGCAGGCATATATGTCTCCCACATATCGCGTGGCGACACATCAGTAAGGTTTGCCGAATGGCGTGTATATTCTGGTCCGCTGTGTACGGCATAGTGTTTTGCACAAGCCCACAGCTTACGATATTTTGCTGTCTCAGGACCTTGCAAGCCCTTTACAACCTGCACACCCATGACGCTGGTCAGGTATGGGTCCTCACCATAGGTTTCCTGTCCCCTGCCCCAACGCGGGTCGCGAAAAATGTTAACATTAGGAGTCCAGACAGAAAGGCTGTGGAACTTCTCGTCCTCACCCTTCTGGTCATGCATGCGGTGGTTATACTGTGCGCGGAATTCAGTACTTGCAACATCGAAGCACTTATAAAGCAAATCAGGATTGAACGATGCCGCCATTGCCACAGGCTCTGGGAACACTGTCACATTACCCATATTGGCTGCGCCATGCAGAGCCTCGCTCCACCAGAAGAATTTCTTTATTCCCAAGCGAGGGATAGCCGGACTCTCGTCGAGCATCAGTTTTGCCTTCTCTTCAAGAGTAAGCTGCGAACAGAGGTCCACAGCCCTTTCGTGGGCGCTAAGATTAGGGTCTTTGTACTTAGGTTGTGACGTCTGTGACATCATCGGCATACTAATGCCAAGCAGCAGCACCAAAGCTGCAAGTGTGCTTCTTGTCTTCATTTTGTTCAATTATGAATTATGAATTATAAACGTAGTTCATCTTCATTGCGATATACCCTTTCGGCCATTTCTTTCTGTCGAGGAACAGTTTCGCTCTGCCGTTGCTGAGCAGGAAGAGGCCCGACCTTACTTCTTTGAATTCGTAATACATCGTGTTCTGTCCCTCGCTATAGCTGATGCGCGATATCTGCCAGCAGCCGTCTGCGATGTGTACTTCCATATTGTCGAGCTTCACGATATAGAAGGTTCTGTTGCCAGCAGTATAGCTGCCACTATATTTCATGCCCGTTTCCTGCTTCTTGCGATATTTCTTCTGCAACTCCTTCACCTTGTCACGCACCTTCTCGTAGAACTTATCATAGACATTGGCACTCATCATGCCGTCGTGTTTCAGGAACGATGCTATCTGCTTCTCTGTCAGCTGCTGTTTCATCTCTACCATGCGGACGTTCGAGGTCGTTATCTTTCCTTTATTAAATAAGACATCCTCCGCCATGGTGATTCCAAAATGCTTATGCTCCATGAGGGCCGACACGATAGGTCCGAATCCTGCCAAACGCGCTGCGAACGATATGGTGCGACGATGTGGTATAGCCTTCAGGTCAATATCCTTCTCTAACTGACACGTAACAGAATACTTCAAGGTGTTGATGCGGGCCTTCAAGGGTTTAGCATTCGCCAGCACCTGTTTCAGGAGGTATTCCTCGAATGTCATGCCGTCTGCCAGCACCACAGTCTCAGGCAGATTCAGCGATGCCGCGATATCGTCCGTCTCCTGCGCAGAAACATTCAGCGCAAGAAGAAGAGAGAATAATATGTAATAAATCCGTTTCATCTTTGTCTCTTCCAGAGCCATCACATACTTCGTGAGCAAAAACCTCGCTACGCTAAAAAACATTTTTTTCTTGTTCTACTCTACTGTTGGGAAACCTTAAAAAGTTTTCGTTTTCGTACGAAGTGATTGTTTTTTAGGTTCAACGAACCGGTGTTTTTGCCAACGAGGGCAGTGAACTGCTTGTAAGCAGGAGTATCAATTTAAGAGATTAAGACATGTAAGCTCGCTTACAATGGATTAAGGTATTAAAGTGATACATAAAGTCTGAAAAGACTTAACTGCCCTCGTTGGGGTTTTTCTCGGTTTTTTTCAAAAATCCTTATACCCCACTCCTTCGAAGCTCTTCAGGGCCTTGTGGCAGAGGGGGGCTATTTCCTCTATGGTGTGTCCTGTGGCGAGGCCTACGGTATATATCCCTGATGCCATGCCTGCCTGCAGACCAGTGTAGGCATCCTCAAAGACTATGCAGTTGTCCAGGGGCATCTGCAATGCCTCCGCAGCCTTCAGATAACAATCTGGATTTGGCTTTGAAGCGCTAAAATCCTCCGCCGTCAGTATTTTGTCGAACATCGTGCCGATGAGCGGATTGTTCCGCATGGCATACAGCATCTTCTGTTTGTTTGACGAGGTGGCGATGGCACATTTCACGCCATGACTGCGTATGTCAGCAAGAAACTCCTCCACAAAGGGAAAGAAGCTATAGTCCATCTGCGCCTCAAACGCATCCAGTTCCCTTATCACCGCCTCGTGTGTCTCAGGGCAGAAATATGTCGCCAGGATATTCGTTAGCGTAGTACCCTTTATGATATACTCCAGGTCAGGAATATCAGGGCGATATTTTCGCGCGATGCGTCCCCAGACCACGGTATATTGGTCTTCTGTATCGATGAGCGTACCATCGAGATCGAAAAGAGCTGCTTTAAATTTTCGTTCCATCAGGGTGCAAAGATACGATTTTTTTTCCTCAACCTTAACGTTAATGCTAACCTTAACTTTTTTTAATGTAAATTCAATGGCGCAAGATACAAAGCATCCTGCGCCACTGTCTTTAACCATTAATCGTTAAACGTAAATCGTTACATCTCGTATTCCAACATCACCATTGTGTATGGCTCCAAGTCGAAGCTGAACTTCTTCTGGGCCTTAACAGTTTCCTTCTTTGGAGCGATAGGCTGCTTTTCGTAGTTGTTCTCGTCCTTAGCATCGCCTGTCAGCACTGTCTTCACAACATTCTTCTTTATTGGGAAGCGGCTCAGGTCGATGTCAGCCACCTTCTTCTCAGCAGAAGCATTCACCAACTTCACATACAGTTTGCGCTTCTTCACGTTAAGCACTACGCTCTGACCATAGTGAACATCCACCTGTGGCTGCTCAATGCCTGGAGCATCACCCTTGAACTGCACGCAGTCGCCATAGTAATACTGTCCTGATGACTGTCCGAACATCTGTTGCACATAATAGCTGCATGTCAGGTAAGGATGTTCGTTATCGAAGTAGATAAGATCCGGATTCCAGTTTGTAGCATCCTTCTTTGCAAAGAGTGGTGCGTATGATGTCATGCAGACAACATCGCCGTTACGCTCTACATGCAACAGATACAGGCCCTCTGCCAAAGCATCTATGAGGCGCTTGTCCTTTGCTGCATATTCACCCAGATATACCTTTGTCTTACGAGTGCGTGGATAGCTGTCATACTGACGCTTGCTGAGGAAGAAACTGTCCTTCTCATAATAGTGCTCGTCGATGATTGGCATATCCAACTCTTCTGCCAGTTTCCAACCAGCCTCGAAGTCAGGATTCTTTGGATGTGAGCCAGGACCAGCTGTTCCAACGATGATAATCTCCGGATGTGCCTTTGTCACGCGCTCATATATGTACTTGAAGCGTTCATTGAACTCTGGAGAAATCTTCTCTTCGTTACCAATACCTAAATACTTCAGGTTGAAAGGCTTTGGATGGCCTGCATCAGCACGCATCTTTGCCCACTTGTTAGTAGCAGGGTCGCCGTTAGCCCACTCTATAAGGTCGATGGCTTCACTAACCCACTCGTCCATCTCTGACATCGGAACAACATCCTGAGCCTGGGTAGGCCACATATTCCAACCACCGTTTGTACCCTGACAGCTTACGCCGGAAGGCAGGATAGGAACAGGCTCCATGCCGAGGTCTTCGCAGAACTGGAAATACTCATAGAAGCCCAATCCCATGCTCTGATGATAGCCCCATGTATTCTTCAGGCCACGACGCTGCTCCTTTGGACCTATTGTGGTCTTCCAGCGATATGTATCCCAGAATCCGTCACCACCGCCGTGTACTACGCAGCCGCCAGGGAAGCGCATAAACTTTGGCTGCAGGTCAGCAAGAGTCTGTGCCAAATCCTTACGCAGGCCATGACCCATGTATGTATCCTGTGGCATCAGCGACACCATATCAACATCCATAACGCCCTGTGTCAGCATGAGAA
>Ga0326512_10001849_pt1 | contig 15890 bp, 9 predicted proteins | sample 1_2617_0518_D_FD_203652 | JGI IMG/M metagenome (GOLD analysis project Ga0326512, IMG submission 203652) | Bovine rumen microbial communities from UC Davis, California, United States - 1_2617_0518 | ecosystem: Host-associated > Mammals > Digestive system > Stomach > Rumen | place: USA: California... | reverse complement strand
GGTGAAATTGGTGCTCAGTATCCAAACGCTAATTACCAATATATCATGGGAGAAATTAACAGGTTCTATTCTGAAGGTATAAGACCTCAAGGTGGATATGCTTATGAGAATAAGAAAGGTGAGAAAACAATTGATGAAAATATCGATTTTGAGGTAAATTCATCTGATATTGACCTTTCTTCATTCAAGAAGAGAAGCGAGTTAGCCCCAATATGGCTAGATGACGATACATTGGATTCTAGGGTTAGATTAAGACTATTGGACATTGCAGATGATTTCTGGGAGTTTGTTAATCTAACTTGGGTTAAACCAAATGGAATTATCTTGACTGGTTCAATCTGTAATTTCAATTGGTCTAAGTATTCTGACATCGACCTTCATTTAATTGTAGATTTTGATGAGATTGATGAGAAGACAGAATTTGTTCGTGATTATCTTGATGCCAAGAAGAATGAATGGAACAATGAGCATAGTGAATTGACGATATTGGGATTCCCAGTTGAGTTATATGTTCAGAATCTAGGAGAAATGCCTCAGAGTGGTGGAATATATGACCTTGAGGAGAATGATTGGGTTAAGAAACCAGATATGAGTAGCATTAAACCAATCGGTCTTGATAAGTTCTCAATAAAGGATAAGGCAGCAGAAATTATGACAATCATTGATGACATGTATAATGCTCTTAATGCTACAGACGATTCACATAAGATTGAGGCAATCGGTGATGATGCTCAGTACCTTTGGAAGAAGGTTAAGGCAATGCGCAAGGCAAGTCTTGAGAATAGTGGTGAGAGTGGAGCTGGAAATATCGTCTATAAGATTCTACGTAGGACACAATATCTTGATAAGTTATTCAGATTATTCTCAGTCGTATATGACAGAAATAATTCAATAACTGAATCAGTAGAGAATAATAACAATGTTGATGTGTTTGCGTTGGCTAAAGAGAGATTTGGTATCACCAATGATATAAGGGAATGTGGTTATATACTTCCAGATGGTAGTATGCTTGACTTCAGTGGAAGACATATGGTAACTGGAAATACTGATACTTCTCACCTTAAAGGTAGAAGGGGTGTTGACCACAGAGACATTGGAGACCTTAACTGGAATACAGATATGACTACTAAAAGCGGTCTAAACATCAATATGGCAGACTTCATTAGAATGGGCGCAATAAGAATCCATTGCTCAAACACTTGGAGTTCTATAAATCTATTTAAGAAGCCTACTAGGGAGCAAGTTAACCCAATGTTAAGATTAATTCAATATAGCAAAGGTAACGTGACTGTAGAAATTGGTGATGGTGATAACTCATACGAGTATGCTGAATGGGATGAAGCTAATCCAAGAAGGGTAGTGAATGACGTTATAAGATATTTTGACGGTGTAACTACTAATCTAGTAGGAAACGTCACAGAGTCAAAGGAGATTATAAAGGAATATCTTGAGAAAGATAATAATTTTCCTTTATACAAGTATTTTAAATGGGCTTCTACTGCATCTTCTTGTGAAAAGGCTAGAAATTTGGCATATTCTTGTCCTTATTATATTAATGAATATATTAGGACAATATATTACAGATATTCAGAATTTGAAGATTTGTTAAATGATGACGAGTTTGATTATGAAGATGAATCATTGGTTGAAATGTTTTTAAATATGCTTGAAGAAAATAATCTATGTGACCATTTCGTAAGTGAAATGCAAAGTATTGTGGATTATTATGAATTACCTTCGTGGTGTACTATGGATTTTAAGAGAATTGTAAAAAATGAGTGGTGCATCCATTTCGGTAGTGATTCTGAGAACATAGCAAGAGAAGGATTTACTGGTGGAACTGAAGACATTGACCATCTTGCATATACCAATGCTGGACAACAAAAATCAAGTGCTGGTTATGATTTTGCATTTTTAATTAACGATAGGAATGTAGATTATAATGAATATGGAAATGAGGCAGTAATATTTAGAACAAGTGGTGTAGAGATATTCCATTATGGTGATGAGCAAAATCAAGTAATATTCTGGGGACCTAATGTTAAGAGTTTCATACCAATCCATCAAGAAAGCGGAGATTGGGTTGTCTATGGTCAAAATGGTCAAGTTCTTGTAAGATGTGGAAGACCTAGTGAGATAGCAATTTGGGCAACTGAAAATCTTCCGCAGTATCGTAAACAAATCATGACTGGGAAAAATGGTTATATTCCAAAAATGGGTAGATGGAATACTGAAACTAATAAATATGAGAGAATACCTTATCCAATATATAGAAATGAATCAATTCAAAAATATATTACCTTATTAAAGGAGAATATGATTAATGAGGAATGGGTAGGTGACGGTAACAGTGAACATAATCCATATAAGAAGCGTTGGGATGCAGAAAGAAAGGCACTGAAGGACTTTGTAGCCAACTATGGTAAACTAATGCAGTCAAAGGAAAATGGCAAGCTTTATAAATGTTATTATGATAAGGTACTTTCACAGTTGATTGGATATAATTATTGTATATGCATACAATGGGATAGTGTTGAAATGAAGCCTAAGAGTGTTCTATATATAAGAGCATTGGATAAATTCACACCAAATATTAAACAAGTCAATTTTGATACAAGGGGAAGAGACAATAGAATAGAAACAAATTTTTGATAAAATTGTAGACTTTTTCACTTGTAATAATATTTATGTTAAACAATATTAGTATGAGTGAAAAAAGAGACAATATTTACATTTATGTTTGGGAAGAACTAAATACAATTTACATTGGTAGAACAGTAAATCCAAAAAGTAGGCACTGGGCACATAAACATAGGGAAAATGAAACTACATATAAGTTTAGTGAAGAAAATGGGATAGAACACCCCAAAATGACAATAATAGAAAATAATTTAACAACACAAGAAGGTATTGAGCGTGAAAAGTATTGGATTAAAGAATATAGAGAAAATACTGATTATATTGTTTTAAATAAAAGCAACGGAGGAGAACTTGGTTTATTATCAGGATTAACAGAAGAAGAATATAATAAACAAAAGGAAGAATCTATTCGAAAAAGAAAAAAGTATTTAGAAGAATATAAACAGAAGCATAAAAAAGAGATTGCGATAAAGGGTAAAGAATATCGTGAAAAAAACAAAGAAAAGATAAAAGAATATCGTGAAAAAAACAAAGAAAAAATCTCTTTAATCCAGAAACAATACGCTGAATCTCACAAAGAAAAAATAGGAAAATATCAGAAGGAATATGCCACTGAACATAAAAATAATATAACTGAATATAAAAAGATGTGGCGTGAACTTCACAAAGATGAAATCAGTCGTAAAAACAAACTATATAGGGAAACCCATAAAGAAGAAATACGCTTAAAGAAAAAACTGTATAGAGATGCACATAAATTAGAAATTGCAGAAAAGAATAAGAAATACCGTGAAGTAAACAAAGAAAAGTTGGCTATATCGCACAAAAAATATGCTGAAGAGCATAATGAAAAAATAGCTGCTTATAAGAAAGCTTGGTATGAGACAAATAAAGACAGAATACTTTCTGCAAAGGCAATGCAATGCCACAACAAACTCAGTATCAATACCAATAATTGATATTTTTTGATAATATGAAATATTTATATTAAAAATAAGTTTGAAAAAAATTAATGCATATTAATATGGATAATAAAATGAATACAAATGAGCAGATTTCTAGAATGAAGGCTTTGATGGGATATGGTCTTCAAACTGAGAGTAAGAAAGCTCCATACAGTTCAGTAGAGAACCAGAAGCTTGGTGCTGATGGTAATGTATATGGTATTGTACGTGAGGGTACTAAATATTACATCAAGTCTGCTTCTAACAAACAGAATCTTGTAAAAGAAGATTTCAACTACATTGGTGGTTTCAGAAACAGAAAGGATTATCAATATGATTCTTTTGCTGATGCTCAGAAGAACTTCGATATGAAGATGATGTCTCTTAAAGAGGCTGCAAACAAGCAAGACTATAACATTAGTTCTTGGGATTTGGACAAGAAAGAAAATGTTGTAGTTGAGGCAACTGATAAGATGAGAAGTGAAATTAATCGTTCACGTCAAATCATGATGAATGCAATGAGAATTGCAGAGGGTAAGAAAGAATGCCCAAATGGTATCTGCGACAAGGATATCAAAAATTCACAGAAGAATAATATCTCTAGTGAGGTAGACGAATGTGGTGACGCAGCTTCTGCAAACGCTGGTTACACCAACGCAGAGGTTCCAGCTAGCATGACCGAAGGTGTTGTTAGCGAGGAAGAGGTACTTGGTTGGAATCGTGGTAATGATGATTACATGGACAAGTCTCATGGAACTGAGATTGGTGATAGCGCACCATTTGACGGTCCAGAGGCACGTAATATTGACGATGGTGATAAGAAAGTAACTAACACTGGCGAAATGAAGAATGGTGTTGTTGAAAATCATGGCACTTCAATGCATGATACTGATGACCAGAATAAGCCAGCTGTAGGTGTTGGTGAAGGTCCATCTGATGATAACAATAAACCTTTCGATGGCGAAAAGGGTAAGCAAATCGATGAGGCTCTCGATGACTTCGGTGGTGAGGATGTTGATGGCGCTCCAGCTCCAGAAGAGGGAGAAGGCGAACCAATGGGTGATGAACTTGGTGACGATTTCGGTGGAGAAGAACCAATTGATGACGAGCCAATGGGTGATGAAGAGCCAATTGATGATGAACTTGCTGATGATGAAGAAGTATATGAAGATGATGTTGAATCACGTCTTGACGCTATGGAAGAACTTCTTTCACAAATTGCAGATAAGTTGGGCATTGGTGCTCCAAGCGTAGATGCTGATGAATATGCAGATGATGACATCTTCGGTGACGAGGATGAAGGTGAAGAACCAATCGATGACGAAATGCCAATGGAGAACAAGCGTAATGACGGAGTTCAGATTTATGAGACCAAGGCATTCAAGGCTGCAATGCACAAGCAGAGAATGAACGAGGATGGTATGAAGCCATTTAAGGATGCTGGTCGTGTTCCAAGTGGCAACATGAACAAATTGGATGATTTCGGTAAGCACCCAGCATATCAGAAGAAGGTAATGGAACTTCCTCCAAAGGATTTGCAAGAATTCCCAGGTTACTATGATATGAATGACGATTCAGTTAAGAATGATACTCCTTACGGTGAGAAGATTGGTGACGGTGCTCCATTCGAAATCGACCCACAAGCAATTGACAACGCAATTGCAGAGGCATTCAATCGTTTAAAAAAAAACATGAGATAAACGAAATTGCTTTTGAGGAGAGACCAACTAAATTGGAAATACCTAACAGCAACCCTCTAGGTGGTAGTGTGGATGGCATGGGTGATTTAGATAATGCTCCAATGCCACCAATGGGTGCTGACGATATGGGGATGAATGACCCAATGAATGACCCTATGGGTGGAGGCGAACCTCCAATGGATGACCAACAACCTCCAATGGATAATGAAATGGGAGGTGGCAATTCAGAAGATGATGAATTGAATAGCATTGTTGATGGTATGTCAGCAGAGGATAAGGCAGCAGTCGTAAAGTATGCAAAGAGCATCGCTGACGATTCAAATGCCATGCCTCAAGACGGTGGAATGCCAATGGAATCAACCTTCAACTACAAGGGTATAATTGATGAGGTTATAAATGATGTTTTGGATGGTCATGAGGGTACAAAGAGACCTGAAGACACGATGCCAAAAGAATATAGGAATCAACCAATGACACCATTCCAATCTCCATACTTTAAATAATATAAAAAGGGATACTTTCGAGTGTCCCTTTTTTGTTTTGTACAGATATTTATATAAAAATTTGCAATATGAAAATATTCGTTAAGAAAGATAATAATTTGAAACCACTTGGTGAGGGAAAAATCTATTCAAAGAGCCAGTTGAGACTCAATGAAGATGGTTTCGATGCTAATTTGGGAGTGGCTAATGGTATTCAGCAAGCTCAAATGAAAGCAAAGCAGATGATGAGCAAGAACCCAACAATCAACTCAGCTTCTGCTGACGCTGGTAAGCTTGATGGACAGAATGATACAACTGGAGGTGAAGGATTGAATCTTCAAGTGCCAGTTAATGCAACTGGAAGTCAACTCGCACAAGCACAGCGCATGGTTAAAGACCAATCTGCTGATGATGCACAGATTACGTTTACAAAACCACAATCACAAACTTCAATGAATGATGGTAATGGTTTGGGCGAATCAAGAATAATTGAAATGAGAAAGAACTCAATTCCATTTACAAAGAAAGAGTTAAGCAATTTCCTAAGTACCTTATAATGAAGAAAATATATCTAAAAGAAGATACAATCGCTAATGTTTTGAATAAGAGACTTTTACCTCAATTCCTATTCAAAAGTGTTAAAGCGCATGAAACATCATTGGGGGACAATAGTATGTTCCCTAGTGGTGGCGACTATCCTTTTGACTATACTTTGCTAAAGGTTAGATTCGGTGAGGTGTGTGATGCGATTGAGGAATTGGGATTGGAGAGTCTTGATGAAGACTATCTTATGAGTGAGTTAAGTAATTCCCTCAAGATGTGTAAGGACATGGAAACACCTATTAGAGATACACTTGAGAAGATTTGCGAGAATGCCGTTAATAGATTGTTTGCAATCCCAGAGGAAATGCTTAACTTGAAATGTAAACTTGTAGATAAAATAAAGTTTAAGAATGCAATAAGATTAAAACCAGAATCGGATGATAATATTACCTATACATTTGATGATGTATCGGATATTGAACTTTTTGATAAATCAGTAGAGAAAAGACGTTTTATTGATTCATTGATTCAAGGTGCTGCATATACCTATTCAAAGGTGTTGGGATTGTATATAGAAGATATTGATAGGATTAATAGAGACCTCATACCATTATACATGAAGATTACTGCAATCAACGATTATCTCCTTTTTACAAAGAAAGAAGAAATGAGTGATGCGAAACCAATGCAAGGTTCGTATGTTGAAGTACATCTTGGTGGTGTCGGTGAGAAAACCACAATAAAGGCACAAGGTATTATATTTCCATTATTGCTTCAAGAGACCATTAAAGGGCTATTTGAACTATTTTCAGCACATGGATTACCAAGTAATAAGGAGAAAGCAATGTTCGTTGTTAAAAAGGCTGATTTTGTCCTTGCAGAGCCTTGGGACTTGAGATTTGGTGTTACACTATGGAATAAGATATTTGGCGGTGTTGAAGATACCAATATGATACCATATATGTTTACAAGTCTTATTAAACAGTCAAATGAAGAATTCAGTGCAAGTGTTAAGGAAATCCTTTCAAATACGAAAAAAGGAAATGAGATAATCGACCAATTAATGAGTGATGCTGAATATGATAATGGCTATCAGCAATTTACCAATAGAATAAATGCGAAGAATATTGATAAATCATTGATTAAGGATTCTTATTTCACTGGAGCTGAGACAAATGGATATGAGATTGATTCAGATGAATCAGAGGGTGATGTAATCGAGGAAAACGAAGATGCAGATACAATGGGACAATATGAGGCAGCACCTCAGAAGCCTATCGAATATTATCAGCAATTGGTACAGTCAGCAACCGTAGAGAACATTGATTTCCTTGAGGGTAATGTTAATGGTGTCACTGAGGACTTGATTGTAACCATCAATGGTGAGATAATGCCAAGACAGATGATTCTACTTATGGCACAGAGCGTTAAAATTAGAATCAGCCCAGAGGAGAGAGTACCAATGCTTCAGATACACATTATATTGAATGAAGGAATCCAACGTTTAGGATTAGCGCCAAAGATATACACAAAGCTTATCTATGAGTTCGGTGCAATCTATAGCGGAGAAGGAAGAAGAATAAATAAGGAACATATAGCAAAGGTTTATGCAAAGTTAGCTCAAGACCCAAATATTTATGTATATCATGATGATATGTGCTATATGGCAATGCTAAGACAGCAATAAATGAATACTTAGAGATATTTTTATATAAAATAAAGGCAACTATATACAATTAGACCCTAATAAATGAGAAATGCAGTCGCATTCGGCTGCATTTTTTTGTGTTTGTAGATATTTATATGAAAAACATTTTTGAATATGAATAAGAAATTGATAAGATTAACAGAATCAGATTTACATAAGATTGTAAAAGAATCCGTGAATAGAATACTAAAAGAGGGATATTATGATTTTGATGATGATTTCAATGCTGATGATGTAGAATGCCCTTCTTGTGGTTCTAACAATGTAGAGCCAATATCTGCAATAGACACTCATTATAGGTGTCTTGACTGTGGTGAAGAATTTTACTTGGATGATGGATGGGAACCTGATTGGGGCGCAATGAGACATGAATCACACAAGCGTAAAGGCAAGAATATTAACGAAGCTACCACCCCTACTTGGAAGAGGTGGCAAGGATATACACTTGACCAAAAGGCAGAAAGACTTGCATATATGCAACAGCAAATAGCACAACTGAAACAGCAAAGAGAATATGCTAAACAAAAGGCTAAAACAGCAAGAACACCTGAAGAACAGCAAACGTGGAGAAATACAAAAGCACAAATTGATAGGGAACTATTAAGAGTAGTGTCACACGAACACGACCTAAGAGTAGGTAAGAAAATGACTCAAGGTGCAAAAGAAAGAGCAACCATTAAACGTAGAGAAGATAGAGCAAAGGCAAAGAATAGAATAACATTCCAACCACAAGATAACCCATATTATACGAATTAATAAAAGAATATGAATAAGAAACTAATAAGACTAACAGAATCAGATTTACATAAGATTGTAAAAGAATCAGTCGGCAAGATTATAAACGAAATTGGTGACACACCAAAAGGACAAAGAGGATTAGGTGCTCTTCACGCAAGAAAAGTCTTGAGAAACAACGACCTTTCAGACGATACATACAACTATGCTCAAAACGCAAGAGGTGGTGACAAATATGATAATAGAGGAAACAATGAGAATCCATTGTATCACGACTATGCTAATGGCTATATTGACTACCTAAATTCACATCCAGATGAATATATAGCAAATAAAAGAAAACGAATGTCAGAATCATACCTTCACAGAATCGTGAAAGAATCAGTAAATAGAATACTCAGTGAAGACCAAGAAGGTTATAACCAAGTTATGAGTACTCTTAATAACCCAACAGCACAGAAAGGTTTGAAAAAAGCGTGGAATAAGGAGCGAAAGAAAAATCCAAATGCTGACTATGACACCTTTGAATACAATCACGCTTTAAATCTTCAAGACAAAAAAAGGAAAGAAGATGAACGTTATGCAACAGTGAAGGAATCTGTGAATAGAATACTTGAAGGTTATAAAAAACTGAATGGTTGGGATGTTCCTTGGGCTGAAAGAAAAGCATTAAACAAGTATGACCCAGAAGGATTTAAATTAGTTGATGATGGTACTGATTGGAAAGACCACTTTAGTCATAAAGCTGATTCGGTGATGGATTATTATGATTATATAAATAGAGTAAACACTGATTATGATGATTATGATAAAAAATGGGAAATTGAGGATTCATGGAAAGAATTAAATAATTTACCAAATAACGAATCAGATTTGGATGACTCTTCTTTGTTTTCAAATGATTATAGGTGCATAAAACCAGAAAAACGCATTAAAACAAAAAGAGATATGAAGCCATATTTAGGGTCACGAAAATAATTTAATGAGCGAATCAAGGTATTCGCTCATTTTTTTGTTCGTAAATATTTATAAATGAATAACTTTTCGAAACATTGTTATATTTATTTAAATTTAGAATGTTACAATTATGATTTACGATAGGCAAGAAATGAGTCGAGACTATGCCATGTGCTATGCCGACAAATCAAGAATTACATTTATAGAAAAGTATTTCTCTACCTTTAATGCGACTAAGGGTAAGAAAACACAATTCCACTGTTTTCCACGTCAGAGGGCATTCCTCAAGGCTCTTGCAGAAAATAGAAACGTTGTTGCGATTAAACCAAGACAGTGTGGTATCACAACTTTATCAAGTGCTTGGGCTGCTGCCCAGTGTGCATTTGCATCAGCAGAGGCACCTGAGACTGTGTTGTGTATTGCCAACAAGCTTGAGCAAGCGCAAGAAATTATCATCAAGGTAAGAGATTTCCTTGAACAAGTTCCTAGATGGTATTGGGGTAACGAGTATTTCTCAGTTGACCCTAATTCTGAAAAAAATCTAAAATCAATTTTCGAGAAAGACGCAAAGGGCGAGTTGAAGTTGTTCAATGGATGTAGAGTCATTGCACGTGCATCTGGTCCTAATGCTTCTCGTGGTATCTCTGCTGTATCCGTCTTGATTCTTGACGAGGCAGCGTTCATTGAGGAAGGTGTGGCTGCGTTTACCACTGCTGCTGCAACTATGGCATCTAACCCTAATTCTAAGACTGTTATGGTATCTACCCCTAACGGTAGAGACGAGCTTTACTATAACACATATAGGCAAGCATTAAGCCATGAGAATAACTTTGTGGCTGTACAGTTCCGTTGGTATCAAGACCCAAGATTCAACAAGTATCTTGTTTGGAAGAAAAAGAACGAGGATACTGGTGAATGGGAGTTTGACCAAGACCCAATAATCGACAGTGAGGGAGGAGTGAAGTATGATGAGGAAAGATGGGCTAGACTTGAACATAATGGTTGGAAGCCTACAGCGCCTTGGTATGATGAGATGTGCAAGCAGTTCAACAATGACTCAATGAAGATTGCCCAAGAGCTTGATGTATCGTTCATGGGTTCTGCCGACAACGTTGTTGCTCCAGAGTTCATTGAAATGCAAGAGAAGCTTAATACGAGAGAACCACTTGATGATTTTCATGACCCATTAGTTGAAGAGACTTGGTTCTGGAAACGTCCTATTGAGGGACACCGTTATATTCTTGCATGTGACCCATCTAGAGGTGTGTCTGCCGATAGAACAGCTATTGAGATAATTGATATGGATGGTAGGGATGAGAATGGACTACCGATTATCGAGCAAGTTGGAGAGTATGTTGGAAAGAAGTTGGGTGATGATATTGGAGCATTATGTTATCAATATGCAACAATGTATAATGATGCATTCATTGTCGTTGACTGTACTGGTGGTCAAGGAGATGCTGCCATATTAACACTTATAAACATGGGTTATAAAAACATGTATTATGAGGATTCAAACCAAAAGACATATATGGTTCAGAGGTCAACAAAGAACTATGATGGATATACGGATAAACTTCCAGGTTTCCACTTCCAAGGAAACCGTTATCCAGTACTTGCAAACTTCGCAGGTCTTGTTCGTAACAATGAGTTCAAGATTCGTTCAGCTAGGGTAATCAACGAGCTTGAGACTTGGATATTCAAGGGTGAGGCAGCTAGAATTGACCACCAAGACGGTGCTCATGACGATACGCTTACGGCATTGGCTATGGGATTGTTCGTTATGCAGTACACTGTTAATAGGATACAAAATACAGCCAATAAGGATAAGGCTATTCTTAATGCGTATATGATGAATCGTGCAATCAGCATGAATAAACCAAAGATGAAGAGTGGAGAGACTATTGCACCTAAGACTGGTTTACCTTTCTACAGTTCAAAGAAACGTATTGAGAAATATAGCAATATAGGTGGAAGTTGTATGTGGCTATTTGGAGGAGTTAAGTAAAGTAACAAATATTTATATTTATAAATAAATTTATTATTTTTTATAAAAATGGCAAAAAAGAATACAGTTTTTCAAGCCCTAGATAAAGCTATAACTGGACGTTGGACTTCTCCATCTACATCAATAGCAGAGCCACATATTAATTCATATGATTTGACTCCTAATGATGGTAAGAATGTAATATATAGGACAACAGATAGGGATGACTATTTACAGAAGAAACTAGAGCTTCAGCAAGATAAGTACTTAAAGGATAGGTGGGTTAAGACTAATGTTAACCTAGCTGTAACTGCGTATAGTGGTTTGAACAATGTCAAGTTAATGTATCGTGATGGTGACTTAATGGATGCATTTCCAGAGATTAGTGCAGCACTTGATATTGTTTCTGAGGAAAGCACGATTGTTAATGACAAGGGAATGGTTGTTAATGTTTACTCAAAGTCAGATAGAATCAAGAGTATTCTTGAAGACTTGTTTGTAAATAGACTTAACATTCAATTAACTGGTCAGATGATTATCCGTGCTATGTGTAAGTATGGTAATCAATTTATGCTATTGGATATTGACCATAAAAATGGTGTTAAGGGTTGGAAACAGCTTCCAGTATTCAATATGGAGAGAATTGAGAATGGGGTTCAAAATCCTTATGGTGCTGGTTCATCAATCGCTGTTAACGGTGTAACAAAGGATGATGCAGACCTATCAACTCAGTTTATTTGGTTGGATGATAATAATTCACAAGTACCATTCAGAGATTGGCAGATTGCTCATTTTAGATTGCTCACAAACTCATTGTATTTACCTTATGGCGTGAGTTACCTTAATGGCGCACGTAGGCATTGGAGGATGCTTTCATTAATGGAAGATATGATGCTTATCTATCGTCTTGAACGTTCAGTTGAAAGACGTGTGTATAAGATTTTCGTTGGAGCTATTGATGATGCTGATGTTGAAGCATATGTAGAGAGAATTGCCAATGAGTTTAAGAGAACACCGATTATTGACCCAGTAACTGGTCAAGTTGACCTTCGTAAGAATATTCTTGGAATTGATAATGATATATTTATTCCAGTACGTGATGAGAATGCACCAACTCCAATTGATACGCTTTCAGCAGGTCAGAACATGACAGCTCTTGATGATATCAAGTTTGTGCAGAATAAGGTGTTGACCTCACTTAGAATACCTAAGTCATTCTTGAACTTCGAGGATGGCGTTGGCGATGGTAAGAACCTTGCACTTATGGATATTCGTTTCACTAGAACAGTAAACAGAATACAGCAAGCATTCTTGATGGAACTTACAAAGGTGGCTTCAATACACTTGTTCTTGTTAGGCTTCAATGATGAGTTGACCAATTTCTCATTGACGATGAATAATCCATCAACACAAGCTGAAGGATTGGAGATTGAGAATATGCAGAAGAAGATTGATGCTGTTAGAGATGCAGTATCAGACCCAGGTAATGGTCTTCCAGTTATGTCACAAACTCGTGCTCTTAAGCAGATTATGAAATGGTCTGAAAAGGAGATTAAGGAGAACCTTGAAGAGATACGTCTTGAGAAGGGTATTGCTGCTGAACTTGAGAAAACCACACAGATTATCAAGAAGACTGGTATCTTCGATACCGTTGATAGAATCTATGGTGAACCAGGAGCAGAATACATGGATGATATGCAAGGCGGTCAAGGTGGCATGGACGCTGGTGGAGGCGCAAGCGGTGGAATGGGAGCGCCACCACCTCCAATGGGAGACGCACCTGACATGGGTGGAGATATGGGAGCGCCAATGGATGATGGTAGTGGAATGGCACCAGCCCAAGAGGGTTCAATGCCAACAGCCGATATGGGAAGTGACCCAAATGCGCCAATGGAGTCTAGATATTCAAACAAGCCACTGATAAATGAGCAGAAGAACAATAAGCTTGATGAAATGTTTAATAAATATCTTTCAACTTTGAAAGAGCGCAATGAGAAACATAGGGAAACTGAATACAAGCGTGCAGATGTTTATGATGAGGATTCATTGCTAATTAATGAAGAATTTGATAAGATGATTGATGAACTTGGTAAGTTTGTTGATAACGAATAAGATAAAGGCGTGGCAATAACTGTCACGCTTTTTCTGTTAAACATGATATTTATAAGAAATAATGTTTGAATGAAAAATAAAAGAATACTAGAGTATTTTGAGGGCAATCCAGATACTGTATACGATACAACTAATCAAGTTACTTGGAAGTGGGATAATGAAATGTCAATATCTTTCGGATATTTCCCTATTTCATTGGACAACGAGTATCTCTTTATGACTGGTTCAACAACCCATCTTATGATTGGAGCGCAAGCAGCAAAGAAATTGATGGGAAAGGCAATCAGCCATATAAAGGACACCTATATTCCTTGGATTGAGAGACAGTGTTATGGAAAGTCATATTGTCGTGGAAGGATATGGACATTTGATACTGATAAGTATCCTAGCATCATGGCATTTTGGTATTTGCCAAGTTCTAGAATGCTTAGAAAGATTGTAAATGAACTTAATATAGACCCATACAACTATATATTGGTAGTGGAAGACTCCCAGAATGCATTTGAGGAAAATCCAACAGTAGCCGAATACATAGAGTCAAATAGTAATGGTGATGATGGATTTGATGAAATCAACGAGCCATTTGCCATTGACAAGAGGGTTATTGAGATTATAAGAAGATATAACGATACCCAAAAGACTTGGCAGACTCAGAAGGAAAAGGAAGGTTGGAAGTCACTTGCTCAGAGAAATGCGACATTGTATCAAGAGAACAGACAAAGGGTAGATGAGTATTATGAAGGAGACCCAGATACGATTGATGAGTTTAATGATAATGATGGCGAGCTTATAAAAAGTATAAATTATAGAGATAAAAATGTAATATCATTTGGATTTTTTCAAACATCATTAGATGGTGGAAAGGACTTCATATATAAGTTAGATATTTGCCATCATGATATTTGTAAAGATATTGCAAACAAAATCATAGGAAAGGCAATGGCTTCAGAAGACATTGAGGACTATGAGGTGAAAGAGGTTGCTTCATCAATATATTCAGCAGCAGCATATAAGGGACGTATTTTCTTGGATGCAAATATAATTACAACATGGTCTAGAGTATCTTCATCAACACTTCAAGAATTGCTTAATTTAATGGGTGGTGTTGAGAAGTGGAAACATCTAAGTTATATAGTTCCAAGATGGTATGATAGTATCACTTGGGAAACAGATGAAATATCACAGAAAAACATCAATGTACTTGAATATATATCCAAAGGTATAGATGCGGATGAAAGTAGGGATAAAAAGCAAATGGAAAGAGACTTTAAGCCATTGGTTGATGAATGGATTATTGACACTATAAGGGAATATAATAGACCAAATTCAACATTGGCAGCAAAGACAGCTAAATTGGGAAATATGACGATTGCGCAATACAATTCATTAATACATCAAGAAGAGAAAGAACCTAAACAAACTATAAAAGAAAATAATATAAATATGAAAGATAATAAGTATCAAGACTATATTAACATAATGTCTGAGGCATTACAGAAGGATGACTTCAAGGCATACGAATATGTTAAAGAAATGCTAGATGAGGCTATTGAAGAGAGCAAGCATGAGAAAGAGCTTATGAACGAAATGAATACAACCAATTTCGGTGTGTTGAACCATATCTTCGAGAATGAGCTTCCAACTCTCATCAAGACAAACAAAAAAGCTGTAAGAAATGTCATTAAGACCATTAAGGAGGATAAGAACCTTATCAACCAGTTCAACTTCTACAATGTCATCAAGGAGCAGTACAATGGAAGTCATGCTGACATGATTTCATCTAAGGAAGCTATTGAGAACCTTGCAAAGATTGTTGGTGAGAACATTGACCTCAAGACCGTAAAGGCTTCAAACAAGAAGTTAAGAAACGTGATGATTGAGAGTGGTGTTAAACCAAGTAACTTTGTTGATGAGGAATCAAGAAAGCTTTATGAAAATGGTGATGTAATCCTCACATCAAAGAGAAATACAAACAACATGATTTCTCTTGTCGAGAGCTATAACGCTGTTAGCAACTGGATGGATGCGCATAAATCAGATAAGGTTAAGGTTGGAAAGAATCCAGATGAAATGATTAGAGAA
>Ga0326512_10001847_pt1 | contig 15896 bp, 14 predicted proteins | sample 1_2617_0518_D_FD_203652 | JGI IMG/M metagenome (GOLD analysis project Ga0326512, IMG submission 203652) | Bovine rumen microbial communities from UC Davis, California, United States - 1_2617_0518 | ecosystem: Host-associated > Mammals > Digestive system > Stomach > Rumen | place: USA... | reverse complement strand
CTGAGAACCTCCGACGGGGTAGACGCCGAATTCCTCCAGGCCAACTGCTTCCCCGGCAGCATTGAGCAGCTCATGGCGGAGGGTGCCCTGATCAAAACAGGGCGCCGCTACCGCATTCCCGAAGACCACTTCTTTGTTTCCGACGAAATCATCCGACAACTGGTATGAAATACATCAGAAGATCTGTAAAATACTTTATCCAGCTCACCCTCATTTTCACCGTGCTCATCGCCATCCTGATGCTGTCGGGCATGGTGGAGAAAGACGTCGCCGCCGCCTTCCGCCGCGGCTGGGACTCCGTCTGGATGATCCTGGGCGTATTTGCGGCCATGTCGGCCCTGTACCCGCGGTTTGGCTACACCACCCGCAAGGTATCCGTCAAGGGAGAGCCCTCGGAGCTCTGGCCGGGAGTAGAAGAAGTGATGAAGGGCCGCGGCTATGAGAGCGCCGGTGAAGCGCCGGACGGAGGCCGCCGTTACCATCTGGGCAGCGTCGTCAACCGGGCTGCAAGACTCTGGGAAGACGCCATTACCATTACCCCGGTGCTGGGAGGATTCCAGGCAGAAGGCCTGGCAAGGGACCTGGCCCGGGTCATCTCATCCATTGACCATAAATTTAACCGCTATGAGTGATTCTCAAGGATTCAAGACCGTCGCCACCTTCACCGACAGGGTGCAGGCCGACATGTGCGTCGCGCTGCTGGGAGACAACGACATCCCCGCCGGCGTGTTTGGCGCAGACTCCTCCTATCCTTCCCTGGGCTATGCCAGGCCTATCGAAGTGAAAGTGAATGAAACCGACTACGAGGCGGCTATCAGCATCCTGGCAGCCTCGGCCAAGGCAGAGTAGAACTCCTGTCCAAAAGCTTCTGTAAGCGGCCCGCGGAGGAATTCGTAAACCCGGATTCCTTCGCGGCGCCCTTTTTCATAGGCCTCCTTGCAAATAGCCCACCGGTGCAGGTTCAGGCCCACCCGGCCGCCGCCGAGGTCTGCCACCCGGATGGGATAGAGGCTGCAGGAAATGGGCTTGCGGAAAGTTCCCTTCCCCGCGCAGAACTGCCGTTCAATGGCGCACATGCAGCTGCCGTCGGCCGTAAAATGACAGTAGGCACACTCCTCGCTGCCATCCACGACGGGCGTCACCAGGTCTCCGTCCCGGTCAATTTCGAAGAACCCTTTGGCATCTATCGTCGCACGGCCCTGCTCCCGCATGAGCGGGCTGTAGATGGGATAATTGGCCTCCAGCGGCTCCAGCTCCTCCTCCTTGAGGGGCGCACCGCTGTCTCCGATGATGCAGCACTTTCCCTTGCACACGGGATAGTCGCAGGCGAAAAACTCCATCACTACGTCCTCGGACACAAGGACGTCTCCAATCTCGATGATTGTACCAAAATCTTTTCGCTTACTCATGGGTAATGTATTCGATGCGTCCACCCTCGGAAAGGGCTTTCAGGAAGGACTGGACCTGTTCGCCGTCAATGTCGGCGATGGACTCGGCGTAACGGGAAGTGATGTCTTTGTTGGCCGAGTAGCGGGCAAGCAGCGAGGAGACAATGCCCTCCGGCGTAGCCAGGACCTGGCGCACATGCGCATCCAGCTTCTGCTTCCAGGCCTTGATGTCGGAGGTGGAAGACTCTTCCGCGGCGGCATCGGCAATGGCCGCCCGTACGGAAGGAAGGGCCTCGAGCGGAGCGCCGGGGCACAGGATGAGCACCTGGAAGCGCTCCTGCGGCTGCACGCAGTAACGAAGTTCCACGCCGGCTTTGACGCCGTATCCGGCAAGATGGCGGGCCAGAGACATGCGCAGGGCATCCAGCGCCACCTGAGCCGTATAGAAATGGCCGGCCGTCATGCTCATTTCGCAGTCCATGAGCACGTAGAAGCCCGGCGTTCCGGTTCCCGTCAAAGTGGAAACGCCGCTGAGCGTTCGCATTTCCACCGGGCGTCGGACCACCGACCCGCGAAGGGTGCGGAAACCGCCCAGGTACTTCATGAGCATTTTCTTGACGCCTTCCTCGGGGATGTCTCCCGAGAGAATGAGGACACCGTCATTCACGCGTGAAAAACGGTCTTCAAAGAATTTGTGGGCCTTGGTACGCACGTCGTCGGACGGTACCCGGGCCGATACATACGGGCTATAGGCATAGCCGGGATTCAGCGCCTGGAAGAGGGTTCCTTCCAGCGAAGGGCCCGCGAGCTGCTGCTTCGCGCGGAAAGCGCGGAAGGCATCGGCATTGGGAGTACGCCGATTGGCAATGGCGAGGAAGGCCTTGAGGAGCAGGGAAAGCTTGTCGGACGGAGCGCTGCCGCTGATGTCCATGCTGTTGAGCTCCACATGCGTCTGCATGGAAATGCCATTTGCAAGGAGCATATCCTGGAAAGTGCCGGGAGCAAGGCCGGCCACATTATACAAGGGCAGAAGCGCTCCGATGTAAGCTCCTTCGCCCTCGGAGAGACCCTGTACCTGAGACAAGCCACCGTTCAGCTGAAGGGCATAGGAGAAGTAGCCTGAGCCTTTCACCTGTTTGTACACGACCCGCATGCCGTTGGAGAAAGTCCAGAGCACGCCGCCGGAAACAGGTTCTGCCCTTTCGCTCTTAAGCTTGACCTTGGACGGGCTCACATGCAGGGCGGCGGTATCGGCCGAATGCCAGGAATAATCCTTGCCGGAAGCGACTACGGAGCCATACAGGTAATGAAGGTTATAATCAAAGAGAAGCTCGTCGGTGTCCAGGGAGTCCGGAGCGCCCGTAATGGCCAGGGTGAAATTGTCCAGGCGGCCCCAAAGAGCCTGCGCGTAACGGTTGAAAAGACGCGTCTCCACACTGTCGGCCACGTTTTTCCGGGAAAAATAGCGCAGCGTCTCCGCACCGGTAGCCAGATGTGCTCCATACAGGAAGTGTCCCATGCAACGCTCTACGTATTCACGGGCAGAAGGTGTGACCGCCGCCGCCCGGTGCATGCCCGGCAGCAGCACCTGCTTCACGTCGGAAAACTCCGCGGTGGAAACGCCGAAATCGTCGAACTCTCCAAGGGTCCGGGCCATCACCTTCATGGCCAGGGTGAGCTGCTCTTTCGGAACTTCCACATACACGGTATGCCGTTCGTCTCCGCCATGGGACTCACTTCTGCGCGCATCCATGCCGATGTAATAGCCGTCAATTCCCTCGTCGGAGAGGTTCCGCGAGAGGCGGTGGCGAAGCAGCTGCCGTATCTCGGCCCCGAACTGCCGCGTCACCACAGCCTGAGCCGTATTCATGAGCTCCCGCGGGATGCGGGCCGATGCATAGGTCACGGCAACCCGGGAGCGGCCCTCGGTAGTGACGTCCACAACCGGCACCGATGTAGGGGTCCACACATACGAATCGTCAATTTCATGGGAAGGCATGCGCGGAACCAGCATGGAGAAGATATCCATCTTCTTCTTGAGTTCCACGGCATCGATGTCTCCACACACGATCACGGCCTGGCGGGCACGGGATTCGGCCACGCGGGCAAAAGCGAACAGCAGGGTGGAATCCAGCACGTCCCCCTTGTAGAAGGGGACGTCCGAGAACCTGTAAATGGTATTTCCGTCAACTTCGGACACAAAGCCCTCCGGCCCGGGCGCAATGCCCATACGGCTGAAAAAATCTGTGTCCAGCGCATCCAGCCGGGCATCTGGCAGCATCTCATTCTCCTGAACCACAGCTACATGCGCATAGCCTTTCTCCTCAGGAGTATGTACCATGTAATACGTAACGCCGCTTCGCAAAGTGCCCATTTTGACGGCAGGATCGGCGGGAAGTTGGGGCAGTTCAACCTGCGCTGGCACGGTTATTGACCTTACCAGCAGGCACGCGAGAACCGCGATGAAGTTTTTTATGTATAAATTCGTCATTCGTCCGTGCAAAATTACAAACATTTTTGCTATTTTTGCAATTCACGTGCTAGTTAGAAATGTATAACCTCAAAAAATAAACACAAAACAATGAAAAAGTTATTTGCCGTCATTGCAGCCTTCGGGCTGGCCGCCACCATGGCCTTTGCACAGGATTACAACGAAGCCGTCGATGCTTTCAACGCCGGCGCCCAGGCCCTTGAAACCAACAAGACCGAGGCCCTGGCCAACTTCCGTGCTGCCCTGGAGAAAGCTCAGGCCATTGAAGGCGACGAAGCCGCAGAACTCGTTGCCAAATGTAAGGAAGCCATTCCCGGCGTCCTCCTGTCCATCGCCAAGGAAAAGATCAACGACGGTGCCTACGACGAGGCCATTTCCGTGCTCACCGAAACCCAGACCGTAGCCACCGAATACGAGGCTTCCGAAGTAGTCGAGGAAGCCAAGAGCCTGGTTCCCAACGTGTACATGCGTAAAGGTTCCACCCTGCTCAAAGAGAAGAATTTCGCCGGCGCCGCCGCAGCCCTCTCGGAAGTGACCAAGCTCACCCCCGAAGACGGCATGGCTTTCCTGCTGCTGGGCCAGGCCCAGATGCAGGCCGGTTCCCCCGAGGCCATAGCTTCCCTGGAGAAAGCCAACGAGCTGGGTGAGACCCAGGCTGTCAAGCTCCTGTCCACCAACTTCCTCAAGCAGGGCCAGGCCCTTCTGAAGGCCGGCAAGAATGCCGACGCCATCGCTGCCCTGGAGAAGTCCAACAGCTACGTCGAGAGCGCCAACGCCTACCTGCTCATGGCCAGCGCCTACACCAAGAGCGGCAAGAGCAGCAGCGCCATCGATGCTTACAAGAAGTATCTGGAGCTTGCCCCGAACGCAAAGAACGCTGAGGATATCATCTTCACCATTGCCGCCACCGCCCAGAAGGCCGGCGACAAAGCTACCGCCAAGGAATACTACGGCAAGCTCTCCGGCAGCGCCAAGTACGCCACCCAGGCCGCCGCTCAGCTTAAGACGCTGTAAGCGTCATTTCGCCTATAGCAGAACCGTCCTTTCCCATTTGGGGGAGGGACGGTTCTGTTTTACACGCCGTGAGGCATAATAGATAAATAGTCGTATCTTTGCACCATGAAATCACTGGAACTGTTGGCACCGGCCCGTACGGCCGATATTGGCATTGCAGCCATAGACTGCGGGGCCGATGCCGTATACATAGCCGGACCGGCCTTTGGAGCCCGGCAGGCTGCGGGGAATAGCGTAGAGGATATTGCCCGGCTGTGCGAATATGCGAGGCGCTATGGCGTACGTATCTATGCCACGGTCAATACACTCCTGGAGCCGGAGGAACGGCCTGCGGCACAGAAACTGGTGCAGGACCTGGAAAAGGCCGGTGTGGATGCGCTCATCGTGCAGGACCCCGCCGTGCTCTCCATGAGTGACACCCTCATCATGCACGCCTCTACCCAGTGTGCCCTGCGTACGCCGGAGAAAGCCAGAGGGCTGGAGAGTCTGGGTTTTGGCCGATTGGTACTGGAAAGGGAATTGTCTCTGGAACAGATCAAAGCAATCAGTGAAGCGGTCCATACAGAAATTGAATTCTTTGTGCACGGGGCCCTGTGCGTATGCTACAGTGGCCAGTGCTACCTCTCCGAATACCTTACCGGCCGAAGCGCCAACCGTGGTGCCTGTGCACAGCCTTGCCGTAGCCTCTACGACCTGGAGGATGCAGAGGGCAAGGTACTGATTAAGAATAAACCGCTTCTTTCCCTCAAGGACTATAATCTGTATCATCGCCTGGAAGACCTGGCCAAGGCCGGTGTGAGCTCCTTCAAGATTGAAGGTCGCCTAAAAGGAGAGTCTTATGTGCGCAATGTGGTCAAGGCCTATTCCGAGGCACTGGACCGCTTGGTCGCGCGCTTCCCGGATGAGTACTGCCGGGCCTCTTTTGGACATGTCAGCGGAGGGTTCACCCCAGACCTCAACAAAACCTTCAACCGTGGCTATACAGAGTTATTTCTGGACGGGAAGCGTGGCCAGTGGGCTGCCGAGGGCGGCGGAGAGTATGTGGGAAAAGTCAAACGCCTAACCCCTGCCGGTTTTATCCTGGATCCGGCATCACCGGATATAAAGCTATGTAACGGAGACGGCTTCACCTTCGAAGGAGGCGGTGTGAGAGCCGATATTGCGGAAGGATACACTGTTCAGTGCAAGAAGGTAGACACCCTCAAAGAAGGCACCCGGCTTTACCGCAACATCAGCACAGCGTTTGAAAAGCAGCTGGAAGCAGCAAAGCCTGTACGGGAAATCCCTGTACAACTCTCTGTGGAAATCAATGGCTCTATTCTGGTAAAAGCGCTGTCGGAGGATGGCCGTGCCGCCAGCATCCAGTTGGAAAAACCTGTGGATATAGCTCGGAATGCAGAGAAAATGGTTCAGAACATAAATACGCAGCTGGGTAAACGTAGCGGCCATTATAGCTTTTCCGTACACTCTCTGGCGGTTAAAGGAGACATGCCTTTCATGACGGCCTCTTTCCTTAACGGCATTCGCCGTGATTTGGCAGAGCAGCTGGACCAGCTGCCCGTTCAGGCACGCCCGCTTTACCGTGGCGTCAGACAGCCTGATTCTTCTTTCCGGCTGGAATACCATAACAATGGTGAGCTCATGCGCACTAAATACTGCATCCGCCACCAGCTGGGCCTGTGCCCCCGTCAAGGCAAAGTTAAAAAAGCAGAACCGCTCTTCCTCAAAAACGGGAAAGAGCGGCTCCAACTCATTTTTCACTGCGCCGAATGCGAAATGACGGTGCGTCATCTATAACTCGATAGACAACAATTCCTCCCCCAACTGGTGCAAAGCATGCTCAATTTTCCGGACAGTCGCAGGCCGGGGAGTAGAAACACCCATAGCATAATGCCAGAGTTGTTTTTGGTTAATCCCCGTCATACGTTCCAATCCTGATTTGGTGAATATTCTGCAATACATCCGAAGAAAGGAACGCGTATCCATCCGAAATACAATCTGATACTCTCCCTGTAGCGCTTCCGGTACAGGATCTCCAAAATCAACGCAGGCCTCTTTCAGATATACCAGACCGTCCATCAGGCTTTTCTTCACTTCAGACAAAGTATCTCCAATTCCGCAGACACCGTCTATCTCCTCCACATAGGCCGAATAATTATGTTCTGCCCATTCAATAACTGCATGTAGTATAGTCATACTCCAAATGATTAATCCAGTCCAGCTTCTCTCAAGATTGCCCGATAGGTACCTTCTGCCATGCTATCGCTTAGTTTGCCTGCAATAGGTATGGGCCTTATGGCTCCAATCTTCTTAAAAATCCTGTGATCTCCCCTTACCCTCACCTGTCTCCACCCATTAATTTCAAGGAGTGCAATGACCTCCTTCACTTTTTTGCTCATGCAAAAGTAACTATTTTTCTATTATTTTGCAAACCCTAAATGAGTTCCAGCACAAGGTCTACATCTCCGAAGCGGACGGTGGAGCCGCTGTTGCGTTCGATGAAGGAACGAGTGAGGGAGCCGCGCCAGACAATGTCGTCACGGGAGTAGAGAGGCAGTTCCAGCTCCACGCCATAGCTCTGGGACTTCACTTTCACGGTGGCGTTGCACTTCCAGGAGGTGCGGGAGCCGCCGTCGTCCTCAATGCACATGAACGCCGCCGAAGACAACTGGGGGGTCCATTCCGACACCAGGATGGCATTGAAGGGAATCTCCTTCCCCACCCATTTCCGGCGAACCACAATCATGAAATCGGTGATGACGGGATCGTAGAGCCGGAGCTCGGCCTCGGTGCTGGCGGTGAAGTCTTCCAGCGCGCCCATTTTCACGAAGAACTCCGCGGCACCCGCGAACCAGGTGTCAAACTGCCGGTGCGCCGTGAAAGAGCGCAGCACCAGGGTCTTTATCTCTGAACTGGAAGGCGATTTCACCAGGATCTCACCGCCGCCGTTTCCCCAGTCGGGGTCTTCGCGCCGGCGCAGTTCCAGGCTCTTGAACGGGGCGTCGGAATTGCGGTTCACCACCCACACCGGGCGCTCATCGGCCATCTTTTCGTCTACCATCAGTTTTTTCACCGAGCCGTCGGAGAGGAACGCGTACCCCTCATTCTGCTCTGCGCCGTCACCGGGGTCGAAGGTAATCACGGGAGGCGTATGACCGTCCCAGTCCTCGGAATTGGGCCAGTAGATCTGGACGTCGGAAAGGGCCAGCGAGTCCAGCCATGCGCGGGCGTCCCGGCCATCGGCCTTGGTGGGAAGCATGGCCTCCCGAAGGGCATCCCGGAGGGGATGGGCGTAGGTTTCGGCTTTGGTGGGGGCCGATGCGCCTACCCCCGTCCCGGGAGCGGCGAACAGCTCGCACATGCGGTATTCCTCGTCGTAGCCGTTGGAGGCCGATGCCGAGGCGGCGTCATGCACCTCCTTCAGATGTCCTTCTTCGAGGGGAATGGAGGAGAGCAGCTGCGCCACCTCCTGGAGAGTGACGAAACGGGGCTCGCTGACGGGGCCGTGAGAGTAAACTTCCATACGGGAACAGCCGCTCAGAAAGGCGGTGAAAAGGGCCGCGGCAGATGCGGCAAGAATAGCACTGTACTTCATCATCTTTTTTTCTACAAAGTACAGAATACTTATCCGTTTCATCAAAAATGAAACGGATAATCGACAAAAAAGGCCTTGCAGCGCTGTGCAGGGCCTATCTCATGTAAAACACAAAGCGATTTTTGTCGAAAAAATCGGTCACTGTTTCGCTTTGGTGGAAGCCTGAGGAGCGAAAAACCTCCACCGTCTCGTTTCCGAGGGCCTCGTTGATCTCCGTAAGACCCTTTCCCTCGGGGGCGAGGAAGCGCTGTGACCAGCGGGCAACCGCACGGTAGAAAAGGAGCGGATCCGAGTCGGGGACAAAGAGCGCCAGGGCGGGTTCGTAGTCCAGCACGTTACGGCGCATGGCCGGCTTCTCCTTCTCCATGACGTAGGGTGGATTGGAGAGGATGAAGTCAAACTGGCCGTGGTCGTACTGGAAAGATTCCCCGTTTTCCAGGACATCGGCCTTCACGAAGGTGGGAGCGACGGCTCCCGTCTCCTTGAGCTCTTCCGAGAAATCCTGGCTGCGCGCCACCTCCAGCGCTTTATCCGAGATATCCACGCCCACGACGCGGGCACCGGGAACGGCCAGGGCCACCGACCAGGCAATGCAGCCCGACCCGGTGCAGAGGTCCAACACCCGCACGGGCTCGGCCTGTTTTCCGAAGGGAATGCGCATGCGGCGGGTCATATCGGCCAGCTTCACCGCCTCCTTCACCAGGAGCTCGGTCTCGGGACGGGGGATGAGGACATCCGGGGTGACGCGGAACGTGCGGCCGCAGAACTCGGACTTGCCCAGCACATACTGGATGGGTTCCCCGGCCCCAAGGCGTTCCATCGCCCGGGCCAGCGGCTGCTCCCATTTCCTGTCAATCTGGTACTGGGGCTCCACGATGTGCGTGTAGCTTTTTGTGCCGATGATCTCCTCGCACAGCATGAGAACGATGCCGTGTGCCTCCTCGGCGGGGTACAGTGATTCCAGGGCTGCAGTACCCTGTTTCAGAAAATCTGTCAGAAGCATGGACTAGGAATTCTCAATGATTGTAGTGAGGAAGTCCGTGATGCTGATGCCGGCGGCCCGTACCATCTTGGGAACGAGGGAAGCGTTGGTCATGCCGGGGATAATGTTCACTTCCAGGAAGTAGATGCCGTCCGGGGAAGAGATATAGTCCATGCGGACAAGGCCCTTGCAGCCCAGGCAGCGGTAGATGTTGCGGGTGATTTCCTGCACCTTCTCCGACAGTTCCTGGGGAATTTCTGCGGGGCAGACCTCCTGGCTAAGGCCGTTGTACTTGGCGTCGTAGTCGAACCAGCCGGTAGAGGAGATGATCTCGATGACGGGCAGCGTCCGTACCTCCCTGCCGTCAAAATAGGCGGCGCAGGTGAGCTCGTGCTCGCTGGGGATGGCGGCCTCGACGATGACCGTATCTCCCTCCACGAAGGCATAGCGGATGGCAGCCGGAAGGTCCTCTGCCTTCTCCACCTTGGTGATGCCGAAACTGGAACCGCCGCCGGTGGGCTTCACAAAAAGGGGCAGGCCCAGGCGCTTCACGGCCCTGTCGCAGAACTCTTCCACGTTGTCTCCCTGGCGGATGAAGGCATCGGGAGCCAGTTTCACGATATCGGTTCCCCTGAGGTAGCTCTTGCAGGAGTATTTGTCAAAGGCGATGGTGGTGACGAAGGCGCTGCAGCTGGAATGCGGGATGCGGAGCATCTCCAGGTATCCCTGCAGGAGGCCCGTCTCGCCGGGCGCACCGTGCTGCATGATGTAGGCAAAGTCGAACTTGATCTTCTCTCCCAGCACCATCACGGAAAAGTCGGACTTGTCCACTTCGGGCTGGGCGCCCTCGGGGAAAGGCTGGCGCATGGAATTGGCCTTGCGCATGGCCACCAGCTTCCACTGACCGAAGCGGGCGAAGATTTCATACACATCGTAACGGAATTCGTCGATGCGGGATGCGGTGAACTCACCGCTGCGGCACGACACTTCCCATTCCGACGAGTCGCTGCCGTAGATTACAGCTATGGATTGATATTTAGACATTATTCGAAGTAATAGTTCTCAAGATCAGTTTTTTCGGGGGTGGTCTCCTCATCCATGGGCGTGCACCACGAGCCCTTGAGGTGCTCGGGGAAGACGTCGGTCTCGGAGATGCCCAGGGTAGGGTCGGAGAGCACCTTCTTCATCCAGATGCCCCAGATGGGAAGGGCCATGTTGGCACCCTGGCCCAGGTTGGTGCTCGCAAAGTGCACATAGCGGTCCTCAGCGCCCACCCAGACGCCGGCGGTGATGCGGGGCGTATAGCCGATGAACCAGCCGTCGGAGTTGTCGTTGGTGGTGCCGGTCTTGCCGGCGATCTCTCCCTTGAGGCCGTACTTGACGCGGAGGCGCACGCCGGTGCCGGCGTCCACCACGGCGCGCATCATGTGGATCATTTCACCGGTAGCACGCACGGACAGGGCTTCCCGCCTGCGGTCGCTGAACTGGCCCAGCACATTGCCGTCGCTGTCCTCGATGCGGGTGACGAAGATGGGAGAGGTGTACACGCCGCCGGAAGGGTAGGTGTTATAGGCGGTGACCATGTCGTAGACGGAAAGGTCTGCCGAGCCCACGCAAAGGGCCACCACAGGGTCTACAAACCCGCCGATACCCATCTTTCGCATCATGGACACCATGGACGGGGCGCCCAGCTGCTTCATGAGGTAGGCCGACACGGAGTTGGAGCTGTGTGCGAGGCCCCAGGTAAGGTCTACCATGGTGCCGTCGGCGTGAGGGTCCTGGGGAGACCAGGTCTCTTCCTCGGTGCCGGTGGCAATCACGACGGGCGAATTGAGGACGGCGTCGCAGGGCGTCATGCCGCTTTCCATGGCCTGGGTATACAGGAACGGCTTGATGGTGGAGCCCACCTGACGCTTTCCCTGGCGCACGTTGTCGTACTTGAAGTAGCGGTAGTCCGGTCCTCCCACGTAGGCGCGGATGTGTCCGGTGCCCGGTTCGATGGCCATGAAGGCGGCGCGGAAGAAGGACTTGTAGTAGCGGATGGAGTCGTTGGGGGTGAGGGTGGTGTCCTTGTAGCCGGGGGCTTCCCAGGTGAACACGCGCATCCTCACCGGTTTGTCAAACGAGGCGTCGATTTCCTGCTGCGAATAGCCGGAAGCCTTCATCATGCGGTTACGGTCGCTCCAGCGGCGGGCCTGCTGCATGTTCTTTTCGATGACGGACTTTTCGGTGTCGGCCATGAAAGGCGGATTGCGCCGGTACTTCAGCTCCCGCCAGAAAGCGGGCTGGAGGTCCTTGCCCAGGTGCTCGGTGATGGCTTCCTCGGCATAGCGCTGCATCTTGTAGTTGATGGTGGTATAGATGCGGAGACCGTCCCGGTCCAGGTCATAGGGGGTGCCGTCGCTCTTGAAGTTCTTGTTGAGCCAGCCATACACCGGGTCGTCGGCCCAGAGAAGGGAGTCTACCTGGTAATCTTCGTAGAAGTAGTAGGAACTGCGCCTGGGAGCTTCGGCGTTCATGGTGCGGCGGAGCATGTCGCGGAAATACGGGCCGATGCCGGTGGTGCGGTCTCCCCTGCGGGTGGCCAGGACGATGGGAAGGGCCTTGAGGGAGTCCCGCTCTTCCGGGGTGATGTACTTCATCTCTCCCATGCGCTCCAGCACCAGGTTGCGGCGCCTCAGGGCGCTCTCCGGGTTGATAGCGGGATTGTAGCGGGTGGGCTTGTTCACCATGCCCACGAGGACGGCGCTTTCTTCCGTGAGCAGTTCGGAGGGCTTTTTCCCGAAGAACTGGCTGGCGGCGGAGGAGATGCCGTAAGAGTTGGAGCCGAAGAAGATGGCATTGAGGTACATGTCCACAATCTCTTCCTTGGTGTAGTTTCTCTCCAGCTTGATGGCGGTAATCCACTCCTTGAGCTTGATCCAGACCATCTTCGCCTTCCCTACATGTTCTCCTCGGGGGTACAGGGTCTTGGCCAGCTGCTGGGTGATGGTGGAGCCGCCTCCCTGCGAGGAGTCGTGGGAGAGGAGCGTCTTGAACAGGACGCGTCCCAGGGACTGCAGGTCCACTCCGGAGTGCTCATAGAAGCGCTTGTCCTCCGTGGCCACGGCGGCCTGGACCAGCGAAGGGGCCAGTTCCTCATAGCTGACGAAGGTACGGTTTTCTATATGATAAGTAGTAAGGATCTCCCCTTCTTCCGCGATGACCTGGGTGGCCAGCTTGGTGTCGGGGTTTTCCAGCTGCTCGATGGAGGGGATGTCGGCAAAGGCCCACACCAGGATGAGAAGAAGGATGAGCGCCGCGAACGGAGTGACCAGCAGAAACCAGAACCACTTAACTATTTTTTTCTTGAGTGCGTCTGTCATGGGCAAAAAAAAGTGTTTTCACAAGACCTTAGGTCTTGGCAAAATTCAACCTGCAAAATTAATCAGAAAATTTGGATTTATCCCCGAATTCTCCCTTACTTTGCAGAAAAATTGAAGGTATGAGTGGAATCAATTTAGTGATTGTAGAGTCTCCCGGAAAGGTGAAAACCATCCAGCAGTATCTGGGTAAGGATTACCTTGTCAAGGCCTCCATCGGCCATATCCGGGACCTGGAAGAGCATAAACTCAGCGTAGATGTCGCAGGCGGATTCAAGCCGGAATACATTGTCCCCGCGGAGAAAAAGAAGGTGGTGGCAGAGCTCCGGAAGCTGGCCGCCGAGGCCGGGACCGTGTGGCTGGCGTCCGATGAGGACCGCGAGGGAGAGGCCATTTCCTGGCACCTTCGCGAGACGCTGGACCTGCCGCGGGAGAAGACCCGCCGCATCGTGTTCCACGAAATCACCAAGCCGGCCATCCTGGAGGCCATCCAGCACCCCAGGGACATTGACATGAACCTCGTGGATGCCCAGCAGGCCCGCCGCGTGCTGGACCGCCTGGTGGGTTTTGAACTCTCGCCCATCCTGTGGAGAAAAATCCAGCCCAAGCTGAGCGCGGGTCGTGTGCAGAGCGTGGCGCTGCGCCTTATCGTAGACCGGGAGAAGGAGATCATGGCCTTCCGCCCCGAGCCGTACTACCGCGTGGAGGCGACTTTCCAGCCCAAGGGATCATCGGCCCGGGTGAAAGCGACGCTGGACACCCGGTTCTCCGGTGAGGAGGAGGCCCGGCGCTTCCTCGAGGACAGCATCGGCGCGGTGTACTGCATAGACTCGGTGGAGAAAAAGGAAGGTGTCCGCTCTCCGGCGGCTCCGTTCACTACGTCCACCCTTCAGCAGGAGGCGGCCCGCAAGCTGCATTTCCCCGTAGCCACCACCATGCGCGTGGCCCAGGGGCTGTATGAGCGCGGTCTCATCACCTACATGCGTACCGACTCCACCAACCTCTCCTCGCTGGCTCTCGGGGCTGCAAAAAAGTTCATCGAGGAGAACTACGGGGCTTCCTACCATCACTTCCGCAAGTACCAGACCAAGTCCAAGGGAGCGCAGGAGGCGCACGAAGCCATCCGCCCCACCTATATCGAGAACGTTACCATCGAGGGCACGCCGCAGGAAAAGAAGCTCTATGAGCTCATCTGGAAGCGCACCATCGCCAGCCAGATGGCCGAGAGCCGCGTAATGAACACCACCCTCAAGGTGAGCTCCGACCGGCGCCCCGAGAAGTACGGCATCCAGTCCATGGAACTGCTCTTTGACGGATTCATGAGAGTGTACCTGGAAGGCCGGGACGACGACGAGCCCGCCGACGCCGAGGAGGTGGTGCTCCCGCAGCTGAACAAGGGAGACATCATGCTGGAAGCCGGTGTGAACGCCCTGTGCAAGTTCACCACCCCGCCGCCGCGCTACTCCGAAGCCACCCTGGTGAAGAAGCTGGAGGAACTGGGCATCGGCCGTCCTTCCACCTACGCCGCAACGGTGGACACCCTCACCCGCGGCCGCGGCTATGTGGCCAAGGGAGACAAGGAGGGACAGAGTTTTCAGGTGACAAACCTTTCCCTGAAGGGCGGCGTCATCAAGGCTGCCGGGAAGAAGGAGACGGTGGGGGCCGAGAAAGGAAAACTGCTGCCGCAGGAAATCGGCCTCATCGTGACGGATTTCCTGGTGAACAACTTCACCGACATCCTGGACTACGACTTCACGGCCAACGTGGAGACGGACTTTGACGAGGTGGCCGAGGGACGCAAGGCCTGGCCCGATACCATCGCCGCGTTTTACGCGCCTTTCCACAAGCACGTGGAAGAGGTGCTCAAGGAGCGGGGTTACAGCAACAAGGTCACCCGCGAGATTGGCGTGGCCCCCGACGGAGACAAGGTGATTGCCGCCTTCGGAAAGTTTGGCCCCTACGTGCAGAAGGGCGAGGGCGAGCGGCGCCAGAGCGCTTCGCTGGGCAAGGGCCAACTGATTGAAACCATCACGCTGGCAGAAGCCCTCAAGCTGCTGGAACTCCCCCGCACTGTGGGCCAGCTGGACGGGGTTGACGTTGTGGCTACGCGCGGAAAATTCGGCCCGTACTTAAAATACGGAAGCAAAAATGTGAAACTTCCCCGTTCGGCCGATCCTCTCACGGTTACTCTGGACGAGTGCGCGGCGCTAATTCGCGAAGCATCAGAAGAAAAGCCGGCCAATGAGAATATTGCCGAGTTTGGTGACATAAAAGTTGTAAACGGCAGATACGGACCATATATTAAGCAGGGTACTTCCAATTTTAAAATTCCCAAGGGAACGGACGCATACTCCCTTACAGAAGCTGACTGTCAGTCAATTATAGCCCAATCGGAGCCTACAAAAAAATTTAGCCGCAAACGTGGAAAATAAAATTTTTTTGTATCTTTGTGGCGGTTAGTACTAAAATGTAAGTTGTATGTCCAGTTACCACATTGATCCGGTGGACCAGAAAATCCTGTCCTTCCTTGTAAAGAATGCCCGTATGCCATTCCTTGAAATTGCCCGCGAATGCGGCGTTTCCGGTGCAGCCATCCACCAGCGCTACAAGAGGCTGGAAGCAAACGGTGTCATCACCGGGTCCCGCCTGCAGGTAAAACCCCAGGCACTCGGTCTCAATGTGTGCGCTTTCATCAGCATCACCCTGTCGGAAAGCACCAAGTATCCGGAGGTCATCGCCAACCTCAAGAAGATTCCGGAAATTGTGGAGTGTCACTTTGTCACCGGCAAGTATGCCATCCTGGCCAAGGTTTACTGCCTGGACAACGACCACCTCATGGAAGTGCTTCTGAACACCATCCAGAAGCTGCCCTACATCCAGAGCACCGACACCATGATTTCCCTGGACGAGCCCATCGAGCGCCAGGTTTGGGTGAAGGATTTCAAGAGCACCAGCTATACGGGCCGTGACTAGCGTCACGTCCCTTCTCGCTCAACTCTTCTGAGGGGGCTCCGCCCCCTTAAAAACCCCCGCGGCCTCCGGCCGGCCGCCCTGCAGGGCGGCT
>Ga0326512_10001846_pt1 | contig 15896 bp, 30 predicted proteins | sample 1_2617_0518_D_FD_203652 | JGI IMG/M metagenome (GOLD analysis project Ga0326512, IMG submission 203652) | Bovine rumen microbial communities from UC Davis, California, United States - 1_2617_0518 | ecosystem: Host-associated > Mammals > Digestive system > Stomach > Rumen | place: USA... | reverse complement strand
CTGCCGGGGATTACCGAGGCGACCTCGAATCCGCAGGCATCGGAAACGGCAAACACGGATTTTCTGTCGATTACGATTACAGCAACCTTGAAGCAGGCGAGTATATCTTTAAGGCTTACGCTTACAATGGTGTGCAGCTTGTCGGTGAACACACGCTTGTGGTTCCTGAAGAGCAGAAGGTCATATACAGAGTTCAGCTCGGTGCTTATCGTCTCAAAAGTAATGCTAAGCGGTGTGCCGACAGGGCGAGAGCGGATGGACTCTCGGTGATCGGGAAATATGTAACTCCTTACTACAAGGTGCAGGTGGGTGCCTATGAAGTTAAGGAGAACAGCGAGCGAATGCTCCAGACAGTTAAGAACTTAGGATATGCTGACGCTTTCATAACAACGGAAGATGGTCAGGATGTTGAATTATAGGGGGGGTGCATATATGGATAAATATAATATGATTCCTTTTTATGCGATGGAGGCTACGCTAGACCGATTTGAAAAAACTAACAAACGTCTTTGGATCGTTTTAATCATGCTTGTAATTATGCTAGTAGTTACTAACGGACTCTGGATATGGTATGAAAGCCAATTTGAAGAAGTTGTAACCACGCAAGAGGTTCAGCAAGATATTGAGAGCGGTGACGGAGATCTCAATGTGATTGGGATAGGTGATTATTATGGCGAAGATAAAACAGACAAGTAAATCTACTACCAAAACAAGAAGACGAAAGACCGGAGGAAATTCCGGATATAAAATTTGCAGCACTTGTCATGGTACAGGGAGAGTGAAGAAATGATTGATTTATCTAGGTCAGAAATAGACAAGTTGATTGATGAATGGGTCATCGGAAAGAATGCTGAAAGAGATCGCAAAATCTTACGCAGAAGGTTATTTGATGGAATTTGCTATGAACCTTTAGCAGAAGAATTTGATCTCTCAGTCCGAAATATTAAGAACATAGTTTATAAGAGAGAAAGACAGATCTTTCTCCACATAAAAGATTAGCTCGAGTTCATATTCCCCTCCTCAAAATAGCCCCTGGTATTCATTTATCAGAGGCTATTTCTATGCCATAATGTAAATATAAAGGAGATGTATTTACTATGGCTTATGTATTCACAAATCCCAATCCGGAATCCTTATTTGTTGGAGATTGTGTTGTTAGGGCTTTATCCATAGCCACAGAACATGATTGGGAAGATGTATACCTTGGAGTATGTTTACAGGGAGGAATAATGTACGACATGCCCTCTTCAAACAGAGTTTGGAACCAATACTTGAAAGATCTTGGGTATTTACGCCACATTATTTCAGATTTCTGTCCTTCATGTTATACCATAAAAGATTTTTGCACGGATCATCCGGAGGGTACATATGTTGTTAGCACTGGAACACACGTTGTAGCTGTAAAAAACGGAGATTATCTTGATACCTGGGATTCTGGTAATGAGTCAATCATATATTATTGGACGAAGGAGGAATAACAATGGCCTACAATTACTATCAGCAGCCTTACTACCAACAACCACCGATGCCACAAGCACAAGTGCAACCACAGATGCAGATGCAAAACGGAGGATTCATAAGTGTTCCGTCTGAGCAAGTTGCACGTAACTATCCCGTGGCACCGGGCAGCGTGATGACCTTTAAAATTGAGAACCAACCTTATGTGTGCGAAAAGGCTCAAGGCTTCTCACAATTTGAAGGACCGATCTTTAACAAGTATAAACTCGTCAAGGAAGAGCCAAACTTGGCCAATTCCGGAGTTTTAGATAATGATCCAACCAATTATGCTACTATGGATGAAATAACGGCCTTAAAGGGCGAAATAGAAGCTTTAAAGAAAGATCTGGAAATGATGAAGGAGGGTGTATGAATATATTAACTCTATACAATCAGTTACGCTCTAATCCGATGCAAGTGCTATCTCGGAGATTTAATGTTCCGCAGAATATGAATAATCCGGAAGCAATTATCCAGCACCTATTAAATACCGGACAGGTATCCCAGCAACAGGTGAATCAGGCCATGCAGATGCGGAATAATCCAATGGTCCAACAGATGCTCGGAAACATGAAATAAAAAGTCGGTGCACAGGCTTTTTATATATCCGGCTCATCAACAACGATGAGTCGCTAACCTTAAAAATCTAAAGGAGGAAAAACAAAATGGCTTTAACAGATGAAAGCAATGGAAACGGCTTTTATATGCCGGTAGCTCCAGCGTATGGCGGAGGTAGTAACGGCGGCTTCGGTAACGGCTTCGGGGGTGATTGGGGTTGGATTGTCCTTTTACTCTTACTTGCCGGCGGCTGGGGTAATGGCTTCGGCGGAGGTATTGGCGGTGGTTATGGCAACGCTATGCTTGGTTATGATTTCCCATGGCTGATGAATGGCCAGCAGAACATCATGAGCAATACCAATGGTGGATTCAGGGATCAGATGCTTAATGATAACATCACGAGCATTCGTGATGGCATCGCAAATCTGTCTACCCAGCTCTGTGGTTGTTGTGGTGATATGCAGATGGCTCTCGCGAACGGTTTTGCCGGAGTTGAACAGGGCGCAAACACTCGACAAATGGCTAATATACAGCAAGTGTTTGGTATTCAGACACAGTTGGCACAGGCTAGTGCGGATAATCGCCTTGGCATTGCGGGTATTAGTTCGGACATCGCTCGCGAAGCGTGTGCTACGAGAAGCAATGACACCCAGAACACACAGAGCATTCTCAACGTCATCAATTCCGGCATTCAATCCATCAAGGATCAGTTGTGTCAGGATAAAATTGATGCTAAAAATGACGAGATTGCACAACTTCGTCAGGAGAATCTTTATGCAAGAGGTCAGGCATCACAGATCGCACAGAATGCGACCATCATCGATGGTATTTATAACCGCTTGAATCAATGCCCGGTTGGTACCGTTCCGGTGTATGGTGAGCAGCCGATCTTCACGTGCAACAATAGTTGCGGTTGCAGCGGTACTAATTTCTAGGGGGGTGACATCATGGCAGAGTTTACGAAAAACGATGTTCAGACCGTTTTGGCGAATCAGCCCGTTACCCTGAACACATCTGTAGGATGTAATAAAGGGTATGTATACCACAGGAACGGAAGTGGTATTGTAACTCTTCGTGGATGCACCAACAATTGTTTTGCGCGTTACCAGGTAACCTTCAACGGCAATATTGCAGTTCCATCAACCGGTACAGTTGGTCCAATCTCGGTGGCTCTAGCTCTAGACGGGGAGCCGATCCTCACAAGTCGGGCAATTGTAACTCCGGCAGCGGTGGCGGATGATCCTCCGACGCAGAATAACTTTTTCAACGTAACATCCACGGCAATCATAAACGTTCCAAGAGAGTGTTGCTTTAATGTGAGCGTTGAGAATACATCAGAAGGAGCAACTACAACGGATGTTCCACCGGCAATACTTGTTCAGAATGCAAACCTGACAGTTACACGCATTGCATAGGAAGGAGGTACAAAGATGCAGAAGATGGAAGAATTAAGAGAGATGCTTTGTGCAGAACTTGAAAAAATTACGAAAAAAGGAGAGTTATCTGCCGGAAGTTTAGACGTAGTAGATAAACTCACCCACTCCATTAAATCCATTGATACGATCATGGCAATGGAAGAATCCGGATATTCAAACGAATCTGGCTATTCTTACGCTAGAGGAGACGGAAGAGGCCGTGGTAGAAACGCCAGAAGAGATTCTATGGGTAGATATTCCAGTGATGGCGGACCATATCGTCGGGGTGGAGGGTCCTATGAGAGATCCTATCGTGGAGAACGTGGAGGCTCCTATGAAGGTTATAGCCGTGAAGAAGCCAAGGAAGATATGTTGATGCAGCTCAGAGAAATGGAACAAGATGCGGATGAAGAATCCAAGCGCATGATCAAAAGGTGGATTAAGCAGGTAGAGGAGCAATAATGTTCACTAAAGCAGAGTTATTGGACGCCATAGACCAGCTTATGGATGGTAGACATAGCATACAAAGTTGTGAGAAATTAGCAGCTATTTACACCGTATTGGATCATTTGTATGCTCCGGATGTAGGATATTCAAATGACAATAAAGTGATTGCTGAAGCAAAGCCGGTTATAGGTTATTATGGAGACTCCGACTTCCTGTTGGCTATTGAGGGAAAAGATCCAGATAAAGTATGGCCTCTAATAGATGAGCTTATTGAGGCATTAAGTGTACTAAATCCAAGGTTGCTATCCAACTTTTTTGATAAATTGTACCAGCTTTGAGGAAAGTAAAACTCCGGTCTTTATAACCGGAGTTTTATTGAGCCGTTTTTAAGCCGTTTTAAGAGCCGTTTAGTATTTACCTATATATTTTATCAAGCGAATATTTTAACGGCTAATTTGAGCTATTTACGTGCTCTAGTGACTACCTTTACTATACCGGAATTGCTAATCATCCTTTGGCAGATAGGACAAGGGGTTACTTCTTCACTTTCATCCTCTATCCATCCGGAACCATCCCAATACTGGCAGGAGAGATAAAGTGTAGCTCCAAGCATTTCTCTCCTGGATGCTGATATCATAGCATTCTGTTCCGCGTGTACGGATTTACACTCTTCATAGCAAGAATTTCTCTTAGCTTGTGCCCGCATACATATTCCGTAGTCACAGCAGTTTTTATCTCCTCTTGGAGATCCGTTGTAGCCAGTGGAAACAATCTCATCGTTATTTACTATCACAGCCCCGTAATGTCTCCGGATACAGGTACTGCGTTTGGACACCGCCGAAGCGATGTCCAAGTAGTATTCTGATTTAGTGGGCCTCATATTATTCTCCGAAGATCTCTTCCGGTGACTTGCCTTTTCTGAGCTGTAATCGGATGTACTTAGGATTGAGGTTGAATTCTTCTCCCCATTCCTTGGGGCTCTTTGTAACTCCCTTGTAAGTGATGGTAATACGAGACTTGTGAGATTCTTCTCCTGCCTCTTCCGGAACTGTTACCGCCTGTTCCAGAGCTTCCTCTCCGGTAACCATTCCGAATTCTTCTGCTTCCTGTTCGCTAATCGGATTATCTAAATCCATGATAGGAGCTACCTCTTCCGGAGATTGAATGAATGTAAATCTCCTCTTGTCCTTAAGGGTAGGGAATGAATAATTTCTTGTAAATCCGGTTTCCTCCGATTTAAGGATTGCCGTCTTAGCCTTATCATCCACCTGGATGATTGTGAAGAGTTCACCTTTGTTGTTTGCCATTACCTGTCCGTTTTCGATGTTTGCCATATTGTTTTCCTCCTTAGTGTGGGTTGTTATTTATTATGGTTATAATATACCACGATAAAAATGATTTGTAAAGGAGTTTTTATAAAAAATCTTTTACAACCCAAAATCTTTTAGCCTATCTCTCGCTAAATCCAAGTACCACCGGTAGTCCAGCTTGTCCGGAACTCTTATGCCTTTTACTTCTTCATTATATATAAAGCATCGTTCCGGAGTATTAGCAAACTTCTCACCAACATAATTTGTTTCTCCATCCCTGTTAGTTTTCTTCTTTACCTTGAGTATTTTACCATCACGAGAACTTGTGCTGGCGAATACTCTATAACATTTATAATCATATCTCTTACCATTATATTCTACATATTCATAGGCATCGGATAATTTCACTATCTTTTGGAATTTGATTAACTCATCACATTTATATATTGTTTCCTCCAGTGGGATCCGTTTAGTCATGTAATTAACCAAAGCTTCATTTATAATAGGGAGATCATTATCTAAGCTATCCAATTCCTTAACGTAAGCTCCTTTTCTCTCTACATCTCCATTTATATCAACCCAAAGATAGTTGTTCACATCCTTCTGGTAAACCTCTCTTATTTGATCAGTAGCTAAGGTGATACTACACAAATTCGTACTACATCTTGTTTCCCATTCATAACATATATCATCCAGAAGATTGAATGCTTCATCCGTATCCGGAATTTGAACTATGAGACCATCAGTGTTGGATTGTATAAGAACAAAGTCCGGTATACCCGCCTCCAGATGTTCTATAAGATCCAATAACATGAGCTGTCCATTCATACACATCATATTATTGTTTCTTGGATCAAAGGCCTTATTATTCTTATCCTTCATAGCTCCGGATAGAGCGTTAAGTAATTGCTTATAGGGAGATTGCTGCCTTTTGTACATCTTGGCTTCTTCTTTGGTTTTAGCAGCTAATTGTTTCATCTTCAATTGCCTTCTTGTTTCATATATCTCTGCGTATTTATTATTGGTAGCGGATCTTGTAACCAAGCCATGAGCTATTAACATAGAAGGATAATAGTTGTTTACATCTACGTGATATATAGCTCCTCTGTAATAGTGGGGTTTTGAAACTATCTCCTTTTTACCATTCTTCTTTATCTTTATATCTCCGGGAGCTCCATGTAAACCTCCAAAGCCAAATGTATGGGGTATTCCAGCAACTAAAGTGATAAAATTCCGAGTATAATAATCCTTGTAGGATAGATTTTCCGGATTACCCCTTATAGAATTGAACCAATCAACTACTTCTTTATATTTCTTAATCCGGATATGAGGAAGAGGATAAAAATCAAACTCGTCATTGTAACTATTTCTCTCACATTCCAGGACCTTAGATACTAAGTGAGCTCCACTATCACCGAGAGAAGCCATAGGAAGACCGAATGTAGTCACTAAAGCGTACTGTGAATTGAACTCATCAATTCTTTCCATGAATACCTTTATCGTTTCTTCTACATCATGGGTACAGTATTGAATTGACATTTGGATCTCTTCATCCGTAAGTTTTCTATCGAGGTTAAAGGGAACATCGGTCTCCTTTATATTAGATCCCATGAATCCCTCTAATGTTTTTAGACCAAAACCTCTTCCCTGATAAACATCATACATTATTAACGGTATCCGGTTGAACTCACGGCTTAAACTCCAGCCTTCTCTTTCTTCAACAATTATAGCATCATTTATGTACTTAGGATCCATTCCAAGCATTATTCCCTTTAATATATATTGATCATAATGCTTTATGTTAAAGCCACACCAGATCTCCTTTACATTTTTATTATAATAACTTCTTAATTCTTCTGGATCATTGACGATTATAGTTTTACTTCTATCGGTTGTATTTATCAATACTACCAACCAATCATATTTGAATACCTCGAAGTCAAAGAATACCATAATATAACTCTCCCGATGGATTTAATAAATTACACTGCCCCTGCCGGATTCGAACCGGCGTATCCAGGAGTCAAAGTCCTGTGCCTTACCACTTGGCTAAGGGGCAACATCTAGAGTGAGAATCTCTCACCCTAGGTCCAATTACTTGTCAAATACTTCTATGATTGTAACAGGATTGAATGCTTCCGGATCGTAGTCAATCTTTAATTCAATATTGGGACAGATATCCTGGTAAATATCCAGAACCTCGTCTGCAAACTGTGAATAACTTTTGAATTCAATACCATCACCATCATCGAGTAACTTCTCGATCCAGGAGATTACACCTTTGATTGCTACACCATCATTCCATCGTTCTGTAGTCTTATTTCCGCAGATGACTCGGTTAAAGAAAAGCTTGCGCTTGTCCTGTTTCTTCGGGGCATCAATCGTATCTGTGATGCTGAACTGTACGGCAAATATAAGCTTATCTCCCGCCTTTGTCGGCTTGATCTCCATTTTATCAATAATCACCATGTAGGTTCCCTCCGGTACATCATCGTATTCCGGAGCTGCCTCCATCTGTTTTTTAATCTCGGTATTATTTACCATCTTATCAAATTTGTCAAAATCTACTGCCATTATTTTTTTTCCTCCTTATTTACCTGTACTTCCAAAACCATTAGATCCTCTAAGTTCTTCCGAAAAATCTCTTACAAATTCCGGATATATTACCGGACGAAGAACGAACTGGCCTATTTTATCTCCCGCCCTTATTTCAAAATCTTCATCCATTGTATTATAAAGGATAGCGTGTATTTCTCCTCTATATCCGGCATCTACCGGAGCATTTGAGGCCCAAATACCTTGGGAACTCAAACCGGATTTGCAATGTACTACTACGTCATATCCATCCGGAAGTTCAAGACCAACACCAGTCGGAACCTTTACAACTTTTCCCGCCGGTATCACAACATTACATGCCGCAAAACAATCCGCACCAGAGTCATTATAGTGAGCTCGACTTGGAGTTTTGTAATTGGGGAACTGAATTACTTTTACTTTCATTAAAATACCTCCTTAAGATCTTTACGATAAACATGAAGAGAGAAGATCGTATGAGTAAAGCTTCCAACTTCGTATCCGGTTAACTTCGAGATATATTCAAGAAGTTTTATTGCCAGATATACATCATTAGCAAAGTGGGTAGAGAAGTCACAACTACGCATAACATAGTGAAGATTTAATTTTCCCTCTCTCACCTGTAAACCATATCCGAGAGAACATGGTACACGAGATATACCACCAAGCAAATCTGGATCTCTTGTGGGATCCCAGAGACTAATCCATAATTGACGGGAGTCTGGATCTTCTTTTAAACGGGATATGATCTTAGGAAGCTGGCGATTGTTCCAAAGTAGTTCGTTGTAAGAGTAACCGAACCTACCATTGTGATAGAATTCACCCCAGATGTTATCTCTTAACTTCCAAGCTTCTCCCGGGTTGATAAAGCCTCCGACTGTTTCCGGATCAGTGATCCTCTCCTTGAACTCTTCATCCGCCCAAGGTTGTGTTACATTAGGAATATCCTTTGATTTAGCATCCAGGATAGTGTAGCAATAATTCTGGAGCTCAGTTGTTTCATAGTCCGGATTTCCTTCTACATTCTTATCCTGCATAGTCTTTGGATGTACCCAGATTCCCATTTCGGCCAGATCTCTCTTGATCTCTTCAAAAGCTTCATTGGCTTCAGTGTAAATCCTCATTTTTATACCTCCTTTTGGTGTTTATATTACTGTTATATTATAATAGACTGGCTTCATAATGTAAATAGTTTTTTATAAAAATATCAAATTCTCAATAGGTAGTTCCGGTAGTTTTACATTTCTCTGCTTGAGCTTTTGTTTCCTTTGAATGGAATGATATTTCACCAGCTCCGCGTTTGGACCATAATATCTTTCGTAAGAGTAGCGTATGCCTTCACTTGGTGGGTTATCCTTATCAAATTCTTCTATGGTATAATACCCACTTCCTATGAGTTCTGCAAGAAATTCTATCCGGAAGAATAAAATCGGAATATGTAGGTAGAGGTTTACTAGATTGCAATTAGCCAGAGATAGATCCTGCCACATCTTATGGAAGAGGATGAGATCTGTGGCAAACTTTTTAAATATCTCTGTAACTCTATAATATACATGGCAATCGGTCCAAGGTTTAGAGGGATTTAGTCTGGTAAGTACCATAGCTACTAAACAACCGTCTTTTTCTCCAGTATGAACCTTGAAGTTAAAGGTAATGGATTTAGAGCGACTCGTACGAAGTCTTTCCTTGAACTCATCCCAGAGAGTGAAGTCAATGTATTTGTTCTTGAGTATCTCCCATTTATTTACGGTATAGTTTAGCTTGGACATATCAATAGTGCATTCCGGAGATTTGATGTTTATGATAACATCTCGGAGATACCAAGTACTTCCGGATAGAACTAAGTCCTCCTTGTATTCCGGATAATGCTCGAATAATAAACGAGAAAAGTCATGATGGACATCATCCAAACTATTGTAGGTAAGATATATCATCTCTTTATCACCTCCTTTATACTGAGAATGTCCGCCGGAATAGGCTCTATTTGTAAGTTACCTATAGATAATTCCTGCAGAATCTTTCTGGTTCGATATTGGCTAGATTTACACCCTTCCTTGTACCACCTATCGTAGCTGGATAACATTGTTTTAGAGAATGGAGTTGCCGGATTTACCTCTTCTCTTTTGATTCCAAAGAGATCAAACACCCCGTTTATAAATCCGGCTTCGCAATAGCAATATGGCATATATAGGGTAATACTCTTAGGATTTATATCCAGATATTCGAATAACAACTTGCTTATAAGTATCAGATCCACCGCTAGCTTTCTTTCGGTCTCACAAACTCTATACATTACTGATAAAGTGTCCCACGGATCCTTGCGGGTGCTTCTTCCGATCACAATTCCCACTAAACAGGCATCCTTGTTTGGTTTCTTATTCCGAAAATGTAACGTAGCTGTAAGAGTAGAAGTGCTATCTAACTTCCCCTTGAACTCGATTATATCCGGCTCGTATAAGTAGTTATTCACGAGGTTCACCCACTTACTTTTCTTGTAACCAAGAGTGGATATATCAAGGGCTATATTCGTGCTTTTACAGTTTATAATCACATCTTTCATATAACCCTTATCTACATCCATGAATGCTACCTGTTCCGGATATAAAAGGAACTGGCGATTGATCCGTATAAATACATCATCGAACTGTACATTCAAGGTGTATCATTAGTAATTACTCCTCTGACGGAACTTATTTACCTGTGACTTCCGGAAGTAAATGTCGCATATATCTTTTTCACTCATTCCCTGTGATACTAAGATGGAGATGTAAATCTTCCAGACATCTTCTAAGTGCTTATAAAAGTTCTCTCGATTAGTCTTCATCATCGTTTGTTTCCACGGTTTATTTTTTAAGCAATTACACATCATTCCTAACATCTGTATAAATGTGCTTATAAGCTCGTTTAACGGCTTTTTTATAGAGCAGCTTATATAATTATCAAGCGTCCAGTTAGAAACGTCTATTCCGGTTAAAATAGTCATTTCTGTGAGAAAATGAAGACCGTCAATTAGCTCTTCATGAAAGTGAAGTAGTCCGGATTCTCCCCCTTCATTATTGAGAGCATCCAACGCCTCTCCAACTTCTTCAGTTATTCTCCAGCTAAAATCCTTGATTCTTGCCTGTCCTCTTTTATCATCCAGATTAACGGGACAATCTTCCGTTTGTAATAATCCGGATCTAAGCTCTATGTCATGATATTTACCCATTAGCTCTTTTTGCCGTTTGAATATAGCGGATAAGCTTTCTCCTTCAACCTCTTCACTAATCGCATGTGTAATATTCATTGTTGATTCCTCCTGGTAATAAATTCCCCAACTTATCTTTAGTCCAATCATATTCTATGATTTTGAATTTTTCAAGAGTATTATATATAAGATTATCCCACTCCTTAAGTAACTTCTCTTTTTGTTCAATCACTCCGTCCATTTGTGATCTATCTCCAAAATTAAAAATCACATCTTTGGGAGGTCTACAATATACAATAACCGGATTATATTTCTGGACAGATATTATATCCGAGTAATCAAACTTAGATTTACCACGCAGGACTTTTCCATAAATCATCTCTTCGAATATTGAAAACCTCTCAAATATAACGGACTCCCATTTATTCATGTAAAGAAGTATATTGTCCATCATTATTTCTTTACTAAATCCCGGCCCCATAGGGGGTACTACCTTAAAACCAGTTTTCGCTTCTAAACTGTTACATAAGGTAGTTTTTCCGGTGTTATCCATTCCGCACACTATAATCTTCATGTTACACCTCTCTCGGTTTACGAACTCTTTTTCTAGGAGTTACATCAGGAGATTCTTCTTTAACTTCACTAATCTTTCTCCTGGGTACCGGATCCAGCTTTGGTGCTTCTGGCATATCTACTTCATCGAACGGAACACCTTCCGCATCTCCAGCGATATCATCAACCGCTTTTTGTACTTCAGCAAAATACTCTTCAATTTTCTCGTTGTTTTCTTTAACTACCTCATCATGGGTTTTACCTGACCCGCGACGTCTGCGAGGCCCTTCCGTGACTTCTCCTGAATTAGGCTCAACCTGGGGCATTGGCGACTCTTCTTCAACTAACTTATTCCCACCGCGTCTTCTGCGTGGTTCCGGTTTTTCAACATCGCCAGCTTTATCTTGATCCATTGCCTTGATCTCCGCATCACCTACCGCCCCATTGAGTTCGTAGTAATTGCGGATTTTTGCATCTACATAAACCAGATCATTGTCTATGCTAAAATTGTCAAACATTCCCATTGGAGATTTTACAGTATCCTTACCCGAATTCTGGGTAAAAAAGTAATATTTACCCTCATTTACACCGGTCCTGAGAACGATTGTAAACAGGCCTTCTATGGTAATCTTCTCACGAAGTAATTTACCAATAAGTTTAACTGTAGTAAGCCCATTCTCAAGGGTCTCGCAATGGCTCAGATAATATACACAAACATCATCCGGTAATTCCTTGCAGATATCAATAATCTTGAAGTAGTTCTCACCAAAGTCATTCCACTTATCCCAGCCGTTTTCCTTAATGCGATCCATATAAGGAACAGCCAAGATGTATTGGAAGTCATCTACAATAATCATCTTTTTACCTACTTTGGCCTGTTCCTTCATGAAATCACAGATCCTGTCCGCGTTTGTCACTCCATTTAGCGTTGTGAAATTTTTGGAGCCCTTAAAAGGTAAGGGCTTTCCGACCGGATTAACGATCGCCGTTGTTGCGGGATTGCAGTTCCGGATAGATGTAGATTTACCAGTTCCGGACTCTCCCATGATTAAGATTTTTTCTGCCATTAGTTATTCTTCCTCCTTTGAATTATTACTTTCTTTTTCTATTGATAGAATATGTCATATTGTTCTGGTTACCAGTCTCTGTCTTGAAGTTAACTACTGTAGAAACGGCATCTCCGAGATTTAAATTTCCTGAAGATGTTACCTTACCGTTTACAGAACGAGTTACTCTAAATGAGTCACCATTAGAAGTAATGTCAGTTTTATAATCAGCTACACTAACTCCTTGTTTATCAAACGTACGATTTTTAAGTGTTATAGTATCACCATTATTCAGATCACTTAAGGTTTCAGATATAAGACTACTATTTCCAGTTCTAATACCACTTGAAATATTATTCATCACCTGGGTATTATTCATAGTACCTCTTCCACCGGTTGTTGATCCACCAGATCCACCAGATCTACTAGCTCCTCGTCCACCAAAAAATTGTAACATCATTTTCATATTAAAAACCTCCTTAAAAATAATTTATGTAATTATATTAACATATTTTTATAATTCTGTAAAGGATCTTTCATTACGAATATCTACTTTATTCTTTAGTTGAAAATTCTTAAACGGTATAATCTTTCCATTATATATAATACCGGAGGGTAAATGTCCACAAAGGATAATAGTATGAGGATTTAAACGTTTAATCATTTCATTAAAGCCTTCAATAAACTTCTTACGATATTCCTTTATTTTAATAGAACCTAAGGTAGATACACTCAGTATAGAATTTACTGGCTCACCATCAAAACAATACTCATATGAATCTTCATCTCCCCAAGATATTGTAGGAATCACCTTAACTCCACAAGATTGCCAATATGCTCCAAGATAATGTTTCCTATAATGATTATATATTGATAAGGCCTTGGGCATATCCGTATACAATGAAAAATCGGGAGATAACACATATTTAAAGGATGATATTTTATCCAGATATCTTGTAGGATTAATCCAAAACCTTTCAAAGGCATAATCATCAATATAAAAATGTAAGAGCTTATTTTCTTTGTGTTTTACTGTATTATAATAATTCACACACACGGCTTCTTCAAATAATATATCTTCATTTAGGGGTTTAATAATAGGAATATCATATTTACCGATAACATCCGGTTTAAACAACATCATATTCTTAAAAATAACATTATCCATTATTATACTCTCCTAAAATTTTATATCAAAAGATGCAGGCACATCTTCTGTGTAACAAATATTTGAATCCAACACCTCACCGGTGATTTTATCAAACACCATGCCCTCTTCATTGATAGCAAGATCCTTTTTAAACTCCGCCCAATCAGGAGATTTCTTAATCTTAATAAAATCAAATTCCTCATTGGCTTCTAAGTAAGCTACTAACTCATCATCGTTATGAAGTATCTTAGTTGTTGCCTTCTTCATTACCAAAGATCCGGATAAGAGCTTGTAGCTCTCCTGAGTTTTAGTTTCCTTGTGGGGAACAGTACTAAAGTAAATAGATAAATGTCCCTTGAGGAACTTAGTCTTGTTCTCACACTGTGTTTCAAGCTGGTTTATCCGATTATTGAGGTCTGCTATCTGATCATTAGCTATATTGATCAAACGATCTCTTTCGGCTTCCTCCTCCTTGATCTTCCGGAGAGCCCAGTCTGCTAACTTGTCATCCGTGATACTAAAGCTTTCATCCAATTCGTAATCCATGTTTTTTACCTCCTAAAATTTTTCCATTGCTTCTATTGCTTTAACGGCGTGTTTTGTATCCGCCGGACAAGCCAATCCGTGTGACAAAGCCCACTGTGATTTGCCTCTATTGAGGGCCATGAATATAAACTGAGCATCTTCGAGATTATTAAATATCCGGTGATCTACTAACTCATCGAATTGATAAGGTACTAACTCCGCTACATTCCGGATTATATTGTCATCTTTGGTTAAGATATTGACCTCTCTCATGTTTTATACCTCCTTAAAATATTTTTTCTGCATGATGGAATGAAGAACCATTATATACAATCCGGAAATATTCTACCTTGCAATTTGTAAGACGATTTTTATAATCCTGAGCCTTTTCATCAGCATATTTTTTAGGATATACGCTTGTAGAAACTTTTCCTTTTTCATCCGTGATCTTTATTGTATATTCTGTTCTCATATCCGGAACCTCCATGTGTTTTATTATGCTATTATATTATCATACCTTGATATTTTTGTAAAGGATTTTTTATATGGATAGCTAAAAAATTTTATTGGTTTAAACGATCAAACCATTCTTTTTGTATCTGAATGTTATCTCTATACCAAGAATTCATTTGCGAATCTCCTTCAACGTACATTTTAAAGTTGTTAAAATCTTTCGGATAAAGTAACACTCCAACTCCACCTGCTTCGCGAATCTTCCGGAGATTAACCAGTTGTAATAACTTTGGTTTGCCATTATGAGCCTTGTCTTCAATACCATAGAATTTACCGTTGATACAAGCAAGTATATCGGGTATACCTTCTTTTGTAAATTTAGATCCGGCCCAATACTTTATGAACCAACCCCCCTTAGATGATATATAATCTTCTACTTTTTTGTCAAAGTTAGATTCCTCAGCCATAGTTATCCCTCGCCTTTCTTTAACAACATTCTTGTACAGGTAACAAGCATTATAATATAGATTACTATTTCCAATACATCTAACACCTCGTTCATTCCTTATCCCTCACTTCCTTCGCCCAATGCCTACACCAACCCGTCATTACTTCGATATAACCTATATACTTGTTGTCTTGCACTTCGCAATAGCAAGCGACATAGTCTTTTTCAGGCTTGCGTATATTGTGTCTGCAATTACAGCAGACTTTGCCATTCCCTTCACTCATTTCTCGCCCTCGCTTTCTACTAATTCATAAGTTTTTTCGAAAATATCAGATTTGCAAGGATACTGTTCCCCATTCACTCCTGTGATGATATAATCGCCAACAAATGCTTTCATATCGCCCTCTAATGTATGGATGATTATTTCTTTATCTGTCTGATAGGCTTCGACCACAATAGGTCTTTTTCTATATTTCATTTTTATCACTCACTTTCACTTAAATTGATAATTCCGTCAATCGCTTGTTTCAGGTTCTTGTTTTGAGTAGCAATTTTATTGATAGCTCGAATAGTTGCTTCGCTCTCTGCGATTTTCACCATTTTGTTGTATCTATCCTCAATCATCCATTGTGTGAGTAATTCAAAAACCTCATTCTCAACACCATGCTTATGTATGATATTTATGATTTCTGCTACGGTCATATCTTATTTCTCACTTTCTATCTCTTCATTTG
>Ga0326512_10001845_pt1 | contig 15910 bp, 18 predicted proteins | sample 1_2617_0518_D_FD_203652 | JGI IMG/M metagenome (GOLD analysis project Ga0326512, IMG submission 203652) | Bovine rumen microbial communities from UC Davis, California, United States - 1_2617_0518 | ecosystem: Host-associated > Mammals > Digestive system > Stomach > Rumen | place: USA... | reverse complement strand
GGGTCTGGGGGGAAAGGGGATTGACACCTGACACACGGACACCTGTACGAGAGGGGCGGACACTTGAACCGAACACAATGACGCACGAACACATAGAACTTAAACAAGACGTGCCAATTGGTTCATGTAAGCCTTAATTGATTGAACACAGACAATTTGTTGCCTAAAACAGAAAACGTCTATATGGGGCTATTAGAGGGCTTAGAGCGTGTCTTATGAATCAGGACACCGGGAACATAATATGATACGCACTCTGTCACATTACAACGCAACAGTATTTATCTGTATGATTAGGTTGCAAAGGGGCGTGACATTACAACTATAGGTCTATTTGTTTCATAGAGAGCCTTTCTATCGTTAAATGGTCAATTTGTTGCCTAAAACAGAAAACGTCTATATGGACAAATTACAGCGTCTCAGAGGGGTATGCTGAATCGCTTTCGTACGGTAAAGCGGTGATGCAGTGAAGGGGTGAAACATTAAAGAGATAAAGAAAAGACACGCTACAATTAAGTAACGTGCCTTTCTGATACATATTATGATGCAAAATAGAGTTTAGGCAATTTCACCAGTGTCAGGCTGAGCATCTTGAAATGGATAACAATATCCATAGACTCTAACAGATGTTTTCCAACCATTCATGCTTCTTACGCTAAATCTTCTATCATCTATACGTGAAACAAGTATTAAATCCGTACCAACAGGTGATTCATAACCTACTGTTTTTAAGTAAAGATTGTGAGCTTCAAATTCGCTAGTAGGAATCATAACATTATCAACAATTTCATTAGCGTTATTATATAATACAAAAATTAAATATTTAAAAGAAGAAAATAATGTATTAATTGCAACTACGGAATCACTAGTAGTAATATTTTGTTTAAAAGCAAGTTCTCTTAAATCATATATATACTTAATTTGATATTTTAATGGTATTGATACACTAATTCCTGATAATACACCTAATTCTGATGCTGAAACACTAGAATTAGATACTTTACCATTACTATCAGATACTAAAACCTTATCAGTAGTAAGATTAGTAGTTAAAATACTAGTAGCTGCACCTGTAATTTTATCCTGTTTGCCTTGAATAGCAGTATTTAAACCAGTTAAAGTTTCTGTAAGAGAACTAATAGAAGTTTCATTAGCTGTAACTTTAGCATTAGTTTCTGTAATACTACCTTCTGCATCAGCAACTTTTTGAGTAAGAGCTTCAAGATTAGATTTGTTTGTTGTTGCAAGAGTTTTTGTTGATTCAATATCATCAACAACTTGCAAAGTGTTGTCTGCATTTACCTTTAATTGTGAGTCAATTTCTGTAAATGCACTATTTAAATCGCCTAAAAATGTTGGCTTATCAGAACCAATCCACTGTGGTAGATTATAGTTCGCTGTACTGTTTGTGTGTGCCATAATAAAACACCTTCCTTTCTTTTAATTAACTAATTTAATAAGTTTTTACCATCAGTATCAAATGCTGACGCTGTAATTTGTTTATCATCGAATATTGCACAAGTAATAACGAGATTATCAAATTCACTAGCAGTAATACCATTAGTTCTAGCCATAGAATAAAGGTCTTCAATTACCTTTTGAATAGAATCATAACGTCCTGTCATTGGATTTAATATATCAGGATATTCGAAGATAATATTATCAATTCGCTCATTAACAGCAGCCATATCTCTATTATGTTTCATTTCAAGAGATTCAACTTTGCTATCAGTATAAGCAATCATTGATGTTTTGAAAGCTAATATTTCAGCTCTCATTTCTGTCAAAGTTGATGTAGTAGAGTTTCTAATTTCCTCTATGTCACCATTAAGCTTATTCTCTAAGTTAGCCATTCGTAAATTAATATCTGCGACTAAATTATTAAACTTTTCTTGAAGTTCTGCACTAGTTTCATCTTTAAACTGAGTAAACTTAGCATTGATTTCAGCTTCAAATGTTCTAACTTTAATCTCAATTTCATTAACACGAACTTTAAAGCTTTCTATTTCAGTTTTTTCGTTTTCCCATTCAGTCTGCAAAGCATTAATTTCGTCAATAACCTCATTAGTTTCAGCAATAAGCTTTTGTATTGCTTCCAAATAAGTTAACGATTCATCATAAGCAGTTGGAAGTGTCCTGTTTATAATATGCCAATCGTTGAATTTAGTTATCATAATTTCACCCCTTTCTACCAAACTTGCATGAATAATTCTTCAAGTTGGTTGATTATATCTAGGTCTATATTATTATACAACATTTTGTAATCATTGTAAATATCAATCATGTTGCGGTTTCGGTTGTCTTTAGTTGCATCATTGATATTTGATGAAGTCGCATGATTAGTTGTATTACCTGAACTAGTACCACCACCATTAGCAGTAACATCATCAATATTAGCGGTTGTTAAATATTTATTATCTATAACATTAGACAACATATTTTGTGGTGTATCACTAAACTTAGATACCGAATTAGTTGTATTATTAGTTGTAGACTGATTAGTTGATGTTGAATTACTATCAGTTGAATAATTATTAACTGAATGTTCTTTTGTTGCTTCATCAATAAATTCTTTGTCAATCATTTCATCTTGTAGCTTATACAACTTGTTATAATAAGGCATTATCTCTCTTAACTTTGAATTAAGATAAAACCTAAACATAGCGGGTGTTTCAGCACCAATCTCTCTAAAATAATAATGTGTAAAAATCTTCTTTAATAATGCTTTAGTGTAATCAGCGTCTTTAAACATAATATCGTTATCAATTAGTTTTGTGATAGCGGTAGCAATAACAGAATTAATATCTGTTACCGCACACACGCTTTCACTAAGACCGCTAACACTTTCACAAACATAACGTAACTGAATACTATACTCGCTCATTATTAGCACCCCCTTCTTTAGCGTCTATATCAGGCTTCTGAATGTCCTTATATTGTCCATATTCAGACTTTTTATCAGAAACCGTATCATCGCCTACCTCATCAAATTCAACGCTTATATTAAGCCCAAATAACTTATTAATACGCTTACATGCTTCTTGTCTAGCTTTAAGTCTACTACGTCTACTAGCAAGAATACCACCATTCTGTTGAGCAACTTCATCACGAATAAGACGCTCACCCTTTTCAATAGCGGTATTAGGAACACCTAACATAGTTAAAGCTTCGTTCCATAAAGCAATCTTTTCGTCTCTTAATTTATCAATTAGATAAGGGGCATCTGTTCTAATTGCACCTATCTTGTTCATATCTTCTAAGTCTTTGTAACCAAAGATAACAGGTTCATTACCATCATACTTCTCGTATAGCTGTAACATAGTAGCCTTTTGTTTATCTGAACAAGTTAACAATAGAGGTGTTTTCTGTGCATAAGTATTAATGTCTATTGCCATATCAACTTCTGTTAATCGTTTAGCATAGTTATCAATAGCGGTTAAGATAGGATACCTACCCATGTTATCATATATTACACAAGCATCTTTACCGTTAACTAATTGTCTAAAATAACCGTTATTAGCAATGGCACAAATATTAACAGGATTATCATATATATCTAGCTGACCATTTATGTTACATTTAGTAAATAGATGTTCCTCTAAGCCCTCATCATAAAAGAACACACCAACATTATTATAAACTAATGCACGTTCAAGATAACGCTCGTCAATTTCCTCAGGCAAATTATTCCATTTAAAAACGGACTGAGCTATTTCTTTAAGACGTTCAAAGTGATTAATATATGTTGACTGATACATGTCTATTGCTCTTGATTTAATTCTTTTTGTTCTTCCCATTTATTTCACCATCCTTTCTTTTAGCCTATTTCACCAAGCGGAATATTATTGCTTGAATAGTCGCCAACTGAATCTGTACCATTAGCATGACCAACCCAGAAAGTACAACCCTTATTCATTATGGCACAAATCTTATCTCTAGCTACTGTTGGTAATTCTGACTTAATAATACAACCTCTAGTCTTAACATAAGTGAAACGACTTCTGTTATGTAAACTAGGAATTTTATTGTCATTAACTTTATAACCATAAGTAGTGAAATAATCATCTATACGTTTAGCAACTTCAGGTCTAATACCTTTAAGACACACAGAGAACTTAGTCATACTAGCACCAATTGATGCACTAGGAGTAGATGTACCTTTAGCGGAATTAGGTTGCATTTTAGCTACTTCTCTTTGATTAAGAGCATTAAACACACCTTCACCACCACTAACTAACATACTAGAACCTGACATAGCTAAAGCTGGATTAACTACTGATGTACCAAGCATTAAAGCACCTGTTCCTGCGGTTGCAATTCCCTGAGCTAAAGAAAGATTATTAGTTGCTTTATTATTAACTAACCAAGCTTTATAAACATCATTAGAAAAAGGAATAATCTGTCCTATTTTTAAACCTAATCTATCATCCCAAGCAATTGTACCTTGATTTTGATAACCGTCTCTAGGATATACAACGAAATCACCTGAACTAGCAACAGAACCTCTTATAGTGAACATAATTTCATTGTGTTCTACTCGTAAATCTTCAAGTTTAAATGTAGTCTTTTCACCCTCATTGTTACTAATTTCCAAATAGATATAAGGGAAAGAATATAGTTTTTCGTTACGTGGAATCCAATTATTAAAAAATGTATTTCTATGATAAGTAACATAAGCGTTATATCTAACTTCACTAGTATCTTTACCTGATATATACCATTCTTCAGTAGGAAAACGGTTAAATGCACCTTTTGGAATTAATGTAATAGAAGCTATACTATCTAATAGATTTTCTGTTGTTAAAGTTGATAAGAAATTATAAAAAATATTTAAACCATCATTACTTGTAGTGAAATAAACATGCACCAAAGTATCAGGAACATTTGCTATCTTACCAATTAGACCGTCATCATATAATTCAGAAAAGTTGCTTCTAAAATTAACATTTTGACCACCAATAGAAATACTTCTATTGAAAGGCGGTGCCATATTAACACATATAGCATAACCCTGAGTCATCATATCACCAAAATCTTCTATGAATTGATAAGTTATATAATCGCCTGTTTCTAAACCTTCAGGACAGAAATTGTTTTGGTCATTGGCAACATGTTCACGTTCAACGAAGCATTGACCAAACTGTAAACTTGTGATATAAGACTGTAACCAATCCATAGTATAAATAATTTGAGTTGTTGTATCTGAAATATACTCAACCTTATTTATAAAGGCAAAGAAATATTTATTTTCATAATTAGGATTAATGAACATTAAATAATTAGCATTAACAATAGATGATAAAGGAACTTCAACCTTTAACGAATTAGCACCTGTTCTTGCATAGCTCATATTAGTTATATGAACATTAGCATGATTTTTATAATAATCAATTTGTTCATTTCTATTTGCGAACCATAAAGAATGTTCGTAGTCTGATGTTATAGGAACACCATTTATAATCCATATCTCCGAATTTGGTATCATTTTAACTACCACCTTTCTATTTAATAAAAATGGTGAGGAGAGATTAACTCTCCCCACCTAGTCAACTACTGCTTAGTGAATGTTACTGTATCCCCAACCTTAACACTAGCCTTAGTAATAGCACCACCAACATATGATGAGCTTGCTAATTTAAATTCAGGTGTGAATGAAGCACTTTCATCAGAAGCAGGTACGATATAAGCACCGTATCTATGAACTGCAATAGCCTTTTTTGTCTGGTCTTCAGTTGCAACGAACTGAACATCACCGATGAATGTATCATCAATTTCAGGTTCAATTGTATAAACTGTTGCGTAATCATTTTTATCAATAGCTGAAATCTTAGCAGTTAATGTTGCAGGTGCTACGATTGATGTACCATCTTTTACGAAAGCAATAGCGTTAGAGAATGGTGAGATTGAAATAGTCTTCCATACATCTAAGTTATAGTTAACGTAAAGACCTGAATTAACCTGTGTCTCTGTCATAACTGTTAAGTTATCATAAACTTGGAACCATTCCTTATCAACAAGTACTGCACCAACATCAGCCATCATATCAAGTTCTTCTTGTGTGACTTCCTCAATCATAGATGAATTAGCTCTGATAACATCAAATCTGTCATTATCGAAAGTTGTGAAATCATCAATGATAAACTGATGACCTGAGAATGTTGCCTTATCCATGTTGAAAGCATTAGCTAATACTTCAATATCGTACTTAGCATCAAGTTCAGATGTCATAAATAAGTACTGGTCATTCTTTTCTGTAACTGTATGAACATGCTCTGTATTGTACTGAGTAGACATAAATGTTAAGTCATTAGAAGCTTTCTTAAACTTAGAAGCTACGTTCTTTAAATTAGCTACATCACCTACTGAGAGTGGCTTCATCTTGCCTGATGTTACACCCTTAATGATTAAGTACTTAAATAGTAAGAACTCATCATATTCAGCTGCCTGTGTAAGAGTTGCTGTAAGACGTGAAATCATTTCTGTTACACCATCTGCTGATGTAAATGCCTGTCTAAGTGTTTCGTATTCAATTGTTAAAGGATACTGAACCTTCCAATTAAGTGAATGGAAAGCTGTTCTAACGTCAGGTAATGTTCTAGCAAATTCTCTAGCCTGAGCCTTGTCTACGTTAAATTCACGAGCCTTAGCAAGTTCAATGAATACTTCCTCAATTGTTTCACCGTTCTCGATGTAACCTTTCTTTAACTCCTTATACTTATTATTGAACATAGCGGACTTGATAGAAACAAGTGCGATTCTGTTCATTAAAGAACTAAGGAACTCATTAGCAAGTGCAGGATAGCCCATAAGAATATCACCGACTTTAACTACTTCCTGTTCTGTTGAAATCTCAGGTACCGATGCCTGATAGTTAGCCGAAGCTGTTGTTCTGATTGTGTTTAAAATATCAATAGTTCTTGCATTTAACTTTGATACTGCTACTTTCTTAGCCATAATTAATTACCACCTTTCTTATTCCTCGACCTCGAATAATTCATCGAAAGTCTTAATCTCTGTTCCTTCTGTTTCCTCTACGACTTCTTCTGCTACTTCCGACTCAGGAACTTTCTCGTCATCAGTAGGTGCAAAGAAGCGGTCACGATATTTCTTTCTCCAAGCTGAGTCATTTTCCTCATACTTAGCTTTCCAATCTTCTGAACCTGATATAGTGTCTGTAACATCACCAAGTATCTCTAAAGCTCTGTCATCATCTCTATCACCAATCAGTTCTTTTACTACGCCTAAAAGAGCGTCATGTGTAAGTACTGCCATAATAAAACACCTTCCTTTCTTAAATAGTTAATTTCTGACCAACATATATTAAGTCAGGATTAGCAATACCATTAACATCAACTAGATGCTGAACTGTTGTACCAAATCTCTGAGCAATACCCCATAATGTATCGCCTGCTACTACATCATATGTCACCACTTCATTGGTAGGGACTTCGCCACATACTCTAAGCTTCTGACCTGTGTAGATAAGATTAGGGTTTTTAATACCATTCAACGCAACAAGATTGTCAACAGTTGTATTAAATCTCTGAGCTAATGCTGAAAGAGTATCACCACTCTGTACCTCATAAATGTCTGTGTTTGGTTGTTCAACAGGAACTTCAACAATAGGTTCTGCTACTGTTTCCTGTTCATCATATTTAGATAAACCACAACTTTCAACAATTGCAATTAAGTTATTAACATATTGACTAGATGTTGCATAACCACAATTCTTTAAGTTAGTGATATAATCTCTGTAATTTGAGCTTTCTCTAACTGCTTTGTATCTATCATAATTGATAAAATCAAAGTAGCCATCAATTCCTTCTTCAATGCTATCATATGCTCTAAAGTTAGCACTAATGTCTGTCATAACTCCTACTTCATATTCTTCTTGTGTAGCCATGTTGACAGATTTACCTCTCCATGAACCACCGCACTTCATACCAAAGTAATTGTTATAAACTGATGCTAGACTTGACTGACCCCAGCCGCTTTCATTAATTGCCTGAGCAATAATTGCACTAGGAACGCCATATCCTCTTTCTTTACACTTCTTAATAATAATAGGAGCGATAACCTCAATAAAATCATTCTTTGCTATCTGCATAACTATTCTCCTTTCTCGTCTTCATCTTTACCCATTTTAGCAATGAGCTTTGTCAAAACCATTGTGTTATTCTCGATTGCCTGTCTAACACTTTCAAGAGTATTAGAAACGAACTCACTGTTCTTATCTTCTCTATATTTAAGCCAATAGCCTAATAGTAAACAAGCTACAATAGGAAAACCTACTGTCTGAATTAACTGAACTACTTCTGTTGCACTCATGTTTATTCCCCCTTTCTATCTGTATAATAAACCTAGATATTCGAACACTCCCCATCCACTTCTTTGTGTGGGTGTTGGTGGTGTTGGTGGTGTTGGTGGGTCAGGCGGTGTTGGTGGGTCAGGTGGCTCACTTCCTGTTAATATCTCGTAACAATTTAGAGCTGACGCGTAACGACCTTCAAAATCTTCTCTTTGTCGTGCTTCATCTTCTGATTGAACAGCTCCGTTTCCTTCATAATTGAATAGGAAAGCCATTGTTGCATCATATAGGTTATCGACTTGTTTAAATGCTGAAAAATCTGCATATCCTGATAAATCGTACCAATGATTTTTATATGCTCTGTCTTGCCATTTACCCATACCATCATTAATTAAAACAGCACATTGGCAATCACCATCCTCTGGTCTGCCACCTGATACACCGCTTGTTGATAGGTTAGCATAGTTATCAAAACCATTAATATAACCTGAAGCTGGTGTAAATTGAACAAGTCCATAACCCATTCTGTAATTAACTTTATCACCTTGCCATCTCCAAGGATTGAAAGCTGATTCGTGAGCTATGTTTCCTAATGCTCCTGCTATTGCATATATAGTCCATTCGCTTTCCATACAACGCTTAAACTCAAACATGTTTTGTTTTGCTTCATCTGAATTTTCTTCATAACCATGTGCGGGTTTACACATCCAAGCCATTTAGCTCACCATCCTTTCAAAGTAGCAGAGACAGGATTCGAACCTGCAATCTCTAGATTATGACTCTAGCGAGTTTCCCAATTTCTCTACTCTGCGTCATTTGTTAACTTCCTTTATTATAGTAACACTTTAAAACAATAAAGTCAAGTCTCATAAAAACAGTGGGTGGAACATACATTCACACCCACGATGTATTTTTAACTAATAATTTACTGACTCTAACACTACTAGCAAGTCAACTAGGCATATATTTCAATGTTAGTCCCCTAGCCAACTAATCAGCAAAGTTATTAGTAAATACCTATACCAGCAATAAAACATTCCTTAGCTTCAAGGTTCTTAAATCTAACTCTACCTGCTCTAAAGAAAGTTCTTAGTGTAGTCATTAAAGCATGATTACGTTGAACCATGACAGAATTAATTCTAAAATCTGTATCGCTTAATGATATTGTTAATTTACATGTTGTATCTACACTTGTATCTATATAGACAAGACCCGTTTCTCTCATTTCTTTCACGGAAAAGGCTTTACCACCATATAATAATGTAGCCCAATAAATAAAGTTTCCACTCATCTTCTCAACAAAGGCTGAGTTATCATTTAAGTATTTGCTTTCTGTTGCAAACTGTTGATATGATGAACCTTCAAATGCTCTATTGAAACCACTCTTTTTAGCAGCTTCTTGGGCTGACTTAATAAAGCCTGCTTCTAATACCCAACCGTGACCTCTTAAAAACTTCGTATCAGGTCTTAATCTACTTGCAATCTTAAACTGAGTATAATATGGATTAAGAATTGTTACACTATTGGAACACATATAAACAGGAACATATCTACTCTGTTCTCCTTGACCTCTCGCAATTGATGTATGAATTGATTGAAACTTGTTTAATTCATCATAACAATAATGATTAGTTTCTGACTGAAATTCATCAAAGAACATTGACTGAACATCACTAAAGAAATGAGAATACTTCTTAACCATATCAGCATCATTCATAGCTATTGCGTAACCACATTCTTCTCCATTTAGAAACAATCTTGCAAACTTTCCTTTACAAAACATTTCATGTGTCATTTCATCTTCAGGGAAAAACAATCCGTTTATATCCTTAAAGAACTTTGTTGAAACATCACTTAACTCATAGGAAAAGCGATAAAGCAAGCAAAATTTATCACCATTCTTTTTAAATCTGTTAACCAGTAGCCTAGAAAAGTATGTTGTTTTACCACCTGTTCTGTTTGTTTGTACTAAATAAATTTCAGGTCTTTCACCATCTAAATCTTTAAGGCTTAATATCTTCGTTCCATCGTAATATTTTGCCATGCCTTATCACCATCCTTTCTTTATTATAGTAACACTTTAAACTAATAAAGTCAAGTCGTAACAAAAGAACAGGGCTTTTACCCTGTCCTATGTTATCTTATAGTAAAATCAAAATCTTCAAACACGACACCACCCTTAATAGTTCTAGGTAATATCTTTGATGGAACACTTAAACCTATTGCAAAATCATCAACTGTTCTCTTATCCTTTAAGAAATTACGTTCTCTATCTGTTAAAGCATATGATAATCTTTCTTGCTCACTATCACAAGTTAATGATATTGCTACTAGCTCTTTACATCTCTCTCCCATTCCACTTGCTACAACATTATAATAAGGTAATACTTCTTTATCGCCTTCTTTATAAATACGTTCAACATAACACTTTCTTCTGATAAACTTTGCTTCGTTCCAATAGGCTTCAATCTTCCAACAATTAAGGTTAGTAGGATGAATGTCAATATTGATTAAATCTTCTTCTGCACAATCACAGTGTAAACTATCTGTATCAGAATAGATAAAGTGGTCATAGTTCTCCTGAGCGTGACGAATTGTAAAGTTTCTACCATAACTTGTAATAGCACTAGCAACCGCAATATTAACAGTCTTAATCTTTTCACTCTTAATTTTCTTTGTCTTATATCCTAATTCATTATCTCTCATAGTGGCTGTTACTTTATCTTTAGGTTTTTTGCCAAATTGTCCTGATAAATTGTTAAGGAATAACTTAGCTAGCATTCTCTTAGCTCCTTTTGAAACACGTTTAATCGAAGCATACTTATCAATATATTCGTCAAATAAACCAATCTCTGTATTAAACCATAAGCCCTTAATGAACTTAAAGTCATATACGTTATAATGCTCTAAGAATAATTTAAAGTCAACACAAGTCATTGTAAATTCAAGTTCGTTTGTATCTCTAACTTCACCATCAGAAGTAACAAAGAACCTTTTACCCTTAATCTTAGAAGTAGATAGAGCCTTGTCACCATAATAAACAATATCATTATTCTTTATTCTAACAAATGGTAAATGATTAGGTTTAACATCAAAACCACAAGTGAATTTAATAAAGAAGTATTTCTCGCTTAATGGTGTTTCCATCATCTTAGACAATTCCTTCTTTGTAAACTCGTGAGGTTCGCCAACAGGATAATAGTTACCACTTGATGAGTGCATTTGACTAGGATATAAACTTGTAGCGTCAATAGTTAATCCGTTACCAAATACTTTATTTTCACAACCTTCTTTAACGTAACACCAACCACCTAAATAGGACTCTCTGATAAAGCTATCAGCACTTTCATTACCAATGTTAATATCTGATAAATTAGGGAAATATTTATTAAATCTATCCTCTCCCATAATTGACTTATATTCTCTTAAACAACAAGAACCAATAGTCATTCCTTTGTGTCCTTCTTGCATAAATGAGAATAAAGCTTCTCTTAATATCTGAATATTATTACCTAAAATGTTCTTTTCTTCTTCACTAATAATTCCCTTTTGTCTGCCTTTATTACTTAAAGAAATGAGCTTATGACTAGTTTTAAAACCATCAGCTATCTCAGATAATGAAAAAGGTAATAAATTCTTAGAGTCATATATCGAAACAAACTGTCTACCTAACTTAATAGTTATCTTATACCAATTACCATCATCACTAATTAAACAAGAAAACTGTTTTCCTTTCATATCAGCAAACTTTGTGTTAAATGGAACTGAAAAGTATCCATTACTATAAAGATAGTTGATAATGAATGGTGCGTTGTAAGTTAAATTGTGATAATAAATACTGTAATTAAAATCAGGTCTAGCTTTAAGATAATTAAATGTTTCTTCTAATGATGTAAACACTACATGGTTATCCTGTTGGACAAGTGCTGATAAAGTACTTGCCCAAACATCACCATATTGTTTATTATCTTTCTCTGTTATAACTGACTGTAAATCACCAACTAATGTTACTAATCGTTTCATTTTATCTATCTCCTTTTTTTTTAATTCCAATCTTCCCATTTTCTCCAATGAGGGTCAAAGCTTTTTACTTTTGACATATTTCCTTCAAATTCCCAACCTCTTGCGAAATTGCCTTTCTTAACTTCTTTAAATTCATCTTCGTCAACAAAACCACTAAGTCCACTATATAAATCTCTAATATAATCAGCCATATCATCACGATAATCAGCGAATACTTCTCTATAATGATTATTGTTCTGATGTACTAATGTTACAATATCAGGTCTACTTGTGATAAACTGTGCAACTTCTATCATACCATAATTTCTAATCATATTCATGGTAAAATTGATTGTATAGTCTGCTGACTCACTATCTAAACCAACTGTCTTGACTGCTCCTAAGAACTCCTCAATTACTGCTGATGAAACTTCAGGCTGAGAAGCTACATCGTTATCCCAATCAATTGTACCGTCTTGTGGCTGAGAAGCATCTTCTAAAGCGTCTAAATAATCAAATCCATCTGCATGTCTATTAATTTCTTTCGCTCCATCACGAAACAAGTCAAGCATTTCTTCATCTACAACATCATCTGTTGTTTCTGTCTGACTAACTTCATCAAACATTCCGTTTAAATCATAATCGCTTGTTACATTACTTGTTTCGCCAAACATTGCATCTAAATCATAATCGCCAGTCACGTTACTGTTACTTTCTGGTGTATTTACTTTAACATCAGATAAATCAATATCACCTTTGAGTAACTTATGCTTAACTAACTTCTTTTCAGCTTTGTTTGGTCGTCTAATATCATAAGACTTTGCTTCGATTTCATCCTTAGTTAAACCAACAGGCTGATTGTTTAAAACTTTTTCTGTCTGCTCAATTGCTCTGTTCTTGCTCTTAGTGTTAATAATATCAAGAATATCAAGATTTAATTCTTTCTGCTGCTGAGGAATGTTATTTGTTACCTTATCAATTCTGTTCTGTAAATTGTTACTTCTTTTAATAGGTGAAGTCTTTTTCTTATTCTTGTTACCTGAGAAAGCCTTTTTAATTGTCTTTCCTACCTTAAATAATCCTTTAATTACACTATTAAAACTTGCCATATTAATCACCAAAGGGAGCCACAATTGTTATAGTTTTTAATTGGCTCCCTATCCCTTTCTTATTTAATTATATCACATTTTTGTTGTTTTAGAAGAACTTTTTGGTACTAATTTTGTAGTACCTTAGTACCAATTTTAGCACCATTTACATAAACAATCTGTTCATTTAATCGTTTAAGTAAATGTCTTTTTTCCTTCCTTAATCTTGAGTAGTTGTTTGTAATGACATATCGTTTACATAACTTGCAACTGTCATCAATCTTATCCCATAGATATTCAGACGTTAATGCTTTTACATCATCCGTTTCTTCAAACTTCATAATATTTGAAACTGATATATTAATTAAATCAATTCGTGAAGCATTTTGAAGTTCAGCAATCAAAATTAAAAGCAAATAAGATACTGGATTAATATTTAATGCTACCATTATTCTTCACCCCCTTCCTTTTCACTAACTGCTCTGTTAATGAGTTCTAATAAACGTCTTTTAAAGATAACGTCTTGTTTTCTTGTTTCTTCAACTGCCTGTTCCATTGTCATTTCTTCTCTTAATAACTTACCAAAAATGTAAGATGTTGTTGTTCTGTAATCTGTCATAATATCGTCTAAGTTTCTCATAATTAATTACCTCTCTTTACTTCTTTTACTAAATCAAGCACTGTTTGTTCAAGATTAAGCATATATAAACTAGCATCAGTATAATCAAAAGCTATTGTTCCAACTATGAATGGCATCACATCAACAACAGTAATTTTTGTTTCAATGTAATCTACATCACCAAAGTCTAAATCTTTAAATCGCTCATCATACTTAAAACCATCATATTTCACATAAAACTGATATTCTCCCGTTTCTGCTATTCTACCGCCAACTCTATAATGCTCAGGATTATGTGTTAAATAGAAAAATCGCTCTTTTTTTAAGCTCTTAATAAGATTAATTGCAAGTGTCTGAATTTCAGAATCTAATACTGCTTCTTCAAATGCTTTTAGCATAATATTTTCTACGTTTCTTCTTACCATTGTCATAATTAAAAACCTCTCTTTTCTGCGTCTTTTGTTAATAAGTATCTAAGTTGTGCATCTAACCACTTAATATAATAATTAATATCACCTGTTTTGAAATACAAATTTGCATCACTAATAAGTGAATAAGCATCAATATCAAAACTAGCTTCTATTTTATCGTTATCCCAACCGTAATCTGCAAAATGCATATCTTTAAATCTGTCATCAAACTTAAAACCATCATATCTTAATGTAACTTGGTAACGATTTAAACCATCTTTCTTTTTTGCTGATACCGAGAAATATTCAGGCTCTAGTATTAAGTAATCCGAATTATAACCATCAATCTCGTTCTTATTGTTTATAAGTCTAGTAACTAAAGTATCAAGCATTTCCTCACACAATAGTTCTTCTACATATTTTGTATCTTCACAACGATTTAATATCTTATTATAAAGTTTTCTACAATACTCATAAGGCTTGTCTATTTCAACGTCAAACTGATTAGGATATGTAACTATCTTCAATAGAGCATCTTCAATAAGACTTTCAAAAAGTACCTTGTACGCATTTTTTTCTTCTTCAAGTATCGCTTTTCGTCTTTCATTTTCTTTATCTAGTATAATATCATAATTCTTGTTAAAGTCCTTTTTTGTCGGATAATCATAATATTTATTGTTCATATACTTCACACCCTTTTGGTAAAGCCAAACTGCAAAAGCTAATGCCAAACCAACTACTACAATAAAACCTGAATTATCATAACTCATAATTAATCACCTCATTATCACTTTCTTAAATTATTTTTGCTTAGTTCCAAATAAACATAAATTAGTACTACGACTATGAACATTCATATCATAGCGTCACCTCTCTTTCGTTCTTATATAATAAGTATAAACTCTTATGTTTACTTTTGCAACAAGAAAATTGTAAACATTTTGTGAACAAATTATAAACTAATTATTATCTCTAGTGTGTGGTTTTTGTTATCAATTCTCCTTTAATAAAATTATCAAGTTCGTCTGAACATTTAAGAACTGTTTTTAATTCTATTGGTGACTCCTCAACGATAACATTATTTCTAAAATATGAAAAAGGAATGTTGCATACATTATCAGCAGCAATACTTCTTCCGTAAGCATCCTTAAAGACTAAATCTACATGTATAAACGATTTTGATGATAAGTTTTCATCATAAATATTAATAGGATAAACACTCAATCGAGTATTATAAGGTAAAAGTTCCTTATATTTATTAGTAAACTCTCCACTTAAAAATTTACTAATGCTTTCAACGTAATCATAATCATCTACCTTCATTAAATTAACTCTGTCTGTAAACATATTTATTACCTCACTTTTTGTTTATTTGTCTTTCGACACTATTATAGTAACACACTTTATTATAGGTTTATATAGTTATTTAGTCTCATTTTCATAGTACCTTTTTCCTATCCCCTTCACTGCATCACCGCTTTACCGT
>Ga0326512_10001844_pt1 | contig 15920 bp, 34 predicted proteins | sample 1_2617_0518_D_FD_203652 | JGI IMG/M metagenome (GOLD analysis project Ga0326512, IMG submission 203652) | Bovine rumen microbial communities from UC Davis, California, United States - 1_2617_0518 | ecosystem: Host-associated > Mammals > Digestive system > Stomach > Rumen | place: USA... | reverse complement strand
CCTACGCAACGATGGCAATCGACAACATCAAGGACACATATGACCATCTAATCAAGAAAGGCACTTTTGCAATTCGGGAGGACTAAGTTATGACCAATCAGCAGTACGACACTCTTAAAACCATCGCTCTTATCATTACACCTGTTTTGGCGTTTCTGGCGTCCTGTGTGACCATCTGGGGGATTCCATACGGAGAACAGATTGTGGCAACACTGACGGCACTGGATACCCTTTTTGGCGCATTGGTGATTGCCGCAAACAAGCAGTATAAGGAGAAAAATAGTGGTTCTGAAAGTCATTGACGTATCTTATTACAATCAAATCATTGACTGGGAAAAAGTCAAAAAAGCGGTTGACGCAGTTATAATCCGGTTGGGATACCGTGGCTGTACTTCCGACAAGATCGTGATTGACAAAAAAGCAGAAGAGTACATCAGGGCATGCCAGGAACACGGCATACCTTACAGCATATACTTCTTTCCGACATCAATCACGGAGCAGGAAGCACGTGAGGAAGCGCAATGGGTATTGGCACAGATTAAACGGCTACATATCGAACCATGCTTGCCGATTTACGCAGACAGCGAAAAGGTCACCGGCACAGGGCGGAGCGACAATATCAGCAAGAGCCTGCGGACGAAATGCCTTAATGCTTTTATGGCTGTAATCCGGGACGCTGGATACAGATACGGGGTTTATGCGTCAACATACTGGTACAAGGATTGTCTCAATGACAGCGATCTTCTGCAGGGATGCAGTCGCTGGGTCGCTCAATACGCAAGCAAATGCACCTACGCCGGCAAAATCGATATGTGGCAGTATACGTCACACGAAAAGGTTCCGGCAGTTTATATCAACGGGGACAATCGTTGTGACGCAAGTCACTGCTACATCGCTCTGGATACTGCGAAAAATCCTGTAAAATCCGATATAAGCCAAAGACAGGCGGTCATAGACATATTTACCGGCTGGAGCGGAAAAAGCGAAAATAACGGCGGTTTCCGTGAAATTATCGACATCTACAACAAGTACCTGTCGACAGCCGTGAAATTCGGCACGATGAATTACCGGGTTCAGTATTCGGACGCATGGTGTGCGACAGCGACAAGTGCCGCATTTATCAAAGCCGGTCTTGCCGGCCTGTTCCCGGTAGAGTGCAGTTGTCCCCGGCAGATTGAACTTGCGAAAAAAATGGACATCTGGGTCGAGAACGACAACACGGTGCCGGAACCCGGCTGGGCGGTCATGTATGACTGGCAGGACAGCGGCGCAGGTGATAACACTGGTGTATCAGACCATACTGGACTTGTGGTATCAGTTGATAAAGGCGCAGGACGCTTTAAAGTCATTGAGGGAAATAAAGAGGACGCTGTCGGTTATCGCATTATGACGATTGGCGGCAGGTACATCCGTGGCTTTATCGCTCCAAAATTCAACGATAAATATGAGCCAGTAAAAGTATCCACAGAGTACAGAAAACCGTCTAAAACAGGCAAATACTGGGCGACAGTGGCAACACAGCACGATCCGCTCAACGTCAGGCAGGGACCGGGCACAGAGTACGGTTTATGTACAACTTTTGGACCTATTCCGAAAGGCTCAACGGTCATGGTCTGCGATGAACTGACCGCCAATGACGGCTCAACATGGTGCTACGTCTTATGGGCAGGAAAGTATGGATTCTGCAGTAAAAAGTATTTAAGGGAATCGAGGGCATTTTAAATGGCGTACATGATAAAGGATTACAGAAAAGCCGTTGGCGATGCGGCGGAAAGAGTATTCAAAGAAGCGGTCAAATTGAAATGCCGTCATGAGTCCACAGGAAGCTGGGACGAAATGGTGAGCAAGCGCACGATCAACTGCAACGGTTCTGGGGCGATTTCTTTACAGCTTGCCGGTTGCCTTGATAAAGGCGTGAGGATGGGACACGTTTCCACAAAAGGGATCAGTCCCAGCAAAATCACATCTATTGACAAGGCAATGTACAACAGAGATAAAATTCGGCACTGCCGCTTTGTTTGGGTCAACTGCTACTATAAAGACCTGCCGTTCTGGTTAAAACAGCGTGGCATTATCTATATCCAGTGGAGCAACTGCTGTACAAGTGCCGGAAGAGGATCTGATGGAAAATTCTGGGTGTGGTCTACCAATGAAGAGGGCGGCTATCACCGACAGAAAGACGGCTCAATGCGGTATGACCAGTACAAAGAAACATCTGCGAGATCCGGCGTTCTGTCAAACGGCGGTCATTATCCGTGGGGTGGAAAAATTTACGTCTGTATCGTGCCGGAAGAAAAACTTCCTCAGCATTGGGCAGTCGAGGTTATGCTGGAAAAACACGGAAAGAAGCAGACACGGCAGGATCATTTCGGCGTTCATTACGATCAAATCCAGCAGTTTGTTGATGATATGTGCCGTGACCACAAGCTGTTCTGCGAATGGGCGGCGGATTACATCTTTGAACGATACGGCACAATCAACGATTTTTACAAGCCGGGTCATTTCGATTATAGGGCCGAGGTGCAGGAGTGTATCAACAATATTGACCGGCTGGCTCATGAAACGTGGGCAGGCAAGCACGGCGGCGAAAAGCAAAGGCGAAAGGATTTCGGTGACCTGTTCGATTTTGTACAGCGTCAGGTCAATAGAACAACAAGCTGAGGAACACACAATCTGCAGATTAAGTGTTTCAATACGGCAGGCTCTACGGAGCCTGCTGATATTTAAGGAGAGATTATGGACAATCCAAATGTTCCGTATATCGTACACGAGGGCACACTGGCAAGGGCAGAGCGCAACACAAAACGCTTTTTTATTGCGCTTGTGGTCTGTATTATCCTGCTGTTTGGGAGCAATGCAATCTGGTTGTACTGCTGGACTTGCTATGATTATTTCGGTGAGGAAACGCAGACTGTCACCGTTGACGGCAATCAGGGTACAGCAAACTACATCGGCGAGGACGGAGTGATTTATGGGCAGGATAAAGGTCAAGACAACACGGCGGAGAATCCGTAAAAGGAAAGGCGGATCAAAAGGTGTCCGGCGCAGGAGAAGATGAGGGAATTTAACATATCAAGATCCGCAGTTGAGCACCTGATTGATGAATGGATTTTTAAGGAGCGTGACCGGCAGATATTGAAGCGCAGGCTGTTGGACAGGATCTGCTATGACCAGCTTGCAGAAGAGTTTTCGCTGTCTGTTCGTCAGGTCAAAAACATCGTATACAGGTGTGAGGATAAAATTTTCAAACATGCGTAACTGCACGAAAGATGCACGTTGGGTTCATTCCGGCGTGCATTTTTTTATGCCAAAATTTAATCATGTTTAGGTATTACAATTTAAATCCGGCAGGGCGGCGTGTCGGTGATTGCTCTGTCAGGGCGGTGGCAAAAGCACTTGATATATCATGGGAAACAGCATACAGTCTCATATCCGCAGAGGGATTCAAAATGAGGGATATGCCGAGCAGTGATTCTGTGTGGGGAGCCGTGTTAAAAGAGCATGGATTCAAGCGGTCAGCAATCCCGAACACCTGCCCGGCTTGCTACACTGCAGAAATGTTCTGCCGGGACAATCCTCATGGGACTTTTGTTTTGGGTTTCGGCGGACACGTAGCAACAGCGGTTGACGGGATTTTATATGACGCATGGGACAGCAGTCAGGAGATCCCGTTGTATGTTTGGAAAGGATGATTATGGCGTACAATTACTATCCTGCCGGGTATCAGCAGTATTATCCCAACACCTTCAACAACTATCCAATAAATCAGAATGTTGGTGCAACACAAAATTCCGCTCTAATATGGGTGCAAGGTGAAGCCGGAGCGAAGTCCTACATGGTAGCACCGAACCAGACGGTGACTCTGTGGGACAGTGAGCAAAATATAATATACATAAAAAGTGCGGATGCCAGTGGCATGCCAGCAATAAAAATACTTGATTATACGATTCGTGACAACACCCATAAAGCACCGAATTTAAGCCCACAGAGCGATTTCGTTACAAGAAGTGAATTACAGAGCGTCCTTGATGAATTAAACGCTTTAAAAGCCAAATTTGACGGAAAGGCAGGAAGAAATGAATCCACTGTACGAACAGATGAACAATCAAGGCGGAAGTAACTTTATGCAGAGATTTATGCAGTTTAAGCAGAATTTCAAAGGCAATCCGCAGGAGCAGGTTCAACAGCTTCTTAACTCCGGCAGAATAACGCAGGAGCAATATAATGCCGCAGTTCAAAAAGCGCAGATGCTCCAGAAAATGTTCGGCATGTAAAAGATAAAACCCGTGCGCACGGTTTTATAAACCGGCTGTCCGTTTTGAGGGCAGTCGCTGACAAATAATAACTATTTGTAGAAAGGAAAAAACAAATGGCACTTACAGACGAAAGCGGAAGCAACATGGTGATGCCTGTCGCTCCTATGTATGGCGGCAATCAGGGCGGTTTCGGCGGTTTCGGTGACAATGGTTCATTTTGGATTCTCCTGCTGTTTATCCTGCTCGGCAATGGTGGCTGGGGCAATGGTTTCGGCGGTGGTTTCGGTGGCGGTGACCTGTATCCGTGGATGAATCAGTCTAATCAGATCAACGGCGGCTTCCGGGACCAGATGCTGTCCAATCAGCTTTCCGGCATTCAGAACTCTGTGACCGGCGGATTTAATGATGTGAATATGGCTCTGTGTAACGGCTTTGCAGGCGTTGAGCAGGGAGCCAATGCAAGGCAGATCGCAAACATGCAGACAGCGTTTGCGGCGCAGACGGCTATGAGCAACGGCTTCAATCAGCTTGGTTCTCAGTTTGCTGATTATGGCTGTGAGAACCGGCTTGGACTGGCGGATCTGAAATACACGGTCGCAACAGAGAACTGTGCAGACCGCAGTCAGTCAATGATTAACACACGTGACATCATTGATTCCCAGACCAGAGGTACACAGGCGATCCTTGACAAGCTGTGCGCTCTTGAACTGGACGGCGTAAAAGGTCAGCTTGCTCAGGCTCAGCGTGAGAACGTTGGACTGCAGAACCAGCTGAACATGGCTACAATGCAGGCATCCCAGACGGCGCAGAACGCATTTATTCAGAAAGGTTTTTCTGATGAAGTAGATGCTCTGTACAATCGTCTCAATTCTTGTCCTGTTCCTACTACACCTGTTTACGGCAGAACACCGATCTTCACCTGCAACAATAACGCCGGGTGCGGTTGCGGTTGCGGCGTGTAAGGGGGTGAAACCATGGCAGAATATTTAACGAGGGACGCAGTGGAGAGTGTTGCGCTCAACTCTGCAATTCCATTTGTCGATTCTATTCCGTGCAATAAAGGATATGTATTTCATCAGTCCGGCACAGGAATTTTTGTTCTCCGTGGCATCGTAAATAATCCTCAGTCCTGTTTTGCGAGATACAACGTGGAGTTTACCGGCAATATTGCGATCCCGACAGGCGGAGCCGTAACACCGATAGCAACGGCAATCGTGGTATCGGGTGAAAGCCGTGACGGTAGCAGGAGCATTTACACGCCTGCCGCTGTCGATGAATACGGCAACGTGACAAGCCGGGCAACGGTTGACGTCCCCAGAGGTTGCTGTTTCACGGTTGCGGTTGAGTATGTCAACGGCACGGTGAACGATCCGTCCACAACGCCGACACCGCTGATTAATGTGGTAGATGGTAGTCTCAGCATTACAAGGACAGCATAAGGAAAGGAGAGGACAATGCACAAACTTTGTGAGTACATCGATGACGAACTGATGGAACTTGAACGCAAGGTCGGCAAGGGTCAGAAACTGAACGCTTCTGAGGTGCAGTACGGCGATATGCTGGCGCATTTCAAAAAATCTCTTCTGACCAGCGATGCTATGGAAAGCGGCGGATCTTATGGGCGTGGTTCTTATGGGCGTGGACGCTCCTATGATGACGGCATGGAATCCTATGCAAGACGGCGTGACAGCATGGGCAGATATTCATCTGACGGTTATTCCAGAGCCGATGAAATGGTATCGGAACTGCACCGGCTGATGGAAAGTGCGCCTGATGACAGAACACGTCAGGAGTTTAAGAGATTCATCAGCAAAATTGAAACCATGTAATTATGATTACTGTACAAGACCTTGAAGCGGCGATTGCCGAATGTCAAGGGCAGAGAAATCCAAACGCAAGCACCTGTATAAAATTGGCGGCATATTACACGATCCTTCGCAATATGCAAGGGGACGAGCCGAAAGAGCAATTCCCGTCTTATTCCTTTGCGGCGCAGGCTACTTTAAACAGCGACACCGAATTTGCTCAGAAGGTGAACGCTTCTGATCTGCAGCAGGTCCTGGAAGTAATCGACGATCTGATGACTGCGCTGGCGGTGCTGAATCCAAAATTATATGACAGCGTGATGCGGAAATTATGAGAAAAACGGCAGATTTTTTTCTGCCGTTTTTTGCTTGACTTTTTTTTTGCTTGACTTTTCATGCAATATAGTATATACTATACTTATAAGGATATTGCCATGTAATACCTTATAAGGCACATCACGCACCATGAAAGGAGAATAAAAAATGGAAAAAGAAGTGAACACAACGCTGTGGATCGAGGACGGCGCAATCCGAATCAATTCTGACCTGTCAGATTTTGACGGCAATGTGGAGCAGTGGAAAAAGGCTTTTTATGAGGTTTGGAGATACCAGATGTCATGGGACTTTGCTTACAGCATCAAGGTGGGAGAAAGACGCAAGACCGGGGTTTACATCAACCTGCTGATTAAGAAAGCATATTTGAAGCCGGTAAAGGAAATGCTCAAGGATCTCGGCTACAGGAACGTGACTGAATCCGCTGAACATATTGGCATCGTTCAGACGTATGACATCAGTGACCCGGCGGCAGAAAAAATGTATGAGGTGTTTGCGGACTAAACACGCTCTGGCAAGCAAAAAGGTGGGGAAGAAATTCCCTGCCTTTTTTGTTTTTTTTCTTTACTTTCGTGTGAATATAGTATATACTATACTTGTAAGGAAACACAGGTGCCGAACCACTGCTGAGGGTACACGCTCCGGCGGTGACTTCCGAAGATACCAGACACCGACACAGGAAAGGAGACAGATATGACAAGGAGGTATGAGATGACCTATAAATGGCAGGTGGAGAAAGCAAGGGAAGCGACTACCAACGAATTGAAAAACTGGATATGGAGTGCCGTAACAGCAGGTAATCCTATTCCGGGATGCTTGACTGTAGACGCTTGCAGGGTAGTCCTTGTAGAAAGGGGCGAAGACGGAAGAGGATACCATGATACCTAATGAGATACAGCAGAAACAACTCAGTAATACAAAGCCTTGGCGGTTGGTGGTTAAACCGTCTTGCTTAATGCGGCGGTACCCGGTTTCAAGCCCGGTTGAGAAACGCAGAGTTGGCAATATTGTATGGTTACGAAAGGAGATAGCAATGGAAATGGAAACAATCCACGAAAGTGAGGAGATAATAATAAAGCTGGCAAGAACAGACGGGAATTATCTCTACACTAAGGTTTATATTTATGATGAGTATGGAATAATCACCAAAACCATCACGATATTCAAAGACGGTCAGGTCATCACGTTTTAATCATTATCCTGCCCCGGAGGTCACGATGGCAGAAAGGAGATAGCAATGGCAAGGTATTGGGACGATTTCAAGGTTTTTGACGCAGTAACAGAGAAGTATCTGCCCGACATGGGAGAGGGCGATACAATGGCTTCTCAGATCGCAACGGCGGTCTGCAAGCTGGTCTACAAATGGTACAACGATGGCGATGTATACGACAATACGGTTCTTAACGGCTGGGCAAACGATCTTTCGAGTTACGCAAACTGGCTGGCGGAGTATACGGGAGCCGCAGGCATCCTTGAACAGATCTTTACAGCATACAGCGGTGACGATTACGAGGACATTCTGTGGCAGTTGTGCACGTACCTGCTGGATGCAGAGGAAATGGAAAAACGCAACATGGTTCCGGCGATGGGTAGCGTTTACAGATGTGACGGCAAGTTTAAATTCGTAGAATATGAAGATGAGGAGTGGTGGTAATGATTGAGTACAGGAATGAATGCTGTGACTGCCGGTGCGCAGGGTATCCGTGTTTAGGTAGCAGTTGCACACGCATCAGGGTTCCGCATAGGATTTGCGACTGGTGCGGTGAGGAAACAGACCGGCTCTACAAAGTGGACGGCATGGAACTCTGTGGTGACTGCGCTGTATCGGCGTTTCCGTATGATCCAGAGACGGACACCTACGATGTGTACGGTGAACTGGTAGCAGATGTATTTGAGGTTTTGGAGGTTTGCGATGAAGATTGATGCGATTACACAGAAGCTGGAAGAAGGACTTGAATCCTTGCTTAACAGCGACAACTGGACGGCGTATTTGGATACGCTGTCCAGATTTCACCATTATAGCTTCAACAACTGCGTTCTGATCCTGATGCAGTGCCCGGAAGCGTCAAGGGTGGCAGGATACAAGAAGTGGCAGGAGTTTGGCAGGCAGGTACGCAAAGGGGAAAAAGCGATCCAGATTCTTGCGCCGGTTCCGCACAAAAAGGTAGTGCAGGACGGCGATGAAGAAAAGGTTATCCGCTGGAACACGTATCGAGTTGTAAGTGTGTTTGACGTATCTCAGACAGACGGCGATGACCTGCCGGAGATCTGCAGGACGCTGACGGATGGCGTTGATGGCTATAATGACATGATTCGGCGGCTGACGGATTACTCAGCGGTGCCGGTTGTTTTCGAAGCAATCAACGGCTCAACGAAAGGCTACTACAGCAAGTCGGACAACAAGATTGCGGTTAAGGAAAACATGCCGCAGGCGCAGACGATCAAGACGCTGGTTCACGAGATCGCACACAGCCTGATGCACGCAGACAGCGACAAAGACCGCAGTACAAAGGAGATTGAAGCGGAGTCCGTTGCCTACACCGTGTGTCAGCATTTCGGAATTGAAACAGGTGATTACAGTTTCGGCTATCTGGCAAGCTGGTCCGGCGGTGACCTGGACGCACTGAAAAAGTCCATGGCGGCTATCCAGCAGACGGCTGACAAAATTATCACCGGGATCTGAATTTTGTCTTTACGTTGTCCCGAAAATACTATATACTATTTTTGGGACATCGTATGGAAAGGGGTGATGCGAAAGGAGAGAAAAATGAGCGATAACAAGGTAAGGTACATTGCAGAGTACAGCAAAAAAAACTGCAGACAGGTATGCTTAAAGCTGAACAAGGTCCATGATGCGGAGATCCTTGAACGGCTGGAGCAGGTAGCAAGCAAGCAAGGATACATCAAAGCGTTAATCCTTGCGGATATTCAGAAAGGAGAAAAGGATGGCTATTGGCAAAAAAATCCCTAATGGTTGGAAAGAGACGGTTGAACGTCTTAAAAAACTGGAGACAGAAATGCGTGAGATTTCCGCACTCTGCGGAGTGGAAGTGCAGGTCAGCGTTGATCCCAGACACGATATGTTCATTGTATGGGTGGACGATAGGTATCTGCAGGAAGTCAACGGAAGCGACAGTTTCACAATTTTTGATGGCTGGAGAACTAAAGAAGAATTTCACAATAACACCAGCCGGCACGCTGTTAAGAAAGGGGAAGAGTGATGGCAGACAACATTTTTCAGCGTATGAGTAAGGTTACGCAGGAGATCACTGCGGTAGCAAAAAACCTGTCGGTTGGATACGGCAGCAGCAAGTACAAGGCGGTTGGCGAGGCTGACATCCTTGCTGCCGTCAAACCGGCAGAAGCAAAGCATGGCGTTTACAGCTATCCGCTGAGCCGGGAGATTGTTGAGAGCGGCACGATGGAGAAAGAAACCAAGAACGGCAAATCGATCCAGATGTACATGCGGATCAAGGTTGTGTACAGGTTCCTCTGCATTGACAACCCGGAAAGCTATCTGGATATTGAGAGTTTCGGTGACGGCGTAGACACGCAGGATAAGGCACCGGGAAAGGCGATGACATACGCAGATAAATATGCACTGATGAAAGCGTATAAGATTATCACCGGCGATGATCCAGACCAGTACGCATCTGAACCGCAGGACAAAGTAAACGCAAAGGAAACTGCGTTTCCCGGCCGGAATGAAATGCTGGACACAATCTGCAAGAAGTACAACACCGAAACCATTGAGAAGATTCTGAAAGCCAACAACTGGAAATGCCTTGAGGACATGAATGATATGCAGGTCAAGGCGTTGTACACAAGGGCAATGACAAAATGAAATTTACCGGGAAATTCCTGTCTGTCAGCAAGGACTGGCAGACAGGAAAGTATCAGATAACATTCACCGTAAATGAAGAGAGCGCACTGCCGGAAATCGACAAACTGCAGGAAAAGAAACTGTCGATCACCGCAAAAATTTGGCGCAAGCACAGATCGCTTGATGCGAATGGTCTGTTATGGCACTGTATCGGACAGATTGCTTCTGAAATGCGGCTTGACAAGTGGGATGTTTATTTGCTTATGCTGAAGCGGTACGGCAAGTATACATACATATGCGTGAAGCCGGCAGTTGTTGAAGCCGTCAAGCTGCAATGGCGTGAATGCGAGGAGATTGGGAAGGTAAACATTAATGGTCAAGAAGCGGTGCAGCTGTTGTGCTACTTCGGATCCTCAACATACGACAGCAAGGAGTTTTCTGTATTGCTGGATGGAGTGATCGAGGAAATGAAAGCAATCGGGTTACAGCCGCCGCTGACCGGCGATATAAGGAGAGCATTGGAAAACTATGGACAGCATTTTACAGGATGAAAAACGCTGTTACGTCTGCGGTTGCTACACAAATCTGCAGTGTCACCATATCTTTGGTGGTACTGCGAACCGTAAGAAGTCAGAACAGCACGGATTGAAAGTTTGGCTGTGCTACAATCACCATATTGGGCAGGACGGCGTACACCGGCGGCAGGATATGATGGATTGCTTTCACATGAAAGGACAAAAGGCTTTTGAGGAAACTCACAGCCGGGAAGAGTTTATCAAGGAGTTTGGAAGGAGTTACTTATGAATCGTTGGATTGGAACGGGACGGCTGACAAAAGATCCTGACATCAGGTACAGTCAGGATCGTTGCATAGCGAATTTTACACTGGCTGTGAATCGTAGGTTTAAAAGGGACGGAGAACCAGAAGCAGATTTCATTCCCGTCACCTGCTTCGGCAAGACTGCTGAGATCGTTGAAAAGTATTTCCGAAAGGGAATGAAAATGGATGCTGAGGGACGCATCCAGACAGGTTCCTACAAAAACAAGGACGGCAACACCGTATATACATGGGGCGTTATTGCTGACGGTGTAGAGTTTGGGGAAAGCAAAAAGTCTCAGCAGTCAGAAACAAATGGAAATACGCAGAAACCCGCAGAAACAAATAGTGATCCTCTTGCCGGTTTTATGAGTATTCCGGATGGCATCGATGAGGAATTACCGTTCAATTGAAAGGAGAGAACATGAAAGCAACTATTGTAACATCTTTTCTGGTATCGATCATGGTCACGGCAGGCGGAATTGCAATGTCGATCTTCTGGGACATGATTATGATGCTGTTAAGGAGCGCAAGATGATCGGCGTATTTGGCATGGGGTTCCTGCTGGGAACCCTGTGCGGCATCTTTTTTGTATCAATGGGACAATCAGCGAAAAGGAGAGACAGTATTGAGAATTAAGGTGAGGAAAGGCGCATTTATGCCGGATCGTCAGCACACGAGGGATGCAGGACTTGATATTTTTGCGCCGAACAATGACGGCGGAATTTATATGGTTGAGCCGCACAGCACACTGCATGTAGATACTGGCGTTTACGTGGAGTTGCCTGCTAACACCGTTGGCTTTATAAAGGCGAGATCCAGCATGTTCAGAGCCGGAATCATGACGGACGGCGTTATTGACGAGTGTTACCGTGGGAGCATCGGCGTTATGCTTTACAACTCAACAGACCGCCCGTATTATTTCAACGCAGGTCAGCGCATTGCCCAGCTTGTGATCGTTCCCTGCGTTTATACGGATCTTATTTTGACGGATATACTCAGCAACACTGACCGGGGTGAAGATGGTTTCGGGAGTACGGGCAGATGAAATATCACAATAAAAAAGTATACTGTGACGGCATGACCTTTGACAGCAAGAAAGAAGCGCAGAGGTATCATGAACTGCTGATGCTCCAGCAGTCGGGTCACATCCAAAGTTTAAAGCGGCAGGTGCCTTTTGAACTGATCCCGGAGCAAAGAGAGCCGGAAACGATTGACAGCAAAGGCAGACACAAGCGTGGGCGATTATTAGAGCGTAAAGTCATGTATTTTGCCGATTTCGCTTATTTTGACAATGACCTTATGGAATACGTTGTCGAGGATGTAAAAGGCTTTAAAACGCCGGAATACAAGCTAAAACGCAAGCTGATGCTGTATATGCACAACATAAGGATAAAGGAGACATGATGGATATACTTGGCTTATACAATGCCGGATACGGCATGCAAGAGATTGCTGACGCACTGGGAATCACGCTGAGGACGGTTGATGACAAACTGAGAGATCTGGGACTGGAGCCGGATTATCCTGTCTCAGAATCTTTGTGGGACACGTACAGGAAAAAAATCTCAGTTGTCCGGCACATCCTTGGTTATGAATCGGAAATAACTTTTGATCCGACACGGTCCAAAAAAGACGATAAAGAGTATGAACTGTTTTTTGCCGTTGAATGGCTTAAAGCGACAGCACTCTTGACAAGGTGACGGCGGTCTGATATGGTTAAAGGGTCAAGCTATCCAGAAAACCCCAATAACCATACGCAAGGAGATCGCACCTTAAAAAGTGCGATCTTTTTGTTTACGATTGATAAAAATTATAGTATACTATAACTGGCGGAAGTCATGAGCCGCCGCAATGTCGTTTGCAGTGTGCCGACTGCAGAACGTCACAACTGCATATCGACAGCAATTTACCTGCACCATGTGGACGGCACTCCATGTGGCGCAGGTTTTTTGTTAAGGAGAGAAACATGGAAGTACAGAACCTGCTAACGCATGAAATTTTCCACGTAACACGCTCATATAGCGACTTTTACATATTTTCTGACCGAAAGTACGGGCAATTAAAAAAAGAGCGATTTGAGCCGGAAAACGGGCATCAATACAGATTTTACCGGGACTGTGAAACCGGAGATCTGTATTCAGTAGTTTGGGGGAATGAGATCCCGGAGAACGTTGCCGATGACAGGCAGATGAATATTTTTGATTTTATTTGAGGTGTGGCATGAGCATTTTACGTTTATTAGCATCAGACGGATTTCTTTCCGTAAACAAGCACCTTGCCCGGATTGTTGGACTTGATGCGGCTGTACTTCTTGCGGAGCTTGCATCAGCACATAACTATTTTGAAAGCCGGGAACAGCTTACTGCAGATGGAATGTTTTTTGAGACTGTGGAGCATATTCAAGAAAACACAACGCTTACACAGTATCAACAGGCAAAGGCTGTAAAGGTTTTAGTTAATGCAGGGATACTTGAGACAAAGAAAATTGGCATTCCTGCAAAGCGGTATTTCCTCATAAATGAGGAAGCTGTACTCAATATACTTGATTACAAGAAATCAAAAAACTTAATCACTGGAGATGAAAAAACTTCATCACTGGATGTAAAAAAACTTGATTGTAATAATATAGAATTAAATAAAAAAGATAATAATAATAGAGTAGCGTTCACGCCGCCAACGGTGGAAGAGGTTGCCCGGTACTGCGCAGAACGTCACAACGGCATTGATCCTGAAACTTTCATAGATTTCTATACGTCAAAAGGCTGGAAAGTCGGAAATGCGAAAATGAAAGACTGGAAAGCGGCGGTCAGAACGTGGGAGAAACGCAGGAAAGAAAATTCCGGCAGTAAAGCGCAGGAACTTGACAGCTTTTACGCTATGGCGGCGGAATTTGGAAATTCATAAAAAACAGCTTTTAATGCTGTGCTAAAAGGTATATACTATATTTGTAGGTTATTGTTGTTTTCAGAAAGGAGCAGACATGGAAGAAAAGTATGAAGTTGCAGAAAACATCAGGACAGCCGGTCTTTGGAATGAAGCAGACTGCCGGAGATTGTGCGAACTTGCCGGACTGGAAAAGGAATGGGAAGATGCTGACGGAGAAGAGTTTGAAGCGGTCGTATACAAAGCGGCAGAGATTCTGGAGGTAGAGATATGAAAAGAATGATTGCAATCCTGTTGACATGCATTTCTTTAGCGGTGCCGGTGTACGGCGGTGAAGATTACGCAGACGGCGATACAGAGCAGGTTTTTGTCTGGGTGCAAGAGGGTGACAGCCGTTTTTGTTATATCAATAACGGCGGCTGGACAGAAGCGGAAATGCTGACCGGCTGGCACACGATTGACGGTGAGACATACTATTTCTACACGCAGGAAATGGTTGACACAAGGTACGGTGAAATGGCTGTCGGTGAAGTGGCAATCGGCGCATATACAGCCTATTTTGACGCTGAGGGTCATTTATACGATTTGAAAGAGGGACTGGAATGACAAGACAGGAGTTTAGCAAGATAGCAATGGCGATCAAAACGTATTACCCAAATGCTCAGATCCTGCCGAACAATGCGGCGATGGAATTGTGGTATCAGCAACTGCAGGACATTCCGTACAACGTTTGTACGCTGGCTGTCAACAAGTGGGTGGCGATCAATAAATGGTCACCAACCATTGCTGACATCAGGGAATACGCCGCCGGCATCGGCGGACAGGAATCCGACTGGTCAGAAGCGTGGGAAGAACTGATGAAGAACATACAGGTGTATGGATATTACCGTGTGGAAGAGGGGAAGAAAGCACTTTCGGACGTGACCAGAAAAACCGTTGAAAGGATCGGCTATGTGCATATCTGCAACAGCGAAAATATTGTTGCTGACCGTGCGGCGTTCCGGGATATTTACACCGGGATCGCCAGAAGAGCGGAACAGGAAAAAAGATTGCCTGTCGGGATAGCACAGGCAGAAAGGTTATTGATAGGTGAAAGAAATGAGTGACTTAATCAGCAGACAGGCGGAGAGCAATCCACTGGAGAAATGCTATACATGCAAACACGTATATCAGAGGGTATCCGATGCTGATACTTTGTATTGCAGATGTAGAAAGGGATGTAGGTATGAAGAATTTAAGCCCAAAAGAAGCAATAACGATTCTGGAAGGCATGAGGATTGATATTCCAGTGCCAAAAGCGGCGGTAACGCAGATAAAGAGAAATTTGGCTTTAGATATGGCAATAAACGCATTGAACTGTTCGGAAATTCCGAACAACTCAGACACTATCAGCAAACAGCAGGCGATTGATGCGCTCCGTGGTTATTTAGTTGGAAAAAGATGTCCTGATGACGGAACGCTGACTTGCCGACTAATTGAAAACGAGGTGATTAATAAATTGCCGTCAGTACAGCCAGAACGCAAGACAGGGCATTGGATTGCAATAACGTCAAGGAATAATACTTATAAATGCTCTGTGTGCGGAAGGCTTCTTACCAATATTACGGATGGCAAAAACAAAGTCGCAAAGAATTATCCGTATTGTCATTGCGGAGCAGATATGAGAGGTGGAGAGAATGATGGATGCAGTCAAGTTTTTGAAAGAGAAGAATCGGATGTGTGACAGATACTATTCTACTGATTGCAAAGGCTGTCCGCTTGAACCTGCTCCAGAATATGGTGGTTATGCATCATGCGAACAGTTTATGGAAGAAGACCCAGACGAGGCTGTTTTGAATGTAGAGGAATGGTCGGAGAAAAATCCTATACTAACAAACGCCATGAAGTTTGAAGAAGTATTCGGTACACTTGCTCCAATAGCAAAACTCATTAATGAGTCGCCTAAATATTGGGATAAGGAATATGAGGAACCGATTAATTTCAGGGAATGTCAGGGAATTT
>Ga0326512_10001842_pt1 | contig 15929 bp, 30 predicted proteins | sample 1_2617_0518_D_FD_203652 | JGI IMG/M metagenome (GOLD analysis project Ga0326512, IMG submission 203652) | Bovine rumen microbial communities from UC Davis, California, United States - 1_2617_0518 | ecosystem: Host-associated > Mammals > Digestive system > Stomach > Rumen | place: USA... | reverse complement strand
TGTTCTGCAGCATGATAAACTATACGCTACAGAATCATATGAGGACGCTTGGAAAAAGTATTTCGAACTTAGATCGAGCTATATATTTCGATGGACAAAAAGTAGTGTAAGTATTCTCAGATTTGTAAGAAATGAGCTCTGAACAAGGGCTCTTTCTTTTTTCGCATCATTTACAGCCTCTATGTTGAAGGAGGTTGATATTTATGAAACTAATAAATCGATCTATCAAAATTGCGTCCTCGATTGATTGGACTGCATTCGGATTTACCAAACGGGTTACGACTGATGGGATAGCATCATTGATGAACAAATTCCATCCAGAGTATGCTGGCATTGGTAAACGTGCGTGCAAAATAGTCATTGGCAATTTGCAGGACATTAGTTCTGATAGTGTATGCGGTTTGTTGGAAGATCTGGAATTCTACCTCAAATTAAGGAAAGGGTCCTAACAAGGGCTCTTTCTTTTTATATTTGGTCCTTTAGTTCAGTGGTTAGAGCAGCCGGCTCATAACCGGTAAGTCGTGGGTTCGAATCCTACAAGGACCACCACAAATCGGTAAAGCTCGCGTCCGTCGAGGTAGACGGGAACCTTGGGTAAGGAGTTGTCGGCTAGGCTGCAGCTAGCTCCGGCAATATCGAAGATACTCGCGTATACAACAGTCCGGGTGGCCTCCGGATGAAGGCGGGGCACCAGTATAAAGCTGGTCCAGTAAACTTTACCGATTTGACCAATTCGCGAAATTTGCAGATCATATTATGGAAAGATAATTGCATGCTGGTACGCAACAAAGATTGCCTGGGTTCGAGTCCCAGAATTATCCTTCTATTTTTTTTTTGTTCATAATTTGCGTCCTACGCGAAATTTACACGTTCTTATATGGAGTGGGGCGACTATATGCTCACTCTATTATTTTTATTCTTTATATGGAGGTGAATCTTGTCAGCGCAAATAGAGAGAATCGTAAGAAACCTATTATGTGACTTAGCAAACCAAAAACTATTGAGAATTCCCCTTTTCCGGTTTTACAAAACAGTATTTAAAAATTGCATCTTTTTAGCGCACGGTTCTCTCTATTATATTTTTCGTGGAAGGAGAGGTTGAAAATGACGGACGAAAAATACGTATTCATTAAAGAGTCAATCGAAAAGAAACGCAACGCACGTGGTTACTATCAGAAGAACAGGACAGGGAAGGGTCGTGTTCGATTTCCTGATGATAACCTGACTAGAAAGGAGAAAGCTAGTTTGAGTAAGGATCTTGGAACTTATAAAATGGGCGAGCCTGTTTATTGGAAGGAATTCAGGACTTGGCCTGCAGAGTTTCAGAAGGAATACCTTTTGAAGATTTATGAGAAGTTCGATGTTGGAGACGCTAGTATCGGCAAAATGATGGGCGTCAGTTATAATCCGATCAGTACCCTGCGAAGAAAATTTGGCATTTCTCGGTCCAGAGGCGGCAATCCAGTTACACAAGCTCGCAAGAGTAAAGAATTTGAAAACTGGGTCAACACATTCCGTGGCGTGGATATTTCCGAGGCTCCTTGTGAGACTAAGAAGGCCGTTGAGAAGCCATCTCAGATTGAGAAGTTCAATCTTAGATATTCTCGTGAAGGCGTTGCAAAAGAGCCAGTCCATGAAAAGGCACCGGAGAATAAGTTGAAAAAGGACGAACCCAAAGGTCAGCTCTTTGCCAATCCTGCAGAGATTTTTGATCCAATGGATGTCACGTTCCGGGCGTATAACGTCGACGAAAATTTTCCTGATATTCTCGGCCGCTTCTCCATGATGCTTGAGCTTTTTCGTCATTGCCCCGAAGTGCAAATTGAAATCAAGGCGCCTGCAAGAAAAAACCCTCCTCCGGCTGGGAAGGACTCCGGGAGAGAGCTCAATGACAAAGGCCAGCCTCGTATTGTAGGCTTCGGAGAGTAATGGATATTTAGAAAGGAGATAAAAATTATGTGGAAAACTTTGTTCTTTCTTCAGGGGAATGTGACTTGCCTCGCTGTCGGCCTCATTGGAGGATGCTTTGCGGGCGTGGTTCTCGGCATTGGCATGTGCGAGGAACGATCTGGAAGGAGAAGATAACTATGACGGAAGGAAAATTTGAGTTAGTTTAAGGGTTTAAACGGTTTCATCTGACTATTGAAAGGAGATAACCATGGAAAACACAATCGCTATTGATGTCAACACCAAGGAAGAGGCTCAACATATCGTGAAAACATACCTTCGCTCTGAGGTGCTTCGCATAAAAAGCGAAAATGTTCTTCTTATGATGAGTATGACCCCGGATCAACGGATCAGATATTTGGAAAGAAAGGGGACTCCTTATGTCTAAGCAATTCAAATACGTAATAACGGCAACTCATTTCGAACAAGATCCGAGTATATTGGATTCTTTAGATATCGATGAAATCATTGATTTCGACATGAATAATGGCGTCAATATCTGCGGATATTTTGAAAATGCTGATGAAGTTATTAGGCAAATGGAGCTCTTTGCTGAGACAGCTACTCGTCCGTCAAAATTTAATGTTGATCTTCATAGAAATGAAAAAGGTCAGTTGGTTCGTATCATCATGACTCCTAAAAACGGAGACAAGTATCCTTATTCAAGTTTTGATATTTATAAGCTTGAAACAGGAACGATCGATTGAAAGGAGATACCTAATGGAACTAATGAAAACGGAAGGAAAATTCGAACTCGGTCGCATTGTCGCGACGCAACACATTATGGGTCAACATTTTGCGTTGGCTTTGAATAATCAGGATCCGGAACTGTGGTCTGACTTCTACCGCGATCGTCTCTATAACCATCATTGGCAGGGCGATTGGGGCGACGTGTGCGATGAGGACAAGCAAGCAAATGAAGACGGTCTCTTAAATGGGGGCCGTCTTTTCTCGTCTTATGATATTCCTGAGGATCTCAAGAAGGAACTGCGTACGCATGAGGAAAAGATTTGGATTATCACCGAGTCTGACCGGAGCTGCACAACCATCCTGTTCCCGAGTGATAACTGAAAGGAGATAATAATTATGCGAATGGATGCTCATGATATTGCATTTGAATACGTTACTGTTCTTGACGAGCCTATGATCTTCACTTGCCTTCGAGTGGATCCTAAGACGATTCCGGAAGGGCTTTACCACTATGAAGTTCGCCATGATGATGAGGGCTGGGGCGACCCGGTTCAGATTGCTGAGTGGGTCATGGTCAATCATTGGGGCACTCTAATCTCCGCAACGCCTATTAAACTTACTCCGAATCTTCAGGGAACGAATTCTTATCGTGACATTGACCCCGAAGAGGATTGGCACTATGAAGGAAATTCCATAACTCTTGATGAGTATATTTTACTCACGCAGGATGGCCGAAAATGATCATTCCACTCTATGACCACCAGAAGGCTGCGCTCGAAAAAATGCATAACGGCTGCATCCTAAACGGCGATACCGGCTCCGGTAAATCCAGAACCGCCTTGGCATACTACTTTGTACGTCAGGGTGGTAAAGTTTGTACAGAGCAGTATGTTCCAATGGACACAATTACAGGAACGCCAAAGGACCTTTACATTATCACCACTGCTAGAAAGCGTGATGAGCGTGACTGGGAGGATGAGATGGTCCCGTTTCTGCTCACGACGAATCCGAAAGAGTCAATATATAAGGCTCGTGTGTTTGTTGACTCGTGGAACAACATCGAGAAGTATAAAGACGTGGAAGGCGCGTTCTTTATATTTGATGAGCAGCGAGTCGTGGGCAAGGGCGTCTGGTCTAAGTCATTTATTAAAATCGCAAGACATAACGAATGGATCCTGCTGAGTGCTACACCTGGAGACACTTGGCAGGATTATGAGTCTGTCTTCATCGCAAACGGCTTTTACCGCAACCGTACGGAGTTCGAGCGTGAGCATATCGTTTGGGCGCCTCGTGTGAACTTTCCTAAGGTTGATCGTTACATTGGCCTTGGGCGCCTTATACGTCTTCGCCGCAACATTCTCGTAGATATGGAGTGCGACAGGCATACTGTGCAGCACCACGAAGATATTTACTGTGAGTACGACGTGAAGGCTTATAAGAAGCTTATAAAAGAGCGCTGGAACCCTTGGAAGGACGAGCCTATGCAAAATGCTTCCGAGTTCTGCCAATGCCTCAGACGCTGTGTAAACTCCGATGAAGACCGTCAAGTCAAGCTCCTTGAGATATTTGAGAAGCATCCAAAAATGATCATCTTTTACAACTATAACTATGAACTTGATATTCTGAGAAACATGTATTGGGGTGATGAAGTTGAAATCGCCGAATGGAATGGTTCGAAGCATCAGCCGGTCCCGACTGGAAAATCTTGGGTATACTTTGTTCAGTATACAGCTGGCGCCGAGGGATGGAACTGCGTCACAACCGACACAATCGTGTTCTATAGCGCCAATTACTCTTACAAAATCCTCAAGCAATCCTGCGGTCGTATCGACAGGATCAACACTCGATACATCGACTTGTATTACTACCACCTCAAGTCCCATGCAGGTATTGACGTGGCGATAGGAAAAGCCGTGAGCAGTAAAAAGAAATTTAATGAAGGACGATACTTTAATCGTTTTGGAAAGGATTGATATTTTGTTCCTAACTTATTGGTTTGTCGGGATGGGTTTAGCCGGCTATTTATTTACCGTGGCGCATGAAGAAAACAATAAACTCAATGGCGTTGCTTTTCTGCTTATGTGCATCGTATTCATCCTGGCGCGTAGTCTTTTGTGACATAAGAAAGGATTGATATTTATGGCTGGGCTTATTACTGCGTTTGTCGTTCTTATAATCTTAGCGCTTACATCTACTAAGTCTGTCGGGGACGAATTATGCTGGATTGCGTGCTCAATTTGCATGGTTGGGATTGTCCTCGTTAAGGAACTTATGCACTAATAATGATGATTAAGGAGGATATTTCAATGCACATTTACGAAATCCCGCTGCCGAATGACATTGATACGATTATGGCTATCATTCAGGTCTTTGCTGCGTACTTTGACACTCGGATCAGTGACAACCACAGCATGATCATTAAGACTGAGATGGATCAAGCTGAACTAGAGTCTTTTATTCAGAAGAAAAGAGAAGAAGGGCTGCCTGATATCGCAGTAATCGTACATAAGGAGGACGCTTAAATGAGTAATGATAACTACGAACTGGCTTTGATCTGGTCTTATATTTGGAACTACATCGAAAGTACGAATGTCTCCAGCGACCGTCTGTTCCCCGTTACCAAGCTTTGTCTTAAACATCTTGGCTGGAATAACGAGATCGAGTCGTATCTAATCACTTGGAACTACCATGTGCTTGGCGTATCCGTTTAACATTCACAGCCATAAGCCCATTCACTTTAATACTGAGGAGGATTCTAATGGAAGGAAAAACTCTAAAAAGTGTTCTTGAGGAGATGAAGCCGGATCAGGTGGTTAAGATTGGATCTGGCGCAAGATTCTTCTTTATCGGCGAGGTTCAGGACTATCTTTCAAAGATGGATTCTTATGACAGCGGATCCGTTGCTCGCCTTGAAGGCTATAAAAAGCAATTGGCATGGGCTGAGAACCAGCTTCGTAGACTTGAAGTTCTTGCCAATCTGTATGAAAAGGATCCGGATTCGAAAGAGGCTAAAAAGTTTCGTCAAGAGTTAAGGATCGCCAAAGCCGCGGTTACGCGATTAACCAAGGGAGTAAACAGCGATAGACCTTTCTCCGAGCGTAAGGTTCTGGATATGTATGAGTCTTGTATGGTGTACGATGAAGGAACAATCTGCATCATCATTGAAGGCATTGAGCAGGGCAGGTATTGGACTATTGACGAGACAAGAGGACTTCCTGCATACGGAATCGGCGCATAATTACTCGCATTTCCGCGAATTTTGCAACTCCTATAATGGAAAGAAAGACCAACATTATAAGGAGGAATCAATTATGTACGAATCTAAATATGAAGGATGTCTGTGGGATAACTATGATAACGGTTACTGCTGCGTGATTTCTGGTGGAATCACTGTGGAGGATCGTTACGAGCAGCCTGCGAACGAATCCAACTATGAGGACAACTACGTAAGAAATTACTAAATCAAGTCTTCTGTCCAGAGGGAGAGTCTAAGGAAACTTAGGCTTTCTCTTTTGTTTTGCTTGAAAGGAGATAACTATGGAAGAGCAGGATCATGTGTATTTAATCAACGTTCATCGCGTTTACACGACTTATGACGCAGATGATATTTACGAAAAGTCTTGGGAAGAGGATAGCGTTCCTGAACCGGTGTACAAGACATTTGCATCTGCGGCCGAACATATGCAAGAGTTTCTAGAAGACCATCTTGAAGTCGGCGATGTCGTTAGCCCCACCATGGATGACGAAGGGCGCATCTGGGTTTTGCAGGTTGTTCATAACGGCGTCGACCCTTCTGATGGCAGCAAATTCAAATGCGAAATCCGTTACAGTGTCGTTTACTACGCGCTGTATGACTAACTGATATTTTCATGGTGCTGGTTGATACACCTCTCCTTGTGTTGCTTTCTTTCCTTCCGTCTATACCCACCAGTTAAATGTCCGGGTAAGGTAGCAGCCATGACTGATATTTTGAAAGGATTACATTATGACAGCCGCTTCTATTTTTGAGAAATTCAAACAGCTTGAACCGGAGTTTGCGCCAAAGATCACCGCCTATAAGCTCTCGAAGAAAAAGGGAGGAAATGCGATTTTCATGAGAGATTCAAAAGGCAATCCGTATGTATTTACTTATAAAAACGATTCGGACTGGGCTTTCTTTGGCGGCAGCATGGCTTTGGATTATGAAAGGGGATAATTTTGATGAAAAATCTTATGAAATCCAGGACCTTTAGAATCGCTTTGTGGCTTCTTTTATTCGCTTTGCTTGCATCCGCGGTGGCCATTGCAAGCGCTCGTGTGGGCTACGCAAAAGCTGAAGCGCAGGCAACGGACTCTGCTATGGGATTATATTCCGCAGCCGGCCGTGGCGAACAGATCATGGACGAAAAGACTATTGGCGTCACTTCTCGCACGAAGTATCTCGTCATGGTAGATAAGGATCTTTGGACGTGGCGTGTGTACGAGAAGGAAGAAGGAAAATGGACTAGCATTTCTTCCGGTCTTTGTCGTATTGGCAATAATGTTGAGGAAGGTGAGTACACTGTCGGTTATATTTTTGACTCGTTTGAATTTGGTGGCGGTGAGTATCGTAACGCCGTTTGGATGAACGAAAAAAGAGTCTGTATCAGCTCGTGGAGTGGCGTGACTCCGAGTGTCTCGTCTGAAAACGATGAAGTCATGTTTACGTACGCTGTTATCGTCAAACCCGACACTGCTCAGTGGATCAGGGAAAATTGTATGCCCGGAACCAAGGTTGTCGTCTTCGGCAGCATGATTTGAAAGGAGATAATTAAAAATGTTGGTAATTAAAACTATTCTGTTTGTTTTCGCGATTGCTATGCTGGTTTGCGGTTTTGTCGCGATGAATATTAAACCCGAAGAGTGGGACGATGACGCTAAGAAATTTAAGAGCTATCAGAAATCTTTTATGAAAAGCGGGATTTCTCTGCTTCTTGTTTTCGTGATTCTTTGCTCGTTTGTGATTATTCCAACTGGCTATACCGGAGTTCGAACCACTTTTGGGCAGATCGATTCCGTTACTATGCAAAACGGATTTAACTGGAAGATTCCGTTTGTTCAGTCGGTTCAGCGAGTCAACAATAAGCAGCAGGACATGGAGTGCAAGGACAAGGTTTGGTCCGAGACTCGGGAACGAACTGCCATTTTCTATGAAAACATCACCGTTACTTATCAGATCAATCCCGAGAAGTCCGCCTGGATCTATGCGAACGTCTCAGACTATAAGAGCAATCTAATTAACGATAGCATTGTGGCATCCGCGGTCAAGTCGAGCAGTAAAAGCCTTAGCGACTCTGACGCAACAAACCGTTCTATCATCGAACCTCTTTGCGCTAAGAATCTGCAGGCGTCGCTCGATGGGAAGTATGGTGAAAATGTTGTCCACGTGAATAAAATTATCATTAACAATGCGGACTTTGAGGATTCTTATAATGCCGCCATCGCCGCGAAACAGAAGGCTCAGCTCGAAGCCGAACGCCAGGAAATTGAGAACAAGAGAGCTGTCGAAAAGGCTGAGGCCGATGCTGCGGTCACAAGAACAAACGCCGCAGCTCAAGCCGATGCAAAACTCATGCAGGCTGAGGCTGACGCGCAGGCTAATGAACTTCTCGAAGAATCTTTAACTGAGCATATTCTTCGTCAGAATTGGATCACCAAATGGAACGGCGAGCTTCCGATGTATACCGGCGATGGCGCCTCGTTTCTGTTTGACGGCGTTCAGTGATTTGAAAGGAGAATTGAAATGGTTTACGTTTACGCAGAATATAATTCTAGAACCGGCAAAATTTATACTAAGGACTTCACTCAGCCGCCCGTTATCGAGCATTTTGGTGAAGTTCAATACAGGGGAACTGTCTTTGAGGTATGGGAGAAAGGTGAGACCTACGCTGCTGCTCGTGATAAGGCGGTGGCTCGTCTTGCGATCTATCTTGCCAAGCGCGCTGAATTATACGCCAAAAGAGCTAGAACGTTCGCCGATAGTAGCCTGAATTGCTCTCGTCTCGCTCAGAATGGCATTCATGTGAGATTGGAGTGATGACTGAAATGACCTGGATATTTTGGGTAGCCGGGGCTTTGCTGGTTGCACTGTTTATTATGACAGGCGCCGTTTGCATCACCTATGGATATTCTAAAGGATACGACGATGGCGTCTACGCTGTTCGACAAGTTTTAAAGGAAGGAAGGGCGGTGTGGGAGAATGGATCCCGGAATCATCGTAATTAACAAGGGCGGATATTGTAAGGATTGTCCGTTTATGGATCTGCAGACGCACAAAATCTATTCCGGCGATGATCTTTGCGAGGAAACAACCGAATGTTTTCACCATAATATCTGCGATCGAGTGTATCATGTAACGATTGAGAGTCTCAAAGGAATGAAAACTTTTTGAAAGGGGATACTTAATATGTTTTTCATCACTAAAAGAAAATTTGAGGAAGAGATCCACAAGCGTATGGACGAAATGATGCGAGAAGCTGATCGCAATAGAGAAATGAGTGATCTTCATTCGCGTGTGTGGAAACTTGAAAGGCGACTCAACGATATGTGTCGTGGCAATAAAGAGGAACCTCTTACAGCTTATACTGCTTGTTGCGACGATAATAGGTCGTACTGATGACTCGTAAAAAGTTCATTAAACTCATGATGGCGTTTTGGGTTCCTCGCAACCAAGCTGTTGAATGCGCCGACTTCGCTAGATCGCATGATATTCCGTATGAGGACTTTTACATGATGTTCAGAGAAAAATTTTATACTGAAGCGATCAAAGGACTTGAGCAGTATATTTTGTATGGCACTGATAGAACCAAATGGGTCAGACTCAGAAAGGAAGATCTGACATGGGTACTGTAGCCTTTTGCGAGATTTGTGATGCTTTTCGACCTGGTGAGCTCGTTGATATTTTCGGAGGGCACAAGGTTTGCCGTAGATGCGCGGATATAGCATTTGATTATCTGCGAGTTCAGGTCATGAAGGATCTGTTTGCTGAGAAACTTAACAAGGACAAAGAAAGGAGAAACTTAAATGCTGGAAATTTCTAATTATGAGGTCTTTGGATTTGAGCATGCGATCCGTGGTATGCGCAATCCTATGAACAGCTGGGATAAATCTGACAGCTCTTGGACGCATGTTGAGAGTGCACATACTGGTGAGGAAGTCAGGTCTCAGTTCATCGTTGGCGAGGCTGATAAGGACCTTATGATGCGTCTTGCTCGTAGTGGTTCGGATCATGCGAAATTCCGGAGAATGATTGTGGTGTATCTGGATATTCTTGCACCGCTGTACTGGTGGAAGGAGTTCGACACATATAAGGTCGGGACTGTGGCAAATTCCTGTTCGACCATGCACAAGATCCATGCCAAGGAGTTTACGCTTGAGGATTTTTCGTGTGAACATCTTGGATATTATGATCAAAACCTCGAAATTGATGGCGAGGTTAATCCTTACTTCGATATGGCTTGCGAAACAGTCGAATCTAGTCAGAAATGGCCTAAGGATATTTTGGAAGACATTGTCGACTCGCTGAATTGGAATCGGGGCATGTTCCTTCAAACCAAAGATAAGAAATACTGGTGGCAGCTTATTCAGCTTCTTCCCAGCTCGTACAACCAGAAGCGGACCGTGATGCTCAATTATGAGGTTCTTCATAACATTTATCATGCTCGCAAGAATCATAAGCTTGATGAGTGGCATGTATTCTGTGACTGGATCGAGCGGCTGCCGCATAGTGATGTGATTACTTGTGAAGATCCAAAAGAGTTCACCCCGACTGTTATTTTGAAAGAGAGTGATATTTGATGAGCTGGAGTCTTGGATTTCTCTACATTGTCGCACTTGCCGGTTGGTTTTGCTGCGCGTATGCGATTTGGTCATGGCGTGACAGTATTAACAACCTGATCAAGTTTGTGAATCTTCGGTATAAAGGAGATGGCACTGATGGAAACTAAAATCGTGACCATCGACTTTGCCGACCCTCGTCTCTCTGCTGCTGACTACGCACGATTTAAAGATATTTGTAATGCTTGTGACTACGCACGGATTAACTTGATGAGCAGGCATAACATCGAACTTGGCGAGCCGTATATTGAGAATGGCCACGTTCGAGTGAAAGTTACATCGAAAGGCTCAACGAATATTGACAATGTCGGTAACAGATTGCGGGGAATCAGCAACTATCTTTTAAATCGATCGGGGTACACTTTATTCTATAGCCATCATCGGATTGGCAACCGGCTTTTGAATTATCGTGAAGTCGATGAACGCATCTTGGATAGAATCGATGAGGATGAACTCCAAAAACTCATCAACGAATTTGAAGAAGCATCTGCAAATTTGATGAACTTTATTCGAGAGTATACCGGAAAGGAGAATCTTGATGGATGAAAAGATCAACGATCTTCAGGCAGCAGTCGGGTCAATGGCTGAAATGACGTATATGTTTTATACAGCTATGATCGGCTGTGGCGCTAGTGAGGAAGTTGCGTTGTCTTGCGCAAATACTTTTATTAGCGTCACTCAATCGGCGATTGTTAAACATGCGTGGAATCTTGGAGACGACTGACGACTGATACTTTGAAAGGGCTGTGTTTTAAACATGGCCTTTTCTTTTTATTTTGAAAGGGCGTGAGAATATGGGCAGACGACGCAAACTTGATGATGCTAGAACGAGTTCGGTCGTTGTTCGGTTGACTAAAACTGAGCGAAAAGCGTTTAAAGAGCTCTCTGAAAGATCTGGAAAATCCCTGTCAAGACTGATCAGAGAGGCTTTGATGAGGGAGTATATGAACATGATAAGTGGTAATTTTTAAAAAATCTGGGTCGTTTTTGTATATACAAATAAATTTTTGTATATACAAATAAACCACTTTTGCGGCCATTTTTGGTTTTTGAAAAGTGGGCAGCGGCCAGAAAAAATGGGCAGAAGGGTGTTTATTTGTATATACATTTATTTTTGGGTCATTTTTGTATATACAAATATGACTTTCTCTGCCCACTTGCCCACCTTCTGCCCACTTTTAAAATCAAAAATGGCCGCAAAAAACCGTTGATTTTCAAGGCTTTGAGGGCTCTCTGCCCACTTGCCCACTTTTTTTTCTTATTTTATAAAAATTTTTTAAAAAATAAATTATAATAAATTGCGAAAAAAAGTGGGCAAGTGGGCAGAGGGTCTATTTGCGGCCACAAATAGAATGCTAATTTTTAAAAACGGTTAGCATGCCCTAACGCGTAAAAAACATCCCCTTTAATGAGGAGAGAGACAATATGCTCTGATTTTGAGCTTGTTGTTTCTCTCTTTTATATTTGGAAGGAGCGATTCTGATTGGGCAAACTTGAAAACGGATTCCAAGCCAATCTCATCAAAGAGCTCAAAGTTAGATTCCCTGGTTGTATCATTTCAAAACTGGACTCTGGATATTTACAGGGCATCCCAGATTTGCTGATCCTGTGGAATGACAAATGGGCGACGCTTGAATGCAAGAAGGACGCAGATGCTCCGGCAAGGCCCAATCAACCATACTATGTCGACCGTATGAATAAAATGTCGTTCTCGGCATTTATATATCCGGAAAACAAGGAGGACGTATTGGATGAACTTGAACAAGCATTCAAATCTGGAAGGTAAGCACGCGTTTTTGAGTGCGTCCAAGTATCATTGGCTTGGCTACTCAAAAGAGAAGCTGATCGAAGTGTACCGAAATTGGAAGGCGGCTCAGCGCGGTACAGAAGATCACGACTTCGCAAGGAGATGCATTGAAAGGGGTCAGAAGCTTCCGAGAGCCAGGAAGACTCTGAACATGTATGTGAACGACGCTATCGGATTCAAGATGATTCCGGAGGTCGTTCTTTATTATTCCGATAATTGCTTTGGAACCGCAGATGCTCTGTCTTTTAGAAATGGCGTACTACGGATCCACGATTTGAAGACCGGTACAACTCCGACTCATATGGAACAGCTGATGATCTACGCTGCTCTGTATTGTTTGGAGTATGGTGTTCGGCCTGAGAATATTGAGATTGTTCTGAGGATCTATCAGATGAATGATATTTTTGAATTCATTCCTGAACCGGAACAAATCAATGAAATCATGTCGAAGATTATCGAAGGCGACCTGATTGTCGAAACACTCAAAGCGCAGGAGGATGATATTGCATGAGCGCTGACTACAATGATGACTATTTGATGCATTACGGCGTCAGCAAGCTCGATGGCGCTCCTGGCAGAGGTTCCGGCAGATATCCTCTCGGATCCGGCGACGACCCTTATCAGCACAGTGGCGACTTTCTCAGTCGTGTGGACGAACTTCGGAAAGCCGGAGTCACTTTCTATGACGAGAAAACCGGCAAGACCTACACCGGTGATACTGCCGTCGCCAAGACTCTTGGACTGACTACTTCCCAGTTCAGAACTCGTGTTGCGCTCGCCAAAGATGAGCGCCGTAAAGCCGATGTTGCTTACATCAAGAAACTAACCGAAGAGGGCAAGAGTCGCGCTGAGATTTCGAGAATCATGGGGATTAACGAGAGCTCTATTCGGTCTCTGATGAAAGAGAAAAGCACCAACCGGATGAATGAAGCTCAGAACATCGCTGATATTCTCAAGAAACAGGTCGACGAAAAAGGCATGATCGAGATTGGCGCCGGTGTTGAGCAGTACATTACGCTTGACCACAAAATTGGTGTCTCTCGTGAGAAGTTCCAGCAGGCCCTTGATATTCTCGAAGTTGAAGGCTACCCGACTTACCGTGGTCGAATCAATCAGGTTACGAATGCTGGCCGCAAAACCACTATCACAGTTCTGTGCCCTCCCGGTACGGAGCATAAAGAGATATTTGACCCCGACGAAATCCACGCTGCCATGGACTACAAGTCCGAAGATGGCGGCGCTACTTTTAAGCCTTCTTTCGTATATCCGGCCAGCATGGATTCGAAGCGTCTTAAGATTCGGTATGCCGAAGAAGGTGGACGAGAGAAAGACGGACTGATTGAGATTCGTCGTGGCGTTGAAGATCTTGACCTTGGTGGGCACTACGCTCAGGTTCGAATCCTTGTCGATGGTGATAGATATTTGAAGGGTATGGCGGTCTACAGTGATGACATGCCCGATGGTGTCGACGTTGTGTTTAACACCAACAAACATCTTGGCACTGACATGCGCAAGGTCCTTAAAGAGATTAAGTACAAGGATAAAGAAAGCACTGAACCTGCTGAGAATCCATTTGGTTCTCTTATTAAGGATTTCAATGAAGACGACCCTATGAAGGGCGGCCAGCACTACTACATTGGCAAAGACGGCAAGGAGCACCTGTCTCTCATTAACAAAAGAGGCATGGAAGGCGACTGGGAAGACTGGAGCAAGAAGCTCCCGTCTCAGGTCCTGTCGAAACAGCCTTTGAAACTGGTCGATCAGCAGCTTGCCCTTACTGCGGCAGAGAAATACGAGGAATATGCCGAGATTTGCGCTCTCACGAATCCCACTATCAAACGCAAACTCCTCGAAACCTTTGCTGAAGATTGCGACTCTGCTGCTGTTCACCTGAAAGCGGCTGCTTTGCCTCGCCAGAAGTATCAGGTCATTCTTCCTTTGACTACTATCAAAGACAATGAAGTGTATGCCCCGAACTTTGAGGATGGCGAGACTGTTGCTCTTGTTCGGTTTCCTCATGCAGGCACTTTTGAGATCCCGATTCTCAAGGTCAACAACAAGAATGCTGAAGGCCGTAAGATGATCTCCACCAACCCCAAAGATGCGGTTGGAATCAACGCTAAAGTTGCTGATCAGCTTTCTGGCGCCGACTTTGATGGTGATACGGTTCTCGTCATTCCTTGCAACAGCCCTCGTAGCAAGGTTCGTATCACTGCAAGAGAGAAGTTCGATGCTCTTGCCGAGTTCGATCCCAAAGAAGAGTATGGTGGAAAGCCCGAAGGAACCTATCAAAGGATGACTAAAGGTGGAACCCAAACCGAAATGGGCAAGATTTCCAACCTTATCACCGATATGACACTTAAAGGTGCTGGCGACGACGAACTCATTAAGGCCGTTAAGCATTCGATGGTCGTCATTGATGCTGAAAAACACGGTCTTGATTATAAGCAGAGTGAGAAAGACAACGACATTGCTGCTCTTAAACGCAAATGGCAAGGTCATTACACTGATGAAGGCACTTACAGCACTGGCGCTTCGACTCTGATCTCTCGTGCTAGTGCCGAACAGCAGGTTCTCAAGCGGGTAGGTAGCCCCAAGATTGATCCAAAAACAGGTAAGCTCTCTTACAATGAGACACTGGAGACCTATACAGATAAGAAGGGTAAGACCCAGGTACGAACCCAAAAGTCTACGCAAATGGCAGAAGTTGACGATGCTTACAAGCTTTCTTCTGGCACTCCGATTGAGGATTCGTACGCGAATTATGCTAATCAGATGAAGGCCCTAGCCAACAGTGCCCGTAAAGAGATGAAAGCAACCCCGCTCCTCAAGTACGATGCGGAGGCTAGAGCCCGGTATCAAGCTGAGAGTGACTCTCTTACGGCTAAGCTTAATAACTCTAAGAAGAATGCCCCTAGGGAGCGTATGGCGCAGATCATGGCCAACTCGGTTGTTAATGCAAAGAAAAACGACAACCCGGATATGAGTAAGGCTGAGATTAAGAAGGCATCCCAGATGGCTCTAACAAAGGCCCGTCAGCAGATGGGCGCTCAGCGCACACTCATAGACATCAGCGACAGAGAATGGGCTGCTATTCAGGCTGGCGCAATCAGTGACAACAAGCTTATGGAGATTCTCAGGTATGCCGATACTGACAGAGTTCGCCAGTTGGCTACGCCTAGGAACACCAAAGGGCTCACTGATACCCAGATCTCGATGATTAAGTCCATGTCGAATGCTGGCTACACCAATCAGCAGATTGCTGAGCGTCTTAACATCTCGACTTCAACTGTTTCGAAGAATCTTTAATCTCTTTAGAAAGGAGTGATTGATTAGCATGGCTCAAGCTAAAGTTGCTTTAACTACATTTGACAATCCTTTCAATCCTTTCACTGAGTTTAAGGATTGGTTCTTGTTCGATTGCGAAAAAGGTTACAATTCGTGCTCTTATCTTGCTCGAATTGCCAGAACTTCTGATGCTTTAACTGAAGAAGAAAACGATGAAGAAATCGAAAGAGCAATTGACGAAATCATCTCTCTAGATTTCATGCACATTTACAAGAAGGTACGGCTCGACCAGTAAACAAAGACATAGGGGGAGGGTGTCTAAAAATGCACCCCCTCCCTTCAT
>Ga0326512_10001840_pt1 | contig 15942 bp, 19 predicted proteins | sample 1_2617_0518_D_FD_203652 | JGI IMG/M metagenome (GOLD analysis project Ga0326512, IMG submission 203652) | Bovine rumen microbial communities from UC Davis, California, United States - 1_2617_0518 | ecosystem: Host-associated > Mammals > Digestive system > Stomach > Rumen | place: USA... | reverse complement strand
CTGGTATTTTATGGACAGCAAGAACGACGACTTCTGCCACAGAATAGACCAGTATGATCGCATAGTTTATGACGAAGACGGTGAGATTGAGGACTATGAACCTGTCGGATATTATATTTTTTAAAAGGGAGGTCCGCAATGAATATCACCTATCAAAACTTCCGCAGCCTCATCCTCGACGCCGCTGACTGCGAAAACGAAGAGCAGTACGTCGCGGAAGCAGGCAGCTCAGTCTACGCCGACATGGATGCTGCAGAGATCGTCACGCTGCTGCATCGGATCTGGCTCTGCCACACCGGCGGACTCGCAGCCTTGCGGAAGGCGCTCGGTCTCTCCCGCGCGGAGCTCTCTCGGGAATACGGGATCCCGATCCGCACGCTGGAAAACTGGGACGCCGGCGTCGCAGATCCGCCAAAATACGTTTTAGATTTAATTGCCTTTGCACTTCTTTCAGATCTCGACAAAAAATAGAAAAAAGCGGGAGCCGCCGATGCTCCCGCCATTTTTTATACGATCACTGCGTCAAAGCCTTTTCTCTTTGCTTCGGCCGCCTGTGCTTCGGCGTTTTCTTTTTTCTGGAACGCGCCGATCTGAACCCGATAAACCGTTTTCAGGAGCACCTTCGCCTCGCGGATAACAGTGAAAAATCCGGCAGCGCGCGCCTTTTTCGCCATGGCGTCTGCATTTTTCCTGATGACAAACGCCCCGATCTGCACACGGTACAGTTTATCGGTACGCTGCTCGGTGCCTTCCTTCTGTGCGCCTGTCTGCAGCCGGAGGTTCACGGCCTTTTCAATCTCCGTGAATTTCCCTTCCAGATACGCGCCGGGGCAGGCCGTCGCCGCAAACCACTTGTGCTTTGTCATGTTGCCGCTGGTGTCGCCGGTGTAGTTGAGTTTTTTGATGCCGTTGCGTTTGCAAACGTCCGTCACCAGATCCAGCAACGCCTTGTAGGCGGCGTCGGTGCATTTGTAAGGATATTTTCTGTCAGTCGCCACCTCAATGGTGATCGCCCTGTGGTCGTTGCTGCCGGAACAGGAGCACCAGCTGCGGTCACACTCGTCCACGCTGATCGCGATATCTCCGCCGTAGCCGACGCAGTAGTTGGAGCTGACCTGCCTGTTTGTCGTGGCAAAATAGTCGGCGCAGGCTCTGCCCGTCATCTGCCCCGCCATGCAATGGATCGTAATTCGGTCGATCTTATGGTTCCGGGGGCTGTTTTTGTTTTTCGTCACACGCCTGTAAGTGGCAAGCGGAGAATTACTCATCGTCGTCGTCCCCCTTGCCGTCGTGCATTTTTTCCATGGCCGCGTCCATCTCGGCCTCGGTCATTTCATTGATCTCTTTTTTCATTTTGCGCTTCCTCCTGATTATTGTAAATATTTTGCATACACGATTTCTACTTTTGTTCCCGCTGGAACAATTCCAGTTGTCATGTGTGTTTGCGTGTTTTTCAGGCTATACTCACCATTTTCCCATTTAATAGTGGTGTTTCTCAGGCCTTTATTATATCCACTGTAAAATGCTAATATTTGATTATCGGTGCGCTCATCGCTTAACGTATCAAAACCCATCGCTACAAATGTGTTTACGCCGCCAGATTCCGGCAACAAATTGTTTAATGCATTCATAAGCAAATCAACACGAGTGTTCATGTCGGTTTCAATGGTAGTAATAAAAGAATTATACTTCACTATTTTTCCACCAAAAAAAGATGGAATACTTACATCCGCCTTTTCATACTGCGAAACATCCACATCCGTTGCGTTTTCGGTCAGCGTAATTTTCCCGGCAGGCACAATATACTCACTCGGTATCGGCTCCACCACAGCCTGTGCAAGCCCATCATACCTGGCTCCGGGCGTGATGGTCTGCTGCTGTTCAGTGGGCGTGATCGGTTCGGGCGTTTGGAGATTTGGCTGGACATTCACTCTGACGGCAGCTTTGTCACGGACATTAATGTCCTCGGCATTTTCGGTAATGTCAAGCGTTCCGCTCGGAACCACATACTCAGGCGGTATTGCATCCACCTCCACCGCCGAAAATGTAGTTCCCGGAGCGGGTGTCACCGTCTGCGCCTGTTCTGTGGGTGTGGCGTGACCTACGACCTCGGGCTTGATTTTCGCCTCGATATAATCCAGCGTGATCGGCTGCGGCTCATCCACATGGAGCGTGATGCTGCACTCACTCATCACCGATCACCTCGCGGAGCAAATTATCCTTCACCGGGATGCTCACGATCTCGGTCGCCTTGCGGATGCCGCCCACCATAAAATTGACCTGAATTTCCGCTGTCGGAGGGAACAGCCAAAAGCCACTGGTCTGCCGCTGGTCGAGCCGGATCTGAATGTCGTGCTGTCCAACGACCTCGTCAGGGTCGACCTCGATATCAACGGAATACCTGTCGCTCTGCGCCACCGTCACATGAATTTCGTCCGCCTGCGATAAGTCCACCTCCGGCACGGTCAGCGTTAGTTCTGCGTCAGCCCATTTTCTCATCGTCATCCACCTCAACAATCGGCGTACCCTCTTCAATGTGGGTTCCGCTGTCCGCCAGCCCCTCGCCGATGCAATAAGCCACCACGGACGCGCCGGCCATAATCAGTGCTGTCACCTGCTGCGCGGTTCCGGCGTCTTTTCCCAGCGCCACGATCAGCATGCTGACAAATCCTGCCACCGCCGCCCAAAACTTGCGGCTGGTGAGTTTCCGTTTCCAATCGATTTTCATAGTATCAACCTCCGTTCAGCAATCCCTGCAGAATAATAAGTCCCTGAACCTTGTTTCCTTCGTTGTTCGGGTGGCCGCCATAATTGCGGTAAATATCCCGAAAGCTGTCATAGGAGAGAAACTTATAGTTATGATAATTAACCGCAGAGAGTTTTTCCACGTCAATCAGCGCCAGTCCGCGCATTTCCGCAATCGCTCGCGTTTTTTCATTCCTGAGATTTACGCCGGCCCAATGCTGAGCCGATGTATAATCATAGCCGCCGCTGTCTTTGGGCCTCGGCGTCGTGTTGTTTTTGTCCCAGTTGTTAAAACGCGTCGAAAGATAAATTCGGCAGGGGTGATCGATGTTCAGACGCTCGATCTCGTCGATCATGGCGTTCAGCGCGGCGCAATACGTATTTTCTGTCGCCGGGATTGTATCGTCCCACACGTCTGTTTCGTTCCCGATCTGTTCCGCAGTTTCCGCAAGGTTGCCGTTTGAAACGATCAGAACCTCATCCGCGTCATCCAACGGGCGCGTGGAATGGTCTTCGTAATATACGCCGCCCGTCCCCTTGATCCACGGAACTACCTCAACGTATCCCTTCCCGTTAAAGCCGAGCGTTACCACGTCGTCATAGTACGGGGCAAAATACTCCTGAAATCCGCAAATCACGCCGGTTGGCAACGTTTCCGGATTAACATCAGGCAGCGAATCCTCCGGATCGTAATCATAGATTTTCCTGTAGCTGCGGTCAATCGAGGCGTAACTTGGGCCGATCACATACAGGCGTTTTCCGTTTTTGATCGCTCGTTGCGGATCGTCACGCCGCCAGATTTTGTTTCCTGCTCCGGTCGTGCCGATGATCGGCAGCGTGCCGAGGCTTCTCGGGAAAATGTAGTTCCCGCCGTTTGGGTCGTTCTGCAAATTGAGCGCAACATAGTATGCGTTCTGCGGAACCGTGATTTTCCAGAACCGTGCGTAGGTTAACCCGCCGGCATAATAGGGATTTGTGGCACTTCTGCTGCCTGGTGTAACGTCCGGCAGCGGGTATAACTGCTCCGTCACGTTTGTGCCGCCCGCTCCGTTACGAGGAAAATCGATCGGCGCGATCCACGTGCCGGAAGCATCAAAAAACGCCCCGCCGCAATTCTGTGGAGGCTCCCCGCCGAACCACGAGCCGAAAAGATTCCGACCGGGGCAAACGGGGATTTTCTGCGAGTGCTTCAGGCTGGTAATAATCTGTCCTCCGCTGTTTTTCGCCCATTCGCCTGTCAGCGTATACCACCCGTCGTTTTCCTCGAACTCGGTGAGCATCCAATCGTTTCCTTCTGCGTCGCTTTTCGACAAAATCGATCCCTCTACGCTCACTTTGCCGATGCTCTCGAATTCCGTCCAGGCGTCCTCTCCCGTCGCCGCGTCCAGATACCGGAACCGGATCATAGGAGGTTTCACCGACCTGCTTTCGATAGCGATATGCACCCTTACATGAGTTCCGACCGCCGCCGAAAACAAATATCCTGCTGTAAACGGAAAACCGGTAATTGTTTTATAGGGTGTTCCGCTTTGCGGATATTTTGTTTCGCTCCACCATAGGCCGTCCGTCGTGACATCGTCTACGCTGATAGGCGTATCATGGAGGTTCGCATGATTAAACGGGACTTCTGTCCAGTATATTGTGGCCAGCACGCCGGGCGTCGCGCTTTCAATATAATTGCCGATCACGATCCGCACGATTGCATAAGCGTTTTCGATCGCTTTGAACTGGAGCACCGTGAACGTCGAAACGTTTCCAAAGGCGTTTACAGGCCGCCGCGTTACGAAAACGTTTCCGTCCGTCACTCCCTCCGGAAGCCCTTCTATTTGAACGTTTCCGTCAACAGCCACGCCCTTGTAAATAAACGAGTCTTTCGGCATGTTTCTGATATCGAATGTGCCGCCGCTCTCAATCTGCGCATTGTAATGATTGGCGATCCACGGGGTTTTGTTCGCGTGATCGCTACCGCCGAATAAAATGTTTGCAATCGTTTCTACCCGAAGTGCCGTGTTCGGGTCTGTGTCGGTTAAGTCGGATGTGACAGTGTTGAGCTGGCTGTTGATCGCCGCCTCCAGCGCCCGCGCGATCTCCACCAGAGAACCGCGCACGTCCTCTCCCAGCTCCGCCGTCAGAAAATTATCGATGATTCCCGAAAAATCTACGCTCATAGTTTTCCCTCCTCATGTTCTTACGTCCCATTTGTCTACCTGATCTTCGATCTGGTCGATAAAGCTGTTCCCGTTCAGGGCCTTGTAGGCCTCGTATGTTTTTTTGAAATTCTCCATTTCATACTGCCGCAGCGAGCCCTCGTCCTTGTGTTTATAATAGGTGTTCATCATCTGGTTCCGGAGCAGGCTCCTGAGCCCCTCCACGATGTTCGCCGCCCACCGGCGGACTTTCCACACGACGACCAGCGCCGCCGCCACGCCGGTGATGATCCCGGCCATCTGCAAAATGCTCATGTATTTCGCCCCCGAAGGATAATAGATATAGTTGCCGACGCCACCGCCGCCGGCGCGATCACCTGCACCGCCACCGTGTTTGCCGCCGTCTGCACTGCCGCCGCCGCGAACGCGCCGGAGCTGTCGTTCACCGTTGCCGTCACCGCCGAATTTGTGTCCGCCGTCGAAAACGGCAGCGTGGCTGTTCCGCTCATCAGCACAAGGCCGCCTGCGTAAGCGGATGCCGATCCCAGCGTCACCGTCACTTTTCCCGCCGCGTCTATGGTTCCGCTGTTCCAGATCCGCCAACGCCAACCGGAGGAGGAGCCGTGCGTCGTCACCCAGTCGCCGTATTTTGTTTCCGCCTGCGCGATCTGCTGCGCCACGCTCTCCGGTGTCGCCGCGTTGTCGGCCTTTGCCGCCGCGTGGGCCGCCGCGCCTGCCGTTTGCGTCTGGATCTGCGTCAGTGTTTTATATTCCTGCGAAAACGTATAACGTCCGCTGCCCGGATTGATCAGGTCCACGCTGATCCGGCTGATCGGCAGCAGCTGCGCCGATCCGTTTCGTCTCGGCTGCACCGGATTTTTATGCCCCAGCCGCAGCCGCGCCACGTCCCACCCGGCGTCCGCCAGATCCACCGCCGAGGCTTCAATGCTCGCGGCGATCTGCCCGGCTTTTTCAAGTTCTTTTTCTCCTGCGGTTTTCAGCGCCGCCGGCGTCTCGATCTCGCTGAAATCCACCTTTTTCACAATGAGCCCGCGTTCCGCTGCCGCCGCGGCGTCGATCAGCACGTCTGAGCCGCCGTTTACGGTTTTGACCGTCAGTTTCCCGGCGTCGCCGGTGCTTTTCCCCAGCGGGATCACCGCCGTGAAGGTCTCCGCCGCGCTGTCCCCGCGCTTGTAGTCCGTCAGGTTCACACCGTAGGCGATGGGCTGGGTGTCCTCCGGCCCGCTTTCTTTCGTCCACGAGATCACGTTTTCGCCGTTCTCCCGCGTTACAAAAACGTAACCCTCCACGGCCTTGAGCAGATCGTTGTCTATCGCCGTTAAAATGTCGCCGTAATCGTCGGCCTCGATCTCCAGCGTCTGCTCGTCCACGGTGCCGACGGCAAATGGGACGAACGTAACGCCCGCCGCCGTTCGCTGAGCGTTGTAGGTATTCACTGCCATCTGCAGCCAGCCGCGAACAGTTCCGCCGTAGGTCGTCTTTTTATAAGGCCGCAGCTGCTCGTCGCGCAGCCGTCCCTTGAGCCCCTCTGTCACGACCTCCTGCAGACCGTCGATGTCCTCGTGGATCTCTCGCACGAATCCCCGGAAGACCTCCGCGCCGTCGCTGAGCACCCACAGCTCGCTCACGCTCTGTGTTAGCCTGTTATACGTCGGATTCCCCTCCGGTATCGTCACGGTCAGCGCGCCGCTTTTGTTGAGCGCGATCTCCATTTTTGCCGCAACAAGATAGAGCCGCCGCACGTCGTCGGTGAGGCGCGGATCGTAAAGGAGCCCGGCGTCGCTGTCGATCTGGATCATAGCCGCCCTCCTCTGTAATCAACGCTCACGTTACCGCTGCCGGTAAACGTCAGCGTCTGCTCGCCCACAATGTCGATGGCCGCCACGGTAAACCGCCCCGTGTTCGGGTCGTATGTGGTCCCGGCCTGCACCGTATAGCCGGTCAGCCCCGGATTGACGCCGTCGTAGATCGTGCCGTTTTTCGTGGCGTACAGCTGATAAACCGATCCCTTGAACGTAACCGTCAGGCCCGTGCCGTTTGTTTCGGGATAAAAATCCGGCACCACCGGCATTTCCCGTCCGTACACGGTCAGCGCCCGCGTGCCGCTCACGATCATGTTTCTGTAGTCCCGGATCACGCCGTCCACAAACGAAAACGGATCCCAATACCACGGGTGCAGGCTGTCGGTCAGCTCGTATTTATAAGGCCGGAACTCATATTCCATCGAAACACCGCTCACCATGCCGCCGATTTTCCATTCCTCCGCGAACACGGTGCCCACGTAATAGTAACCTTTTTCGTCGTCCAGCACCGCTTTTATATCCCTACCGTTTAAGTAGTTTGCAATGTCGCTGAACCGCCGCGCCCAAAGGCCGCCGCGTCTCGGTCGGAATTCCCACGAGCCCCGCCGCATCCCGAAGGTCGGCCGCCCGCCGGTCGCGCCCGTGAGCCGCAGCTTCGGCACGTAGATTGCGCCCGGGATCGTCACCGTGGGCGTGGTGTCCTCCGGCATCACCACCGTCAGCGGCTCCGTCGGCACCAGCCCCCAGTCGAGAAAAGCGTTTTTCCCCTCGGTCAGAATATCCTCGCCCGCCATGGCCGCCGGGGCGAATGTCGCCCCGTGCACCGGCGGGATGTAACGTCTTTTTTTTACGGTGGAGCCGTTTCCGGCTTTGGCAGACCCCACAATGGCGCTGCCCACCACCGCGCCGTCCAGCGCCATCAGATCACCCCGCTTCCCTGTAATGCCGAAACTCTTCCGAGCCGCCTGTTTGCGTAATCCGTCACGTTGTCGGCAAACTGCCCGGCGTTTCGGATCACCACGTCCAGATTGTTAAGTCTTGTCAAGATCGCGCCGAGCATCCTCGAAACGCCGGAATCCGTCGGCGCCGCCTGCGCTGTCACGGTGATCTGCTGCGCCGCGATCGCCGCCTGCTGGCGCGGATAGTCCACCATGGCAGCCGGTACACCCGCCGTCGGTACGCCCGCAGCGGCGTATCCCGCCAGTCTGGTGGCCGCCCTGCCCACGTCCTTCTGCATTTCGTTGAGGCCGAGGATCAGCCCTTCGCCGTAGCCGTGTCCGGTTCGCTGCGCCACATGGGACGGCGAATTTATCTCAAGTCCCGCGTTGCCCGCGGATCCCGCCGCCTGCGTCAAAGCCCGGGCCGTCGCCTGAACCTGCGCGAGCATGCTCCGCAGTCCTGCAACAAGGCCGGAACCGTAATTCTGCCCGGTTGAAAAACCTGTTGAATAGAGGCTTACGCTTCCTGCGCCGCTTTTGGCGCTGTTTGCAATGGCCACGCCCGCCGCCTGGTTCTGCCCGGACGTGCTCTGGATCCCCTGCGCGTTGGCATTGCCAAGCGCTGTTCCGGCGTTCTGCATTTCGCCCTGCGTGCCCTGCACGCCCTGGGCCCCGGCAGAGCCCACGCTTTGCCCTGCCGCCTGCGCCGTGCCGGCTGTTCCCTGCAATCCGCCCGCGTAAGCGTTGCCGGGCGCCGCGCCTGCCGCGCTCCATGCGCCGGTATTGATCGCCGGAGGCGCCGCCGCCGCCCCCAGTTGCGACGCGCTGCCCTGAACGGTCGGAACGCCGCCGAGCAAGGTCCCGCTGAGCGCCGCCGTCACCTGTTGGGCCGTCAGCTGCCACTGCGGCTCCGTCGTCGTTGTCGGCGCCGTGGCGTTCACCAGCTGCGCCGCCGCGCTTTGCACGCCGGGCGTCTGCCCGATCAGCGCGGAGCTGATCGCCGTTCCGGTGTCAACGCCGGCCTTTTGGGCCTCCGTCACCGCCTGCTGCGCGCCCACATATAACGCGTTCAGTTCTTCCTGCGTCACGTTCGCCATGCCGCTTTGAGCCGCCGCCGCCATTTCGGCGTATTTCTGGGTAAATTGCACCGCCTGATTTTCCAGCATTTCCGCGCTGGCGTTTTCTGCCGTCAGAAATCCGTTTGATACGTTAAACATCGCCTTGGCGAGTCCTTCGCCGCTGATCGCCGCTTCGGCCAGCGCCTCGTGGTTCGAGATCGTTGACTGCATCTGCCGCCATGCTGTTTCGGCGTTTTTCACGTCTGTTTCCGTCGTTCGCAGCCCTTCCGACGCGGTTTTCAGCGCTGCCGCCGCCGGTACCATTTCCGTCAGCCACGTCAGCGGATTCGGCGCCGCCGAATATTTTGCGTAGGCCACGTTATAGTCTTCCTGCGCCTTTGTCAGCTGCTGCTGCGCCTGCGTACGGCTGTTGATCGCCTGCGCGTATTTTTGCTGCGCGGCTGAAGATCCTTTGATTGCGTCTTCATACGCCGTCTGGTCGGCGTTCAGGATCGCCTCCGCTCTCTTTTTCTGGATCACGGCGTCGATGCTCGCCATCAGTTCGCCGTTTTTCTGGATCACGCCGTTTACCATGCTGATCTCGATGCCGAAAGCGTCTGCCAGCGTGCCCGTGATAAATTCCGCCCGCGCTTCCTTTCCCGCCAGCACTTTGCCGTCGGCGTCGGTGATGCTTTTCAGCTCCTGAACCAGCTTCTGATAATAGCCGTATTCTTCGTTGATCCCTGCGATCGTCGTTTTTCTTGCCTGCTCCGCGTCCTCGTAGGCCGCCGCGCTTTGTTTGATTTCCTCGTGCAGATTTTTCTGTGCGGTCGTCAAGCCGTAATTTGCGTCCGCCCATGCGTCCACGCCTTTTTTTGCCGCGATCGCTGCCACCGTCAGCGCTGTGATTCCGGCCACCACCGCGAGGATCACCGGGTGCGCCGAAGCGAAACCGGCCACGGACGAAAGCACCGAGCCGTTCATGCCGCTAATGCCGCTCGTCACTTTTTTCGTCGTGCCCACGAGCTTCGGCGCGAGCTGCAGCAGCTTCCCGCCGGTGGAAATCACTTTCCCCACGCCGGAGGTGAGCTTGCCCACCACCATGAGCACTGGCCCCGCCGCCGCGGCGAGCCCCGCCATGCGGATCACTTGCCGCTTTTCGTCGTCGTCCAGCGTCCCGAGCCATTTTGAAAGCTTCTGCGCCCCCGCCGTCGCTTTGTCCAGAACCTCGGTGATCAGCGGCCCCGCCGCGTTAAAGAGGTCCGCGCCCGCGAGCTTCAGCTCGTTGAGCGTGGTCTGCACCTTGTCGATGGGATCCAGCGTCGCGTTGAAGGTGTTCTCCACGGTTCCCGCGAAATCCTGTAAGTCGGTCCCCAGCTCCGCAAACGAGATCCGTCCGGAAGCCAGCGCCTCTGTCAGCGCGCCGCCGGCGCGGGTGCCGAAGAGCTCGATGGCTGCCGCCGCCGCATCCGCCCGCGTCTCCTCGTTTTGCAGCCCTGTTTCCAACTCCAAGAGCTGATCCTTGAGCGACGTCCCGTCTTTGAGCGCGTTCGCGTAGGCTTTTTTGAGGCCCGCCATCGCGCCGGAAGCGTCCACGCCGTTTTTCTCCAGCATCCCCAAGAACATCGCCGCGTCCGAAGCGCCGAAGCCTACTTCTTTGAGCGCCGCTGCGTTGGTCGCCGCCTGCGCGGAGATCGTCTCGATTTTCACGCCCGTTTTCTGCGACGCCGCCGTCAGAGCGTCGAGGTAAAGCCCCGCGTCCTCCGCTTCGATGTTCCACGCCGCCATGGCTTTTTGCGTCGTGTCGATCGCGGACGTCACGTCGCTGTTGTTGACGTCCGCAAATTTAACATAATCGGACGAAAGGCTTTTGAGCGCGGCCCCTTGCAAATCAAAGCGCGTGTTGACCTCGCCGATGGCGTTTCCCGCCGTTTCAAAAGACGTCGGGATCTCGGTGGCGATCTCGGTGGAAAGCGCCTGCATCTCCGCCAGCGCCTCGCCGGTCGCGCCGGTCATGCGCGCGATGGCGTCCCCGCCGTCGTCCACTTCTTTCCACGCCTTATAGGCCGCCGTCCCCACGCCCACGATGGCGCCGGTGAGCGGCATGAGCGCCCGCCCGGCAGCGGTCATTTTTTCTCCTGCGGCTTGCCATTTTTCGCCGAACGCTTCAACTTTTTTTCCGAAACCAGCGATTTTCTGAGCCCCCATGGACCCAAACTCTTCCATTTGCTTTTCAAGCCGCTTGAGCTGTTTTTCCGTGACAAGGATCTCGCGCTGCAGAGCTTCAAACTGCTGCTGCTCTTCCTCCGTCAGATCCTTTCCTTTCTTTTCCTCCTCGGCTTTTCTCAGCATGTCGAGGCGTTCCTTCGTTTTCTGTATCGCGCTCGCAAGGTTTTTCTGCTTTTGCTCAAGCAGCATTGTGTTGCCGGGGTTCCATTTCAAAAGCCTCTCAATGTCTTTAAGGCCGCTTTTTGTTTTATTCAGAGGCCCATCGACTTTTTCAAGCGCTTTTTGCAGCTTCGAAGTATCGCCGCCGATCTCAATGGTGATGCCTGCGATCCTGCCGGCCATGTGCTCACCTCATTTTTCTCATTATTTAAAGCCTGTCTATATCTGCCTGCGTCGCCAGCTCCGCATAGTCTTCGCCGTCGTTTCCGGCCTCTGTGAAGATATCAAACACCATGCCGATGGATAGCAGCTCCAGATCGCGCAGCGCGATCCCGGCCTGCAGCGCCCGCAGCAGATAAAGCCCGGTAGTCATTTCTCTGTCGATGGGTCTTTTTTTTTCTTCGGTCTGCTTTTCTGCTCTGCCTCGTGGTTCCACAGGTCGATCACCGCCGTGAGCACCGCCGGGTCGTGCAGCGCCGCCTCGTCCTCAAAGTTTGCAAGCCACTGTTCCACCGTGTCCGGCTGCGCCGGGTCTCCGTTTTTGTGCATGGCAAACGTGATATTTTCCAACAGCGTCAGCAAGTTCAGCTGGTCGCCTATGGGAGGCGCCTCCTTTTCTTCGTCCACCTGCGAGCCGTAAACGTCGCCAACCGTTTTGAGCAGCTGCCCCATGTCCTCAAACAGCTCCCGGCCGAGGAGGATCCTATATAAACGCGGCAGCGCCGCATTTGTTTTCAGATTGCATTTTTTTTCGCCGATTTTTACTGTTTTCTCCATTTTTTCCGATCTCCTTATAAACGACAAAAAGAGGGAGAGCCCGCGGGCCCTCCCTTGTGGTTTGTTACGGATTGGTTCCCGTAGTGGTCGTGGTCGTCGCCGCCGCAAATGTGCCCGGGAGCACCACAGCCTCGAACCACGCGGCGTATTTTGTCGCGCCGCTTGTGGAATCGCTGTCGAGCCGCGCCCTCACGTAGTGCTTGGTGTCGCCGGTTTTGACCTCCGCGCCGCTGATCGTCAGGCTCAGCGTGTCGGTCTGCGGGGTGTTGGAGCCCTCGGTGGTGTTGGCCTCCATGTTGGGCCGCGCCGCCGTCACGTCGTAGAACCAGAACCGCGTGGAATTGACGTTGCCGTCGATCTGGAAGCCGAAGGCGAACTCCACAGGCTCGCCGGTCTCCTGCACCTCGAACAGCACGTCGGTGTTGTCCTGCAGCTCCTGCAGGATCTCTTTCCGCATCTGCTCGAAGATGTAGGCCAGCTCCCAGTCGCCGGTATAGCCGCGGTTCGTGTTGTCCACGTAGTATTTAATCCCGTCTGCCCAGAAGATCTCCTGATCGCCGTCGATGTCGAGCGACAGGCTCACGGAACCGGGCACCGCCACGGGTTCGCCGTAACTGATCGCGCCGGTCTCGGCGTCGCGGCTCAGGAGCGCATAGTGCGCGTTTTTGATGTTGAATTTTACTTTTTTAGGCATGTTTCTTAACCCTCCGATTTTTCAATCGTGACGCCCGCTCTGAACGTCGTTCGCCACATCCTTTGATCCGATAAAAATTCTCTGTCCGGGATAAACGTGATCCCGTTGGCGTTGAGGATCCGCCCGATCTCGTCGTCCGTCTCAAAATCCGGCTCGTCGGCGTAATGCTCCAGCACAAAGCCGTCCACCGGAACATAATTCTCGCCGTCCGCGAAAAACGGGTCGCAATCCGGATAATAAAAGCACAAAAACGGCGGCCCGGCAGGTTTGTCCGGGTCGTCGTCGTGCCACTGGTAATAGGCGTAGGGGAGTCCGATGGAGGCAACCACCGCTTTGATCTCTGCTCGCGTCATCTCTGGATCACCTCGATCACGTCGCGCTCAAAGGCGCTGTTTATTTCTTCCTCCACCGGCGCGATATGCACGTGCGCCGGCGTCGGCCGATAGGTGCGGCCGGTGCCGTTTCTGGTCACGTGGCCGTGTTCTAGCAGGTGCGGCAGCCCCGGCTTCGCGCCGTTGTAGATCGTGGCGGTCGCGCCCATGCGGCCCTCCTCGATCTTCGACGTCCAGCCGCCGGCATACTCGCCGGTGTGGCTTGGCGAGGTTCCTTTCAGCGCCGCAACGCCTGCCTTGGCCGCTTTCTGCACGCACTCTTTTGTTCCGCGCTCCACCTCGGTGCGGTATTCCTCAAGGATCTCTTCCACAGCCGCCGCGAGTCCGTCAATGCTCACGATTTTTGCCATCGGTTCCCGCCTGCCTTTCCGCGTAAAGCTCCATGTAGTCGCTGCCGTCGCCGCCGGTCCGCCGGTAGGTTCTGTATATGGCGTAGGTCTCGCCGTTATACTCCAGCGCGCTCTCGCCGTTGTATTCCGCCGCAAAAACGGAAAACACGAATTCCGGCCTATACCCGGCGCGTCCGGCTTGGTAGAATTCCGACCTGGTAACGCTGCGCGTTTCGGCAAATACTTCCCGCGGCGCCGCCGGGATCGGCCGCCGCACGCCGTTTGCGTCTTCCTCATATCGCGCCGCGCCCAGCAGCTTAATCACGGTGTCCATCAGATCACCCGCGCTTTCTCGGAAAACAGGCGGTTGTTGATCAGATACCGCAGCATTCGCGGCATACCCGCGCCGGAATCCCGCCGCCGCCACAGCCACGCGGCATAGGTGACTATAAGCTGCGTATCCTCGGCGCTGTCGGTCAGCGTGATCCCCTCTCGGGCGATCATCTGCCGCGCCGTCTCGAGAAGTGCTTCCAGCCGCTCGTCATACGCGGAGACCGTGATCCCGAGATCGATTTTCAAAAGAGTGAGCATGTCTCGACCTCCTTATTTTTCACCACATCAGCTCAGCGCCACTTTTTTCGGTACGAACAAAACTTGGATCGCCGACCAGTATATGGAATAATATTCCGCCTCTGCCGCTGCGGAATCTGGCATGATCATCACAGCAAAAAACAAATCTGTGTCGTTCCAGCCCCAAAGCTGTACGCGCAGCCGCAAGCCTCCCGGAGCCGTTACATCCGCGATCACGGTTCGCCCTGCGATAACTGCCGCTCTCACCGTCGCGTAGTCCGCATCCGTCGATGCGCTCATGTTGCCCTGTCCGTCCACTGTCACTTCAAACGGAACCAACAGCGCCGCCGCAGCCGCAGCGGCTGTCTCGTTGGCTTTGATCCCGGTTTCCATGTTGTTCAGGCCCGCAGCCGTGATAGTGTCGCCATCGTGCCACGTTTTTTTCGTGTAGCTCATTTGTTACACCTCTTTTTCCTTAACTGCCCGAAACGGGGCCGCCGAGAACGGCGACCCCGACTTTGCCCCTGCCGACGATGGGCTGCTCGTCGTCAGGTGTTATTCCCCCGTGACGGTTACGGTGCAGGAGGCGGTGTAGCCGTTATCGGTGGTCACGCTGATCACGCTGGTGCCGGCCGCAACGCCCGTCACTACGCCGTCAACTACGGTCGCTTTCGCCTTGGTCGCGGAATCCCACGTGAGCGTCGGATTGACGCCGTAAGGCAGGATCGTGGGTGTCAGCGTGATTGTGCTGCCGGCCGCCACGGTCGCGGTCGCCGGCAGGAGGATTCCCTGCGCGCTGTTGGCGGTGTCGCCCGCGAACACAGCGGAGGTGGTGGGCACGGTGCCGTCGATGCCGATCAGCACAAACGCTTCGGCGATCACAGGTTTGCCGTCCCAACGGACTGTGCCTTTGAACACGGTCTGATCGCTCAGGAAGCGGAAGTGCTCGCTGGAGGCGTATTTCTCGCCCGCGCGCTCAACCATCCTGTAAAGGTCGAAATACCCCATCAGGATGTTGTCGTTCGGCATAATGCTCTCGGGCAGAACCTCGATCAGGCCGCCGATCACGGGCATGGTGCCGTTCACGCCGGAAGTGATCGCGCCGGAGGCGTCCACATTCATGGCCGCCGCCACAATCTTGCCGTAGGTGTTCTCGTTCATCACCCACAGTTTTTCACCTCTGGCATAAGCGCCTTTTGCGTGACCGGCCGCCAGCGCCATCTGCTGGAACAGAGCAAGGCCCGTGTAGGTGTTGGCGATGGTGCGGATGTTGGTTTCGTGCAGGTCGCGCCAAGGTCTCGCCGTCACGGGATAATCGCTGGGAGCCTGCGTCTGCGCAAGGCGGGGAATAATTCCGAGCGGCATGTTGGAGCCGGTACCGTAGATCACGGTTTTGTCGTCGGTGTAGCCGATGCTCTGTCCGATGGTGGAGAGGATCTCTGCCATCAGGTCAATGTCGGAATCCTCAAGGTTCGCGTTGCAAACGGTGAAGAAGCCGCCGAGCTTCCAGCAGCCGAAGGAATCCTGATAGAACGTCATGGAGAGCTCGTTCAGGTTCGCACAGCACTCCGTCCACACCGCCTCCGGGATGTCGCCGGTGATCAGGATCCGCGCTTCGCCGCTCACGCGGGTCACTGTCACGCGGCCGTAAAGTTTGGAATACCGCAGCACGTTTTCGCGCAGCAGCCCCAGCATCACCTCGGGGATCGTCAGCCCCACGTTCTGGATCGCCCTGTTCTGCGCACCGGCGCGCATCATGCTCCGCACATTCTCGAGCCAGCCGTGAACGTCCTCACGCTGGGCGATCTCGTTGATCTGCGCGCGGGTCATCGTGCCGAAGGCCAGCGCCCGCGCCTCTCTGTGTTCTCTGTTGTTTTCCATGTTTCTGTTCCCTCTTTCCTCGTTGTTTTCTCTGCCACCGTCGCTGCCCGCTGCGGGCTCCGCCGCCGGTTCGGTGTTCTGCGCGGCTTCTTCCGCCGCAAGTTCTGTTTCAAGCTCCGAAATGGAGCGCTCCAGCTCGCCGATGGCGTTCTGGTGTTCGGCTTTTTCCGCTTCATACGCGGAAATCAGATCTTCCACGC
>Ga0326512_10001839_pt1 | contig 15943 bp, 10 predicted proteins | sample 1_2617_0518_D_FD_203652 | JGI IMG/M metagenome (GOLD analysis project Ga0326512, IMG submission 203652) | Bovine rumen microbial communities from UC Davis, California, United States - 1_2617_0518 | ecosystem: Host-associated > Mammals > Digestive system > Stomach > Rumen | place: USA... | reverse complement strand
CTCCTTATAAAATATTAAGATATAAAAGAATATTATGTATTCCTTTATTCACATTAATAATATATATGTAGAAAATCAAAATAATAGGAATTAAGGATATAATGCCAATGGTAGCATAGTAAATATGAAAAAAATAAAATACATGGGGGCATATGCCCCCATGTAAATAGTAAATTTATATTATAATTAATCAGATACACTGAGTATTGTTTCCATATGATTAGAAAAAGACATTTCAACATTACCTACTGATATTTTGAAAGGATTGTTGTATGATGTGTATGTATCAGATGTTAATGTCATTTTATGATGAATTACCTGTTCAATTGGATACCATGTAATTACACCATCTATATGAATTATTATAACTCCATTATTGTATAATAATCCAGTTGAAAAATTGTAATAGCTGGAATTTTTTACTATCACAGGCATCTGACCAATTGGGATTTTATTATATCCAACATCAAGTTGATATCCTAAATCTATTACCATATATCTATTATAATCATTATCTTTAAAAAATACATCATTTGAGCTTCCTCGATGTATCGAACCACCAACTATCAGTTGTTTGCCATTATTCATATATGATATATCAGTAAAATTCAAACTATTTTGACAGTAATAACTATTTGGATGATTTGTCAATGAACGAATGGTTGTTGGTTCGGTATCAGAAATCAATACTGTTGTAAGTGCATTGTTATGTGTAAATGCGAGTGATACAATATAACATTCATCAACAGAGTTGTCAAAACGATTATAATTCCAAAATGATAAAACGTTATATGTTGACGATAATAATACAGGAACTCCGTTATCATTATTGACATAATCATAGTAATATATTTGGTTTGTTGTACCATTCTGTGTTGCATATATGTATATATGATTCTTCCAACCACCGACACCTTTAACAACATATGTATTTCCATCTTCAGGCATATGGAATGTGGATATTATTTGTTGATTTCTCATATCATATACATCAAATGTTATTGTAGCGTCTGTATTGACACGTTTGTACAGACAATAGTTTGTTAAGTTTAATGCAAATCCAAAATCTGAATCTGGTATTGTATATGTTTTTGGAATATCATTTTCATCAACATTATACATGTCAATTATACCTGTCTTATGTGTAGAATTATGTGAAATACAAATATAACCATTTTTAGAGAATGATGGGAAATATGAAGTATTGTTGCTTATATCGAAATCGGTTATTGTGAAATCAACATATGTTGGAGCTTGTGTTTTATCAGAAACATCAAACATTCTCCAATAATATCCACCGAAAGAATATCCATTAGAATATTCTGGATTGGCTTTACCAGATAAACATATTCTGTCATCTGTACAGAATCTGCATACATAATTCTCGATGTAATTATACATTGTAGATGTGGTTTCTCCATAATGGGATAACGGATATACTGTCCACGTTGATGAATCATTTGTATCACCCGTGTATATTATACGTTTTGGATCACAGAACCATCCATTTGTTTCACTCTTCATTGGTCTGATCAAACGTAAACCGTAATCATTATAACATGAATTATATGATACCAAAGGAATCAGAGTATTTGTTGCATCTGAGGATGCTATATCATATTGATTCTGTGATAATACAAGTCTTGGATAATAATAGTGAGTTGATTTTGATTGCACATATGTTGGTGACAATATTTCAACAGTACCAGTTGTCTGAATGTAATAACGTTTATGACGTGCTTCTGATGGTAGATCATTTAAATTTGGAATAATAACCCATGTTGTATTATCCCAATAAGAATCTGTTGCATAAATGGTTTTTGAAGATGTATTTAATGAAGATATTTCCCACTCAGGATGTGGGTTTATAAATACATACGCAGATCTTGATATACCATTCGGATCTTTTATCCACATTTCACCATAATATTGCCTCCACCAGATTGAATAATCCATCTCAGGATCTTGATCAACTGTTTCCGCAATATCCCATGCTTTTGTCAAATGATTATACATACACATACTCTTGATATCAGCTTGAGCAATCTGAAAAGTTCCTCTGGAATTATAGAACCACCAATATTGCGATGTATCATAAGATGCTCCTTGGTAACTTGAATAAGAACCAAATAACTGATCAAGATTTAATGAATCATAATTGTTAGTGTATACGTGTTCATTTTCCAATGTAACATCATCAACATTAGTAGTTGTAATATCAATTTTATCAAATCTGAATGCATATAATTTGTCTAAATTTGTAGAATTATATCCTGCTTGTTTATTTGAAACAATTTGTCCACAATATGAAAGTAGATTATTATAATCAAACAAGAATGATTTCGTTACATCACCAGCGAATGATTTCAAATGTGTCGTTGTATCTAAATCGTTGAATGACCGGCTGCTTGAATATGGATTGTCATAATAATGATTATTATAACCATTAGTTTCGTAAACATTTGAATTCTTTCGAACGCCTATAAGCGTTTTATAAACAGATATATATTTTAATATATCCCAGCCACCGTAGAATGTTGGCACTATGAATGAATAAATGTCTTTATCCCATAGCTTATTTATCAGATCGACATTTAAACATGCCCCAACATAAATAGTTATATATAATCTTTCATTTGGTCTTTTATAGAACACTGTCTGATTCCCATTAGAATCGCATATCTTAGCATGGTACATCAACCTGTCAGTATAATTACCATCAGCAACACCTATTTCAGTTATTGCAGTTGGTTCTGTTAAGTTGGCATAATTGTAATCAAAATAACTATTATTATTGAATATACGAAATCTTTGAGTCAATAAATGTGTTGATGAATCATATTGTAATGTATATTGTGTGTCACTGGTCGACCATGATGAAATTGATAAATATCCTGTACCTAAACGATTATACATTGAACTATTTTCTATTGATGGTTGATGAGTTTCATCTATACCAGTTCCAATATAAATATAAAAATAGTCATTCATACTTTTCCCAAGTCGATCCAAACCATAATTCGTTAATAGATTTACACCAAAACCTTCATCTGTTTTATTACCATTTACATCATATGATTCAAGATGATAAATATTATGTGTATTCGCATTAGGAAATTCTTCCATGAATTTACGAACAGATTCAGGCATGTCTTCATATGATGCATAATTTATGTTTTCATTTTGCATAATTATCATCTCCTTTATTTAATTCTGAACATCAGAAATAGTTGCTATTGTGGTATTTATAGATTTAATACGGAGCGTTGGCTCCGTATTATTGTCTATTTTGTTCTTCTTGTATCTATCAACATTTGTAACACCGTATACATTGAAATCAACCATTGCAATATTGAAAGAATCTTCGTATGTTGATTGATATGATTTGGTGTATCTGAGAATACTTGTAACACCTTCGATATAGAGATCTACAATTGATATATTAAATGCATCTTCATATGTTGATGCATATATTTTGGTATATCTTTCAATACCAGTAACTCCTTCGATATTAAGGTCGACCATTGATATATTGAAAGAATCTTCGTATGTTGATTGATATGCAGTTGTATAATCAACTACTTTTGCTTTTGTACCAGATATCCCTGATATTGTCAATGTTGGATCTGTCAAGTATATTGGATTATAATATCCTACAACATATGCACCACGAATAGCTCGTAAAGGATGTTCTTCATGAAAATCCTTAGGTATCTTTTTATATATTTCTCTTGATTCAAATATATTACCCATAAGAATACCTCCTTAATTAATTTCGAACTCCAGGTGGTACACCATCTGATGGACCTGTTCCAAAGGTTGGTACATTTGTAAATGTAATGGAGAATTGTTTATCTGATATATGTTTCAATTTGTTTTCTGTACCAATGGTATATGTTTTTCCTTCAAGTTTTGTTGGTAAGTAAGATAACATCGGTGTTTTATTTTTTATTAAATCTATTACATATTCTCCATATACAATTAATGCAGTATAATTATTTTCATCCTTATCCCATTTATATATAGATCCATCATTCAGATATTGTCCAAAATCCAAAACATAATTGTGTGATCCACTGTATGATGAACTGGAAGAATACCATCTACTCATTGCCAAAACAAGTGTAGTTTGTTGAATATATTTCAAAGTGAATTCTATCTGAGAACCGTAATAACTGGAGTTGTTTTCAATATTTAATGGAGATAAATTGAGTATATTAGAAGGATCGTTTATTACCACATATCTTGCATTATTTACAGATGAACCAGTTCTATGATTGTAAATCAATATTACATCATCAACTGCGGTTATCTTCAATTGATGTCTGTTGGTAGTTGCAAATGAAATCTTATCGGTACATGTCACAATACTTCCATTTGATATATTCAACATGTATGCATTAGTACCATCTGAAATCCATACGTAATTCGTATGTCCAAACATTATCGTTGATGACATGGTCAATGTAGTAGGTAAAGTAAATGTTATACCCATATCTACATCAGCACTTGATGATGTGTATTCACGTATACGAACAACTGAAGTATCACTTGATGGGATATATGCAATTCTGTTACTACCCCAGATTGCAGTTGACATCTTTGCATTAAGACTCTTTTCGACATATCCATTATCACGTAAATCAAGTACGATGCAATCATCCCCTGTGAGAGATTGAATGCAAATCAATCCTGTATCGGTTTGTGTTCTGTAAGCTTGTGAGATAAAACGACAGTTTGTTGATAAGTTAGTGAATTCTTTTACTACAGGAACTGGTTGTGTTGACAGATCACTCATATCTGTCAGATAGAATTTATTATCCATTGATGAATCATTGTTAAATGTAATCAACCATTTTCCATATGTCAATGATGTTGTTTCATCACCATCACCTGAAACACCTATGGTGAAAGAATAACGATTGTTTGGATTTGATTCAGATGGAACATATACTGTGTTTTCATGCATATACCAACCATATTCATAGTTAGAACATATTGATCTACATCCATATGTTGTTGAGAATGATGAGAATGTTGCATATCCTGAATCAGTTGTTCCTTTAATTACAAGATGAAATTCATCTGATTCTCGTACGGGTTTTATGTCATTCGTTCCATCAGTAATCCAATATCGTTTCGTACGTAATTCTTGAGGAATGTTGAGATAATTTGTTATATGTACCCATGTGGATTTATCCCAATATTCGTCAGTAACATACAAAGTTACTATAGTTGGATTCACACTGACGATTGGATCATCTGTACGAAGGTTTTCTTGTACATATACGGTCATAATTTGTTGATTATTATTAGTATAATACAAGGGTAATGCCAATGTACCACCCATATTTGTTTCATCATACCAATGATTCTTATCATTATAGAAATCACATTCATTAGTCCAATCGTTTGTCTTATGATTGAATAAGTATACTTTTTTTACATCAATCTGTGAGAATGAATAATTGTTTTTGTTACCGAATTTATATGCGAAACCATACGGAGTTGATGGATCATTTGAATATAGATTTGTGATACTGATATCTTCTGCGGTGTCTAACTGCTGTGGTTCTAATGATAAATAACCATCATGCCATTGAATAAATCCATCAATATATCCCTGATTATCTGATGAACCTTTTGTGATCGTTACTTCAGTTGCAGTGGTAGTTTGAGTTATTTCATTATTTGTAAAGATTGATACAGGTCGGGAAGATGCTCCTATATCATATATGATATTATTTCTCTTATATGTATAGATTTTAGAATCCCACATTCTGTTGAAAAATAAGTTCATGGTTGTTATCATTGTAAAACGTGGATTTATAACAGCACTTTCAACAGTGTTATTCTTTTTCATAACACCATCATCAATATATACACCGTCATATCCGTCAGTAATCAATTTATCATAGTATGAAAAACACAAATAAACAGTAAACTCCAAACGTTCATTTGGCTTTTTAGTAACATACGTGGAATTACCATTTATATCATAAACATGAGAATGTGTCCATAATGTATTTATATCAGTTCCTATACCATATTCGGTTATTGAAAAATCAGATGTCTTTCCAGTTATATTGTAATCAAGATAACTAATCATACGTCTACACATGGCAGTGATCAAACCAGTTCCATCACTATAATAATTCCTTTTGTAGTATAATGGATAATTATACGTAATTGTGGTATTGGAATTAGTCAGTGCATCAGTAACACTTGGGATTTGTTCATTCATACGTTCACCACCACTGGAATATGTGATTGAACCAGTACCTTGACCAACAAACAACTTTGATGGAAAACTGGATTTGTTGATGAAGTATTCTCTCATACCTACATCAGTGAATACATTCATTCCATAATATTCACCAGTAATATTTCCATCTTTATTAATGGACTTTATCAGATATAAATTACCGAAGTTACCTTGAGGACGATGGTTATTTGCAAACTCCATCATTCTGTCATAAGAACCATCTTCAAAATTCTTATCAATAATATTATTCATTATATCACCTTCCTTTCTATGATCTGATGTTTAGTTTGATAAATTTCTTGTAATCTGATTTGTTTACTTCAACAATCTTTATCATATCTTCATTTGATATAGTTGGATATATAATATATCCATCATGCATTGTAACATATCCATTTCTGAATGAAATGAATCTGTTATCATAAACACAATCAGCTTCAGTTTGTTCATTAAACAAATAAGAATACTTATTGTATTTTTTACCTATATTATATTTTGATTCAGATATCATGTTAGCATAACCAAATCTCCAATATGGAATAAATATGTATCCGTTAAACACACATGGGCGTATTAATGCAGTAGCAGATAATGCAGGAATAGTCCAATCCAATATTTTAGAATCAAACTTATTTTTTGAAATATTATAATACCAGAATCTATTTGAATTATTACATGTTGCATATACAATACCATTTGTGCAATATAGTGTTGAAGGAACTGTCCATGGCACAGGTATATTCTTGACAATATTCAAATCTTCATCTAATATCATCAACATATTCGTTTGTGCAATATAGAAATATCCTTCATTATAACATACTGAATTTAGTGCACTTGCAGTGAATGAAATACCAAAATCATCTTTAAGACTTTTAGTAGTATTATTTATTTTATCCCATATAATTGCACCAACATTATTTCCTTCAGAAACGAATATACCATATTTTTCACCAATTGCAAAATCCCTACGAGCTGAAGAAGAAAATGTCACTGGTTGTAAAGTAAAAGATTCATCAATTGTATCAAAAAATGCTAAACCACTCATGATACATATTGCGATAGTATGTTCATCAATCCATGTCATCTTTCCATATGCAGTGATATTATTTGTAGAATTATTGGAAATGGTAAAGGTTGTTATTTCATCTGGATTATTCAAGTTTATTCTGTATAAAGATCTTCCAGCAACACTGTTGTTATTATTGTATGAACATGTTAAGTATGCATAATTCTCATCTACTAACAATCCCCCATACCAATAATTTCCTATAAGTGTTTTTGGAATATCCCTGATGATTGTTGTTCTGCTTGTGAACAAGTTAATCTTCATCAATCGTACTGTTGAAGTATTTATTGCAATTGCAATATAAATGTTTCTACCATATTCACAACATACCGAAGTATTTATCGTTGTTACATTTGATCCAGAAATTGTTGTTAAATAATCCATATATCTTACGGGAGTATTCTTTTGACTTGATACAGGCAATAGATATTTCTTAACATAATCTGGGTCTGAAGGTGTTAATGGAACATATTCTTCTTTTGGTTCAATATAACGATATCCACCCTTATGTTCATTAAATGATTCAACATACAATGCGTATAATTTATTAGATAAATCACCTGATGATTTCTTATCAATATACACATTTATCAATGTTACTGAATCTTCACCATTACCTCTTTTGGAAGTATTAAAATCAACATCAAATTCTGATTTATTATAATCCATATCAAGGACATAATTATTTATATCAAAATTCGATTCAGTTGTCATTGTAATACGTTGCTGATTTGGAGTTATATACATTGATACATTATTACCAATAACACCATATTCATCATATATAATGATTTGATATTCTGATAATAATCCTTCATCGGAAATTATTTCATAAACACCATATTCACCATAGTCTTCAATCGCGGGTGTTTCTGTTTTCAAGAATACCCATGAAGAATTCTCTGTATCATAATACTTATATCCTTCTGCATCATGGCACAATATTCTTGTATATAATGCTTGTATAACTTGAATTTCTGCTTTGGTATATCCATATAATAGATTATTTCCTCCAGTGGTTAACACAGTATCAGTCAGATAGTATTTCGAGATATCATCAATTCCTTCCAGATATCCTTCGGGTTTATATGATTCTTCAGTTAATACATATCCTGAACCACCACATCCACCACGATCATCATCATTGCTTACGTCAGGAATACATCCGGAACCTCCGAACCATCCTCCTCCACCTGCACCACCATAACCGTTGTTTGCAAATACACCAGAACCACCGTAACCAAAACCACCACCAACACGATCGTTTGCAGGCGATGATGTTTGAGTTCCTGGTCCAGGTACAGTACCATTCCTTGTATTAGAGGGATTGTTTCCTGAATAACCGCCACCTTCGCCACCGAATCTATTACCCGATGTTTCTGCAGCACCATGTCCACCAGCACCGCCAGCAACAATTATTCTGGATAATAATGATTCTGATTCATTGATATTTTCATCAACACGTTTCAAACGAATATCAGTAGCTCCACCGCCAAATGTGGATTTTACGTCATTCGTACCACGGCTACCACCACCATTGAATGCAACAGTTGGTCTATGGGTGTATACCAATGTATTATCCTCAGTCGGTGTAATGCCTGAACCACCAACAGTGATGAATAAATCTGTATTCTTGTCAGTTGTTGTTAATACACCTTCTACATATCCACCACGTGCTGTACTGTTGATATTATATCTGACGCCTCCATCTCCACCCCAACATTTGAGTTTAAACACTCCTAATGGCAATGTAACTTTTTCACATTTACCAATACATGGATATATGATTACATCATTCTCAAATATAACATTTGTTGTTTTACATATCTGAATCTTTGGTTCACTTGAAGAAACCATTGATGTCATAACAGTATGATCGAAACAGTATTTTTCACAATCAACTGTATCTGTATAATGTGAGGGTTTATATGATTCTTCAGTTAATACATATCCTGAACCACCACATCCACCGATATTTGTATTAGATATGTTTCCGTATGAGTTGGCTGAATAACCCCCAAACCAACCACCTCCTCCGCCACCAGCACCTTCACTACTGGTTGAAGAAGTTCTGGGGATTCCATCCATTCCTTTACCAAATAAGAATCCAGATGTTTGCGATGCATATTTATTTCTACTTGCGTCTGTAGATTGTGATGATATGAGTTTGCATGATGTTATAGAACCACCATAACCACTGTAATTATTACCATTTGCTGAATATGCGAGGTTGGCTCCACCTCCACCCCCACCAGCTACCATTATTCTGGATAATAATGATTTGTCATAAGATGATTCTATTTCGTATGAGAATTCTGTTAATTCATCACCATATGACATTGTGGAAGATTGTTGATGAAACTCTCCATCTATAACATCATACAATCCACCTGATGATTGATTATTCTTGACAGGTAAAAAGAAATGTTTTAATTCATTATCTTCAAATATTTTGAATGAATATAGTTTTGCATTACAATTCATATTCTCAGATGTATTGTTTTTATTTGAATTAAAAATCCATAATGGAGTATTACCTTGAACTTGTTTTACTGTTGAAGGTATTTCAACTTCGCCAAGTATGTTATCTTCCATATCGTACCAAGTTGCTTTATTTTCATACATTACAACTTTTATCTTTTCATCATATGTCATTTCTGTATCTGATGTCGTTGTTATATTACTACAACTTATTGCAGGATATTTGTCATTGTTGTATCTTGTAAGGAATAACATATTTGAAGAGTTAGTATCATATCTGCTACCAAACAAAACACATGTTGTTTTGGAAGTCGTTTCAGTTACTTCGCATACACATTCTATCTTGGTATTTGGATTATGAACATATCCAGTGTTGATATATGAATTACCTGTATTTTGAATATATTCAACAGGAGTATATTCATCTGAAGGTATTGATGATTGATCAAATGTTTGTGTATATGATTCAATTGTATCTGGTGGAAATAGCCTTATATCAGTAGCTCCACCACCTCCAGCACCATTATAAGTTGATGCACTGATTTGTTGTGGTGATCCATCACCACCACCATTGAACCCTCCTTTTGAAATAACATTCAATCCCATAACAGCATCTTCACCATTTCCACCCACCACAGCATAGAAATTTGACGTTTCTTCAATATTCAATATTCCATAGGTGGAACCACCATAGTATATTTGGTAATTCTGTTTACCCTTACCACCATTTCCACCATGGCATATAAACAAATATTTTCCTGGGTCTAATGAGAAACTTTCACATTCTCCAGTATATGTAAATTCCATTACAGGTTCCCATATTCTATCATTATATCCAATTAAGGTTGACATTATATCACCTTCTTTCATTTATACGTATAAGATCAATATCCTGATTCATCTGGTAAGTATGGAGCGTCTGCTGTTGAATAAACAACAACTACAGAATCGTCGGGAAGTTGATCAATTTCCTTTTGTGTAGGATTATGTGGAATTGAAACAACTTGTGATTCAAAACCAACAAGTTTGAGTTTACCATTTGCACAATCATTCTTGACAGTATCAGAGGTGTATTCTTCAATTACACGGTAAACAGTTTCTGTTTCGGTATCAACAACAAGTGTATTACGTTTATATACAACTCCTGATTCGTAATCACCTATAGAAGCATTACCACTTCCGCCACCACCGATAGATTCTATCTGTTGTACTTTTTCAGATATAGAATGAATCAACTCTTGTTGTTGTGATATTACTTCATTTAATCTCATGAAGATATTTTCCATATCAGCCATTATTATTACCTCCATTATCGTCATCTATCCATTCGGATAACTTATCATCTATTAATTGTAAATCTGCATTTTCATTGGATATATCTGTTACAATACCACTGAAAATGTTTTCAAATTTTTTAACAACATATTCCCATGTTATTAAAGTAACATCATAACCATCAGGAAGACCAAAAGTTATAGATGTTGATTTGTCTTTAGCCATACATATTCTCCTTTCATAATAAATGTTTATGAAAGCGTTTTGCATGAAAAATCAAGAAAACAAAAAAAAAAACAGTATAATCAGTGGGCATATGGCCCACTGATTACATTTGTTTCATTGATTAATCGATTTCGTCATCGAGGAAATGTTCATCAAGAACATCTACATTCATAAAGAATTTTGCAATTATTGTACAAAGTACAATTCCTACAATCCATCCTGCGACACATTTGAGAAATGTTTTCATTCTATCACCTCCTTTAATGCTCTTTTGAAACTCTCGAGGAACAAGGTGTAATTGTATGAGTACATTGGGGCATTCATATTTTCAACTTCATTTTGAGACATTCTCAATTGATAAGTTCCAATCGAAGTATTGAATAACCAAGTAAAAGTTCCATCATCATTTGCCTTTATGAACTGATGAATCATTTCTTTAGGGATTCCTCCAAATCCGTGGAATGGAGGCATTTCATGTTCAATTTTCATGTTTCTCATCAACCTTTCTCACATACGATATCATTTCCTTGATAGTCTTTCTTTTCATGACTTCTACCTGAAGTTCACCAAAGGTTATTCCATCTTTGATTTTAAGCGTCTTAGGAATCTTGACGTTTTCTCCATAATGGAATTTACAGAATTGAATGAATGTTTCCAGACAAACATAATCAATATTTAATTTCAAATCAATTCTTCCAGGTCTTATGAGAGCTGGGTCAAGTTTCTCAATATGATTCGTTGTGAATATATAGATTATGTTTGATGGAGCTCCGATGCCGTCTAAAGCATTCAACACAGAAGCCATACCTGCTTTCGTTTTAGTATCATCTGAATCATCCGTTTTAGTAGATTTCAATTCAGAATAACCTAAACGTTTATCAACAAAACCGCAGTCGATATCTTCTATCAAAAGAACTCTGTACTTATCAGATGAGCATGAACATTGTCCTATTACTTTCTGTATGATGTCATCAATATCCATGATATTATCTCCAGGCACTATGAACAAATCTGCATTAATATGTTTTGCTAATGCTTGAGCAATGGAAGTCTTACCAGACCCAGGAGTCCCATATAACAATATTCCCATGTGATTAGGAATATTGTTTTTGATGTACCAAGAACGATTACTGATGAATGACTCAACAGTATTCAACAACAAATCTTTTTGTTCCTTTGGAATGAATACGTTACTGAAATCACGTATGTTCAAAATAGCAATTTCATGAATATCGAAATTGCCATCACATTTAAAAATTGTGAAAGAATTATCTATGTCATATTGCTTGGAAGTGTACTCAGCAATTTTTTGTATAAATTCTTTCAGATTTGCAATATGTGTTGTCGTATTGAAAGTCTTCAGACACATTTGTGTTTTTCCGCGAAACTTATCACCTTCACAAACATAATACGACAACACAATCGGTGTCTTCTTATAGATGACAATTCCAGTGTATCCTAAACCTTCATATACCGGCATCGATAAACGGCCTGAATATTTCAAGGATAAATCATTTGAAGAGTCGGATGATTCACAAATATTACAGCTGAGTGCTTGCGGTAAGTTTTTGAATGCTTTCTCGAGTCCTGTCATAACACAGAATCTTGCAGTGCTGATACCTACCTCATAAAAGAGCTGTGATTCAATGCAATTGATTATGGGGTTTGATAAAGCATTAAAAGCTTTTTCGAGGATTACACCTGTGAGATTAAAACGTCTTTTCATTTTGAAAAACTCCTTTTAAATAAATATTTTACAAATACCATTGTGATATTTGTCATATAAATAATATATATTTATAAACGGGAAAAATTCCCCGTTTATATTTATCATATTAATTCAATTAAATTAAGACCGTCAACGGATAGTTGACGTAATCCATCGAGATCATACAGATCAACTAATTTACTTTTAGTCCTCTCTATGATTGATGGTTGTATCAATTGTGAATGAGATTCTATATCCACTAACGAATATGATTTTCTCAAATAATCATGATATTGTGTTTGTATTGCAGGTAACACACTTTCAACGTTCATTGGATCATTAGGTATTTCATGTTTTTCAACAGACCTTAACAAATCATTTGCAAATGATGATATACCCAATTGATTCAATCCGATAATACCTCTATCGAAATCGCCAATGATTGCATTCAACAAATTGTAGAATACTTTGTTTCTAACGAATGTCGACATTATGTCTTCATCTATTTTTGCAATAGATTGTACAATCATCAATGGATCAGATATCTGACTCATTCCTGTTTTCTTGTATTTCGTATAAATGACCTTTGTTCGAGGCATATAACTGTAATTGGTCATTAATGAATTTCCGGTGATGATTAATCTATGTCTACCATTATTACTATAATCATCGATTATGTTTGGTAATACATATGAATCAAATCTGTTTGTACGTATACAATATGTCTTAGGGACATAGTTTAATACAATCTCAATTCTTTTGATTGACTCTGTCCAATAATAGACAAGTTGTGAGAACCTATCATTCTGATATTTATTTACATAAGGAATCAGATATGATTTGAATACTTCATGTTCACATAAAGCAGCCATGTCAAAATCATTAACAATCAAAAAGATTCTTGAATCTTCATACTTCCTCAGAAAGTCTTTCCAATGTTTAACAACCATCAGTACACTTGATATTATGTCTGCTTCAACATTTTCAGAAAATGGTAATGAATTCAAGAATTTCGCTGATGTCGACAAAGCCGACACCAACGTATTCAAATCGATGAATAAATCAATGCCTTTATCAGGTATGAAATTTTCACCGAGTATTGTTGTTATTACTTTATAACGAGGCTTTAGTAATCCTGTTATAGGACCTATTGAATATTCTCTCATTATAACGTCTCCTCTCCAAACAGGAAGTCTTCGAATGAACGTGGACCAACCCTATTAATTTTATTTCTTTCATCAAATATTGCATGTAACAAATGATGTTTAGTTTGTTCAAATGCCAATGCAACTGTTACAGATTCATGATTGGTCAAAGCAGTCTTCAAACGAAGTATCTGATAAGGTGCATTTTCAACCAACCAATTAGGACGAAGTAATCTGTTTTCAGTATCACGTAACAAATGACCAATTATGATTTCACCATGAGTTGACAATACCTCGATAGTGCCATAAAGCATTCTGGTAAATTCAGCAACAACATCTTCAACCTTATCGAATTTGGTTATATCATTCTCCAATAAATTCATGATATTCATATATTTCTGAGTCATCATGATATTAACAGGAGTAATGTTGCAGAACATTCCCGCTACATCTAAAACCTTTGATGAGCTGAATTTATAATAAGATATATCATCAACAAGTACAAGTTTACCTGCTTTACTGATAACTTCATCAGGAATATTGATACTTGAATATTTTTCTATCTTAATTGGAATTAAATCCTTTGTGACATAGATTGTCAAAGAATCACCAATCTCATCAAGATAATCCTCTTTCAGATAGATATCAAATTTCTTATCTTCAATCGGTATAAGTGTAGAGTTTTCATAGGAGAAGTATTTATCATATCCTTCAGTAAATTCAACCATTTCTGAATTTGCTTTCAAAATGTGTTTTGCAGACAATACTTTCTGACCAACTTCTTTTGTTGCCAATTCGGTTGTATAAACAAACCCACCTGTGAGCTCTCCAACTTTCAACGCTTTTGTGCCATAACAAACATGACAACAATCTTCATTGAGATTACAAGTACATGGTGAACGGAACCACAAACGTTTTCCAATGAGATGAGTATCTGTTTTCTTTAGTATCTTAAGCCTACCAGAGTTCGGGAACTCGGAATAATATCTTCCTTCCTTCATTTCAAGTTCGATTTCATCAATAACAACAGGAATTGGATTTTTAGAACCACAATCAAACACAGTCTTTGAGATAGTTCCGTATGTCAATATCCAAAGGTTTCTTGCAAAATAACCAGCTTTACCCATGAGGTCTTCGTTCATCATATCAGGAACACGTGCAGCAATTGCCCCTGCATACATTACTGGCATATCATGATATCCTGCTTTAAAACCATTTCCGTTCATGATTACAGGAACGATATCTTTTCCGTCAGGAATCTGCGAGAAATTGATATAACATTCTTCAATCTGTTTTGGTTTGATTATCTTTGTATATTTATTTAATACAAAGATTGGATTATCACGTTTTACCATTTCTTTTTCGAGAAGCTCATAACGCTTCTTATTTTCTTCAACAATCTCAGCAGTCTGCATGTCTGGTGGATATTCTGTGTTGTTGATTTCTCGAACAATTTCAGATTCACGATAATGATCGAGGAACAGATTTTCTGCAGTCAATATCTTCATATCAGCATGTGAGAATACCAACAAAAGATTCTTTAAATCAGATGACATATTGGCTAACATTTCTTTTCTTTCAGGAATGGTCTTACCATAAGCACCGAGAGTTCTTACAATTTCATCCTGAATTTTGTTTCTACTTTTCTTGGACATATAATCATCGACAAGGAATTTGTCGATATCAATGAATTCCAAGTATTCATAAACAGGTCTCAAGAAACATAAACTAATCATGAATCTATTGAGTTGGAGAATTCTTGTTTGGGGATCTTC
>Ga0326512_10001838_pt1 | contig 15951 bp, 13 predicted proteins | sample 1_2617_0518_D_FD_203652 | JGI IMG/M metagenome (GOLD analysis project Ga0326512, IMG submission 203652) | Bovine rumen microbial communities from UC Davis, California, United States - 1_2617_0518 | ecosystem: Host-associated > Mammals > Digestive system > Stomach > Rumen | place: USA... | reverse complement strand
GCGTCATCTTCACCAATGGTGACAACGACACCTTCCCGTTGTGGTATAACGAGGATACAGAGGGCAACCGCACCGACGTGCGTGTTTGTAACCTTTCCTATTTGCAGACCGACTGGTACATCGACCAAATGAAGCGTCCTGCTTACGATGGCGAAGGCCAGTCGAGCCCGCTCCCCATCTCGTGGAAGCGCTATCAGTACACCAGCGGCAAGCATGAGATGATTGATGTGAATCCGGAGCTCGCTGAAGGCGTCACCATCAAGGACATCGTTCTTGAGGTAGTTGCGAAAGACTCTGCCCTGGCCAAGCGCTTGTGGGGCGACAATCCTTTCGAGCTGAAGACAGCCATCAGGAAGTTTGTGCTGCAAGACTACGAAGGACTCTCTGAGGCCGACCGCGAACTGGTGAACGGACTCCCCTCTTGCTTGCCAAGCGACACACTCTACGTCACAGTCGATAAGGACGCTGTGCGTCGTTCAGGCATGAAGATTGTCGGTGATTCCATCCCCGACCAGATGGTCATCAGCCTCAAGGGACAGGGACGCGTGTCGAAGAGCTTCACCATGATGCTCGAGCTCATTGCACAGACCAACTTCTCACGTCCGCTCTATATGTCCACCACTGTGGGAGCCAGCAACTATGGCAACCTCTTCTACCACTTTATGCAGGAGGGCATAGCTTGGCGCATCACACCGTTCACCTTCGCTGTCAACCAGCCGCTGAACACGGTTTGCGACACCGAGAAGATGTACGACAACTTGATGAACAAGTATCACTACGGCAACCTGAAGCAGCGTGGCCTCTACATCGACGAGACCACCATGCGTATGTGCTACACGCACCGCCGCTGGTTTGCTAACCTCATCACCAACCTCGTGAAGGAAGGCAAGCTCGACAAGGCTAAAAAGGCGCTGCAGAAGTGCACCGAAGAGATACCTGCCTACAACGTGCCTCACGACGTGGGCAGCGCTGCGCTCGAAATCGTGAACGCCTACGTCGCTTGCGGACAGTATGACAAAGCACTGACCATCCTCAAGCAGATAGAGAAGCGCTCCAAAGAGTACGTGTCATGGTATCTCTCGCTCAGCAACGCATATTTTGCCAACAGCAGCAGAGACTGCCATCAGGATATCTATGCCCTTGCCATGATTCAGGACATCTACAATAATTTGGCCAGCGCCGACACAAAGGGAAAGGCCGAATACATGAAGAAGGCACAGAGTCTTGACAGTTACCTGCAGTCCACCTACAGCGCCTTCACACAGAAGTGTGACGCTGCTGGAGTGAGACTCCAATAAAGAAAACCGCCCCTTCCCGCTCCGCAGAGAACGGGGAGGGGTCTTGCTTGAACAACCAACATGATTATAGAACAACCCAGCAAATGGTTGCGCTGGCTCTATCCAAGCGCGATATGGAGGATGGACCCTAACGTGAAGGCTGTGTACCTCACCTTCGACGACGGTCCCATCCCCGAATCGACCCCTTGGCTCATAGAGACCCTCGACCGCTATGGAGTGAAGGCCACCTTCTTCATGGTGGGTGACAACGTGCGCAAGTATCCCGAACTATTGGAACTGATTCGTTCGCACGGACACCGCCTGGGCAACCATACGTTCAATCATCTGGGAGGCCTGACCGTTTCACCCGGCCACTTTCTGCGCAACGCCAACGAAGCCGACATGCTCATCCACTCCAACCTTTTCCGTCCGCCACGCGGCTGGATGAAGAACCAGCAGTACATACGCATCCGTCGGCACTACACCATCATCATGTGGGACCTCGTCACACGCGACTACTCGCGCCGCCTCACAGCCGATGACGTCTTCAACAACGTGAAGCGCTACACCCGCAACGGTTCCATCATCACCTTCCACGACTCGCTGCGCAGCATCGACAAGCTCAAGACAGCCCTTCCGCGCAGCATCGAGTGGCTCCAGCAGCAAGGCTATGAATTCAAAGTCTTCGACGACAACCTTCTGCATTCGCGCCATATGAAGTGATGCCACCTATCCTTTCAGACCTTATACAATGCACCCCTCAACTGCAACCATCCGCAGTTGAGGGGTGCGTTCTTTTTGTGCCTCGGCCAGTCTGTGCCCACAGCTCCAAAACCGACGTCGTCGACATCGGTGAACCGACATCGTCGAGGTCGGTCGGTCGATGTCGACGACGTCGGTTTAGAGGCTCTTCTGTTCAGAATCCTTGTATTCTGTCAGCATACTGACTCTATCCGCGTGTATTCTTACTGGCGTCTACCCTATTTGCAGTGACATAGATGGGGTATGAACCAGTAATGCATTACTGTAATTTTATCTGCTGTATCAATTGAATGAACAAAGTGTCTCTAATTCCTACTGATTAACAAGGAGGTTCAAATCATTCTTGTCGGTGAGTTGGAAACTAATGGCCCAGCTGCCACCATCCTTTTCCCAAGAAGACAGCAGCACCTCATTCTTTTCGTCAGCAGAAAGATATAGATAGGTGATGTCGGCATTATAATCTTCAAACTTCACCTCTCCTTTCTTCTCGAAGCCAAGCCGATCCAGTTCTGCCATGATGGGCTCCAATGGCATGGGGAAGAAGTAGTCGTAAGCTACGAGAGCAAGATTGGTTGCATCGGCGTCTTTGAAACAGAAGCTTATTCCATTTTTGCCATTGACATAATTGTGTGCCCACGAATATCCTTCTTCTTGTTTGATACACTCCAGCGTATCGGGGTTCTTTACTTCCCAGTCGGCATAGTTTTCGTTCATGAACTTCTCTACGTCAGCCAGCGAGGAACCAAATGCCATGTACGGTTTGATGACGATGGAGTCGAGGTTGATGACTAGGGTTGAGTCGTTGGCCTGACTCTCTGCGGGGTTGTTGCTCTTGTTGCCACAGGCAATCAGCAAACTTGTCATTGTGCTGCATACGATGACAGCGAATTTCAAAAGATTCTTATTCATGATGTTTATAAATTGGTTTCATGCGGATGTCAACACGAACATAGTCAATAGCTGCGTAAAGGTAGCTGTAGGCATACATCTTTCTTCATCGCCTACTATTTGTTTCATCCAAAAAAATGTGATTTGAGGTGCCCAAGTCTCTTTGCTCTCTAAGAGTGAGGCTCTCTTTGAGCCAGAAGAACGGTTGCAAAGTAAGTGAAAAAGCATGAACCAGCCAAAAATCCTTGTAGTTATTTTGTGAGGCTTGGGGAGAGGATAAAGAAAAGAGGCATGTCCGAGTGGACACGCCTCTTTGTTTGTCTTTAGATGCTGATGATGTACGAGTTACTCGTCTTCAGCGAGAATAATCTTAGCTTTGCCGCCCTTCTGGATTTTCTCTTCCTGCTTGTCGGTCACACAGATGGGCACTTCCTTCTTGATGCTCTGGTCGAGAGAAATGAGGGTCTCTGTGGAATCAACACCTGTGATGCCTTGAATCTTGCGGTTGAGCAGGTCCATAAGCTGCTCGTTGTCGCGCGCGTAGAGCTTCACCATCATAGTGTAAGGGCCAGTGGTGTAGTGGCACTCCACAATCTCTGGTATCTTGTCCAGCTCGCTGACCACGCGCTCGTACATGGAGCCTTTCTCCAGGCGGATGCCCACGTAGGTGCAGGTTTTGTAGCCAAGGCTTTTAGGGTTGATGACGTAGCCAGAGCCTACGATGACATTGGTGTCGATGAGGCGCTGGACACGTTGGTGGATGGCTGCACGCGACACGCCGCATACGGCTGCGACGTCCTTGAATGGAATGCGTGCATTAGCGGAGATGATCTCCATAATCTGCTTATCAAGCTTGTCAATCTTTTCCATTTTGTTGAAACAATTTGTAAACAAAAGTAGCTATTCTTTTTCTATTTGTCAAATAATTAGGGAGAAAAATGTGATTAATCATCAAAAAGATGAGAAAGATGACATTTAAGCTAAAAGAAAAACACTAATTTTACACTTTGTAAGTGACAAACGACAAATAAATGACAAAGGAAAATGAAGACATTGGTTTTTGCGAGCAACAATGCGCATAAGTTGGATGAAATACGCGCTATTTTGAAAGGGCAGTATGAAGTGAAGAGTCTGAAGGACATCGGCTGCGAGGCTGATATCCCTGAGACGGGCACCACATTCCGTGAGAATGCCCTGCAGAAGGCAACGTATGTGAAGGAGCATTTTGGCTACGACTGTTTTGCCGACGATTCTGGCCTGCAGGTGGAGGCGCTGAATGGAGAGCCTGGCGTTTATTCGGCGCGCTATGCTGTGAAGAACGGGCGCTCTATCGAGGGCGGCAAGGATGAGGCAAACATGGACGTGCTGCTGGAGAAGCTCTCGGGCATTGACAACCGTAAGGCTTGTTTCCGCACATGTGTGGCGCTGATTTATGAAGGACAGACTCATTTCTTCGATGGAACGGTGGAGGGCCGCATCATTTACGAGAAGCGTGGTGCTGGCGGTTTTGGCTACGACCCGCTTTTTGTGCCCGACGGCTATGAGCAGACGTTCGCAGAGTTAGGCAACGAGGTGAAAAACGGCATCAGCCATCGTGCGCGTGCAGTGGCGAAACTTGCGGCATTCCTCCGCGATGCTTGATGAAAGTGCACATTCTTGGGGTTTCACACGTCTGGTTTCGTTGAAAATCCCTACCTTTGTACCCGTTAATTCATCAAAAATGAGAAAAATACTCTATCTTTCGCTTGTTTCGTTGCTGCTGCTTGGCTGCAAGGAGAAGAAGGTAGCGGATGTTTCCTATGTGTCGCCCGCTCCTGAGTTCTGCGAAGACTCTGCCTATCAGTATGTGGCAGCTCAGTGTGCTTTTGGACCTCGAGTGATGAATTCTGAGGCGCACGATGCTTGCGGTGAGTACATCGCGCAGACGTTCAAGCGTCTGGGGGCAGTCGTGTATGACCAGTATGCCGACGCGGAGCTTTATGATGGCACACCAGTTAAGATGCGCAACATCATCGCTTCATATAATCCTGAGGCCTCGGAGCGCATCCTGGTATCGGGTCATTGGGACAGCCGTCAATGGGCCGACAACGACCCTGATGAGCGCAACCATGTGGTGCCGATTGATGGAGCGAACGATGGTGCCAGCTCCATTGCCGTGATGCTGGAGATGGCTCGTCAGCTGCACTTGCAGAACGACTCTAACCGCGTGAAGGTTGGCATTGACTTCATCTGCTGGGATGCTGAGGACAGTGGCGAGTCGGGCGCCTCCAACGAGAACAGCTGGTGTCTGGGCAGTCAATATTGGTCTGGCATCCGCCATATAGACGGATACACGGCACGTTATGGAATTAACCTCGACATGGTGGGTGGTCACAACACGGTGTTCTACCGTGAGCAGTTCTCGATGGCCTATGCACCTTCCATTGTGGACAAGGTATGGGCTGCAGCGAATCGCATCGGCTACGGGAAGTACTTCAGCTATGAGGATGATGGAGGCGCGATTACTGACGACCACCTGCAGGTGAACCGTGGCGGCATTCCTTGTATCGACGTGATAGGCTCAGACACGGAGAGTGGCGGTTTCCCGGCAACATGGCACACCGTGAACGACAACGTCAAGAATATCAGCAAGCAAACCCTCAAGGCGGTTGGACAAACCATGCTGGAGGTGATATGGACAGAGACAACAGGTGATTGAATAGTTGATAGAAAATCTTAGGTAATAAAAGTGTTATGACAATAGAAGAAAGACAGCAAGAAGTTATCGAAGAGTTTGAAGACTTTGATGATTGGATGGATAAGTATCAGATGCTCATTGACCTTGGCGGTGAGCAGGAGCCATTGCCAGAGCAGTACAAGGTGGAGAGCAACCTCATCGATGGCTGCCAGAGCCGTGTGTGGTTGCAGGCCGACTTAACTCCTGAGGGGAAGATTCATTTCCAGGCAGAGAGCGATGCCCTCATCGTGAAAGGCATCGTGACGCTTCTCATCCGCGTGTTGGACAACCAGACTCCTGACGACATCTTGAGCGCCGATCTTCACTTCATTGAGGATATCGGCTTGAAGGAGCACCTTTCCCCTACTCGTAGTAACGGTTTGCTTGCCATGATGAAGCAGATGAAGCTTTATGCTATGGCATTCAAGGCTAAGAACAGTTAGAGATAATGAAAGAATTCTTTCAGCAGATGGGCAAGTATTTTGCCCGTTATAAGCAATACATCGTTGGCACGCTGGCCTTGAATGTCTTGGCGGCTATATTCAACGTGTTCTCTTTCTCCGTGCTGCTGCCCATCTTGCAGATACTCTTCAAGGTGGACACAGAGACGTATTCCTATATGGAATGGGGCACTGGCGGGTGGAAAAACCTAATTGAGGTGGCTAAGAACAATGGCTATTACTACTCTCAGCTATTGGTGAACACTTATGGTCCTTCCACCACCTTGTTGGTGCTGGGTCTGATTTTGGCGTTCCTTACGTTGCTGAAGACGGCTACCTACTTTGGCGGTTCTGCTTGTCTGATGCCGTTGCGTACGGGTATTGTTCGTGACATTCGCGTGGATATCTACAAGAAGATTCTCTCGTTGCCCCTTTCGTTTTTCTCCGAAGAGCGCAAGGGCGACATTCTAGCTCGTGTCAGCACCGATGTCAGCGAGATAGATAGCAGTATCACATCGTCGCTCGACATGGTCATCAAGAACCCAATCTTCATTCTGGTGTATATCGGCACGATGTTTGCCATGAGTTGGCAGCTTACGCTGTTCACCTTGTTGGTGGTGCCCTTGATGGCAGGCGGCATTGGCCGCATCGGCAAGAAGTTGAAGGCCCGTTCGCTTTATGCCCAGTCAAAGTGGAGCGATGGCATTAGTCAGATAGAGGAAACGCTGGGCGGCTTGCGCATCATTAAGGCATTCATTGCTGAAAAGAAAATGGAAGACCGTTTCAAGGCTGTGAACGACGAGTATCGCAACGCCTCCATGCGTGTGGCCATTCGTCAGTCGTCTGCCCACCCTGTAAGTGAGTTCTTGGGCACCTGCATGATTGTGATTGTGCTTTGGTTCGGAGGTTATCTCATCTTCTCTGGCCAGAGCCCTATTGATGCGAGTGGTTTCATCTATTACTTAGTGATTCTTTACACAACGCTGCAGCCTATCAAGGACCTCTCGAAGGCTGGCTACAGCATCCAGAAGGGTATGGCTTCGCTGGAGCGTATCAACAAGATTCTTGCGGCAGAGAATACTATCAAGGAAATAGCCAATCCGAAGAAGGTTACATCTCTGGATGATTCCATCGAGATTAGCCATGTGAATTTCGCCTACACTCCGGGCCGCGATATCTTGAAGGACATCAACATCACTATCAAGAAGGGGCAGACCATCGCTTTGGTGGGCCAGTCGGGTTCGGGAAAGAGCACGCTGGTTGATCTAATTCCCCGCTACCATGATGTGTCAGGTGGCGCTATTAAGATTGATGGCGAGGATGTGCGCAACCTGTCCATTCATTCGCTCCGTGGACTGATAGGCAATGTGAACCAGGAGGCAATTCTTTTCAACGACACGATTTTCAACAATATTGCCTTTGGTGTGGAGAATGCCACACAGGAGCAGGTTGAAGCAGCGGCAAAAATCGCCAATGCGCACGATTTCATTATGGAGATGGAGAATGGCTACCAGACGAATGTTGGTGACCGTGGTGGCCGCCTATCGGGCGGACAGCGGCAAAGAATCTCCATAGCGCGTGCCATTCTGAAGAATCCGCCTATTTTGATTCTTGACGAGGCCACTTCAGCGCTTGATACCGAGAGTGAGCGTCTGGTGCAGGATGCGTTGGAGAAGCTGATGAAGACGCGCACGACCATTGCCATTGCTCACCGTCTGTCAACGATTAAGAATGCGAGTGAGATTTATGTGCTGCACGATGGAAAGATTGTGGAGCGTGGCACGCACGAGGAGTTGATAGCGCAGAATGGCTATTACAAGAAGTTGAATGACATGCAGGCTCTGTAGGTCAATGTGTCAACCGGTATCTGGCGCCTCCGAGCGCCTTGACGATACCGTTCATTTCAAGGTCAAACAGCAGCATGCTTACGCGTGCATAAGGAATATTAGTGTCGATGGCAATCTGGTTTACATGTTTGTCATCGACATTTTTTAATGTGTTCACGATAGCGCGCTCTTCGTCGGTCAGTTCAGGGAAAAGGTCCTGCTGCACGGCCTTCTGTCTGGGTGCTTTCTCTAAAGGGTTCTTCCAGCCCATCGCTTGAAGAAGGTCTTCGGCACAGGTGATGAGTGTAGCTTGCTGGCTGCGGATGAGGTTGTTGCATCCCTGGCTGCATTCATCATACACACGCCCCGGGAAGGCGAGCACTTCCCTGTTGTATTCCAATGCCAGTTCGGCGGTGATGAGCGAGCCGCCTCGCTGCGAGCTCTCCACCACAATACAGGCGTCGCACATGCCTGCCACGATGCGGTTGCGCCGCACAAAGTTCCCTTTCTCTGGTGTGGTGTGGGTGGTGTATTCCGTCAGCAGTCCTCCTTGCTGACGCACCATGTCAGCAGCTGTTTTTCGGTGCATGGAGGGATAGATGGTGTCCAGTCCATGTGCCAGCACGCCAACGGTGGACATGCCGTTGTCGAGGGCTGTACGGTGAGCGCAGATGTCGATGCCGTAGGCCAGACCGCTCACAATCAGCGTGTCGGGATAGTAGCGCTTCAGGTCGGCGATGAAGTTTTGGCACACCTCTCGGCCGTATTCGGAACACTTGCGAGTGCCCACGATGCTGATGATGCGCTGGCTGTTCAGGTCGGCTGTGCCGCAGCTGTAAAGCACCAAAGGAGCATCCTCGCACTCTTTCAGCCTTTGCGGATAGTTCTCATCATAGAGTGTGAGCGCCTTCAGGTGTTTCTCCTCAATAAATTCCATCTCTTCCTCCGCAGTCTTCAGCGCACTACCCGTATCGGCCAGTGCTGCCACAAGTCGCTGGCTGGCGTCGGGGATGATGCTCACGATGTCTTTCCGGTGGGCAAACACCTCGCTGGCCGACCCCATTGTGTCCATCAGGGTGCGGGCATTCAGCAGTCCCAAGCCTTTCAGTTTGGTCAGTGCGATGGTGGAGATGATTTCCTGCGTGTCCACTACTATTGCAGGAAAGGAGCGAATTTCTCGTTCAGTTCAGCACTCTCCGCCAGTCTTCCGTTCACGAGGCAGACCGAATCCACCTGTGCGCGGATGCAAAGCTTCATGTCGGGCAGGCGGAAGATGTCCTGCATGAAGATATAGCGCATGCCGTCCTTCTTAATCCAGAGTTTCGTCACGTATTCGTCGCGGCTCTTCAACGGCACCTTAAATTGCATGGTCAGTCGCGCCACCACAGCGTCCGTTCCCTTGTCGTGCAGTTCGGCAAAGCTGATGTTGTGAGCCAGCAGGAATTCATGTCGGCAATGTTCCAGATAGTGCTGATAATTAGCGTTATTCACGATTCCCTGCAGGTCGCACTCGTAGTCGCGCACCTTGTCCTTATGTTCAAAGATGTAATTGGCCATATTCTTGATAATATCCGTTATTTTCGGCAAAGATACGGAAAAAATGTCTTACCTTTGTACCCGAATTACAAAAAATCAACAACTTAACACAAATTCAGAGAATGGATAAACTTAGTTATGCGCTGGGTCTCGGCATTGGCCAGCAGCTGAAGCAGATGGGCCTGCAGGAGAACCTTGTGATTGAAGATTTCGCTGCATCTATCAAGGATGTGCTCGCAGATAACGACCTGAAGGTAAGCCACCAGGAAGGTCAGCAGATTGTCAACAACTTCTTCCGTGAGCTGGAACAGAAGCAGAATGCAGCTAAGGCTGAGGCAGGAAAGGCTGCTAAGGCTGAGGGTGAGAAGTTCCTGACAGAGAATGCCAAGAAGGACGGCATCAACGTGACTAAGAGCGGCCTTCAGTATGAAGTGCTGACTGAGGGAACTGGCAAGAAGCCAAAGGCTACAGACACCGTGCGTTGCCACTACGAGGGTCGTCTGCTCGACGGCACCGTGTTCGACAGCAGCTACAAGCGCAACGAGCCTGCCGACTTTGGTCTGCAGCAGGTCATTGCAGGTTGGACAGAGGGTGTTCAACTCATGGCAGAGGGCGCCAAGTATCGCTTCTACATCCCTTACATGCTCGCTTATGGCGAGGGCGGTGCAGGTGCCATGATTCCACCTTTCGCTACCCTCATCTTCGACGTGGAGCTTATCAAGGTGCTCTAACGACACTGCTGGTACTTTCCCAGCGTGGACAGTACAAAAAGGATAACGATACAGCCTCAAAAACGGTGTGACTCACACCGCCAAAGTGGTGCAGGGTGCATGCAGAATAAGCCAAAAGAACGGGAACGAATCCGATGGACTCGCTCCCGTTCTTTTTCTATTGCTTGAAGGGGAACACTCCCCTATTCTCTCTTGCTTATTCGGTGTAGGCTTGTACTTGCTTCATTACGCGAAGGAAGTTGCCACCCCAAATCATCTGTATCTGCTCTTCGGTGTAGCGTTCGCGGAGCAGTCGGCGCGTGAAGTTGATGAGTTCGCTGGCCGATGCACATCCGCGGATGCCGCCGTCGCCATCGAAGTCGGTGCCGATGCCTACGTGCTCAATGCCCATCACGTTGACCATATGGTTAAGGTGCTCGATGGCATCGAGGATGGTGGCTTCGGTCACGCCCGTTGTGTTGGAGCCAAAGGCACGCAGTTGGTTGGAGGGGTTGTAATCGACGGAGTCCTTGACGAGGAATCCATGATAGAGCGTTACTTGTGCCACACCTCCTGCATTGGCGAGGGCACGCAACTGGGCGTCGGTCAAGTTGCGTGGGTGGTCGCACAGGGCACGGGCCGACGAATGGCTGCACACGATGGGGGTCTTGCTCATCCCGATGGCGTCATAGAAACTCTCCTCGCTGGCGTGGCTGAGGTCCACCATGATGCCATAGCGGTTCATCTCAGCAATGACTTGGGCTCCGAAATCGCTTACGCCTCCATGCTCGCGATTGCCACGGGCTGAGTCGCAGATGTCGTTGTCGCCGTTGTGGCACAGGGTCATGTACACTATTCCACGCTTGCTGAAGGCTTTCACGTTGCTGAGGTCCTTGCCGATGGCATAGCCGTTCTCGATGCCGAGCATGATGCCACGCTTTCCTTCTTGCTTCAGTTTCCAGAGCTCGTCGGGGGTGTAGGCGATATCGACTGCCGTGCAGTTCTTGGCTACCATCTCCTCTATCTGGGTGAGAATCTGGTTGGCCTTGGCGGTGGCGTTCTCAAGGGCTGCCTCGGTGCGTTCCTGCTGCTCCAGATAGGCCACCATGATGGTGGCATCGAGGTGCCCTTCAGCCATTTTGTGGAGGTCAACCAGCACTTTGGGGTCGCGCGAGGCGAAGTTAACCCCTTTGGGGAAGAACATGGGTGTGTCGCAATGGCTGTCGAGCGTGAGGATCTTGCTATGCAGCGCCTTGGCTTGCTTGAACTCTGCGCTCTCGCTCACGAGCCACTCGAAGATGCTCATCATGTAGTAGTCGTCGTTCAAGATATAGGTCTCTGGATGCCACTGCACACCCAGAATCGACTTGAACTCGTTTGATTCAATGGCTTCGATGACACCATCCTCGCTCACCGCAGCCACTCTCAGGCAGGGAGCGACGTCCTTGCAGGCCTGATGGTGGAAGGAGTTGACGGGGAGTTTTTCCACGACTCGGTGCTCGGTGTTGTATTGCTCCCCACCGTACGTGTCGAGGGTGAAGATGTGCTCCAATGTGGACCCTTTCGTCAGTTTGACGGTGTGTGAAGAATGACGGCGGTCCAGGTCTTGGCTGTGCTTGATGCGCACTCCTTCCATCTGCGTGTAGATGTCTTGGTAGTTGGTGCCTCCGAGAGCGGCGTTGATGACCTGAATGCCCTTGCAGATTCCCAGCATGGGGATTTGCCGGTCGTAGGCCATACGGGCCAGCAGCAGCTCTTGCATGTCGCGCTCTGGCGTGATGCTGTGGAGCTCCTTGATGGGCTCCTCGCCCAGCAGCAGCGGGTTGATGTCGCCGCCTCCGCTGAAGATGATGCCGTCCAGCTGGTCGAGCAGTTCGCCCAGACGGTCATCGGGCCAGAACGGCGGGATGATGAAGGGGATGCCTTCAGCCCGTAGCACTGACTGGTAATAGCCCTCGGCCAGCATGCAGGTCTCCTTGTCGTAGTTGCCTGTGATGCCGATAACAGGATGTTCCTTGTCTGTCAGGAAACCGCTGTTGAAGCTCTCGTAGATACCTTTCCAATTGAATGCGCCCATGTGATTCATTCCTTGTTCGTCATTCGTCATGAAGGAGCCGTCAGATTCAGCAATGTGTCATGCCTGTCGGCTGATTCATGATGGATGATTGGTTATTGTTTATTTTTTCTTCTTCTTGAAGTTTTCGTAGAAGGGTTGTGACTCTACCTGGCCCTCGAAGAACTTGGCCCATTCGGCTGCTCCCTTAGGACCACGTGCGGAGGTGTAGCCGCGTTCCTCGCGTGAAGGCTTGGCTGCAGCAGCGCCACGAACCTTCCCGCTGCCTTTTTTGCCCTTTCTCTCGCTGTAGGAGCGACTTTCTTCACGGCTGTAGCGGTTATCACGTCTGCCGCCGCGTTCGCCTCTCGTAGGGCGAGAATTGCCGCCTTCCTTGCTGCCGCGTCTCTTTTCACCGCCACCGTGCTGGCCTTCTTTCTGGTCAGTCACCTCTACATTCACCTTGCGGCCATCGAAATCGGTGCCGTTGAGCACATTGAGCACGGCCTTTGTCTGTGGTTCTGGAACTTCGAAGAACGAGAAGTTCTGCATGAGGTCAATGCGGCCCAAGTCAATGTGTGTGTCTCCTGCCACACGGTTGATGAAGCCCATGAAGACCTTGGGAGAGATGCCATCCTTTTTGCCCAGGTTGATGAATAGGCGTGTGTAGCCGGCCTCTGCCATGCGGTTGCGGTCGCCACGACTGCGGCGCTCTCCACGTCCGCGCTTCTCGCCAAAGCCTTCATCACCACGGCGGTCACCTTTCTCCGATGGTTGGATAATCTCTGGAGCCTTCTTGTAGTAGTTGAGGAATGTGTTGAACTCCATCGACACCATGCGCTTGATGAGGTCCTCTTTCTCCATCATGTCGAACTTGCGGTACACCTCAGGAAGGAATGGAGCAATCTCCTCTTCGTTGATTTCCACTTTCTCGATGTCGTCAATCACCTTATAGAGCTGCTTGGCACATATCTCCTGGCCTGTTGGCAGGACACCTGGCACAAACTTCTTCTGAATCTGCTTCTCAATGGCGCGCACCTTTCCCTTTTCCTTCACGTGGATGATGGAGATGGAGGTGCCAGAGCGTCCTGCGCGTCCTGTACGTCCAGAACGGTGTGTATAGCTTTCGATGTCGTCGGGCAGACCGTAGTTGATGACGTGGGTGAGCTCATCCACATCCAAGCCTCGTGCAGCCACATCGGTGGCCACGAGCAGTTGCACACGGTGCTGACGGAACTTCTGCATGGTCAGGTCGCGCTGTGCCTGTGAAAGTTCGCCATGCAAGGATTCGGCGTTGTAGCCGTCCTTGATGAGCTTGTCGGCAATTTCCTGTGTCTCCATGCGGGTGCGGCAGAAGATGATGGCATAAATCTCTGGGTAGTAGTCGGCCACGCGCTTCAGTGCGTTGTACTTGTCGCGTGCGCTCACCATGTAATAGATGTGGTTCACATGTTCAGCACCCTCGTTGCGGCTGCCCACCACGATTTCCTTGGCATCGTGCAGGTAGTTCTTTGCGATGCGCTCAATTTCCTTGCTCATAGTGGCTGAAAAGAGCAGCGTGTTGCGCTCTGCAGGCACACCAGCGAGGATGGTATCAATGCTCTCAGAGAAGCCCATGTTGAGCATCTCGTCGGCCTCGTCCAGCACCACATTCTCCACTGTGCCGAGCTTGGCCACACCGCGTTCCATCAAGTCCACAAGACGTCCTGGCGTGGCAACAATCACCTGCACGCCCTTCTTCAGGGAACGAATCTGTGGCTCGATGCTGGCTCCGCCATACACGGGGAGCACATGCAGGCCATCAATATATTTTGAATAGTCCTTCAAATCGTCGGCAATCTGCAAGCACAGTTCGCGTGTAGGCGCCATGATGACTGCCTGCACCTCGGCGCGGCTTGTGTCAATCTTTTGCAACACAGGAAGACCATACGCGGCAGTCTTTCCTGTTCCCGTCTGTGCAAGGGCCACCACGTCGTTGTTGTGGCCAAGCAAGTAAGGAATCACCTGCTCCTGCACTGGCATTGGTGCAACATAGCCCATCTCTTTGATGGCTTGCAGAATCTCGCCTGATACACCAAGCTCCTCAAAGGTAGTGCCTGTCTGGGTGAAGGCATCTACTGTAGCCTGTTCGGTGTTGTCTGTCTGAGGTTCTTCGTTCGCAGCTTGTGGTGTATTGTCCATAGCAGCAGCTTGTTCTTCATTCATCATAAACATTTCGTTGTCCATAGTCTCTTTTACGTTGTTATTTTCTTCCATAATTATTTGCAAATTCTTTGCTAATTGAGTTGTTGAAACTTTGGCACACATCTGCCGCAAAGGCAGCGCCGTGTGCGATAATGCGGTTCCATTTCTCTTCGCTGATGGTTGCCAGGTTGTCACATCCGACGCCTTCTTGCAGCAGGCCATAGATAATGCCTGCATTGAAGTTGTCGCCTGCTCCGATGGTGGAGACCGTCTCTATTTTATTTACCTTATACGTTTTTGTCACACTGGGCGAGAATAGGCTGATATCGCCCTCGGCATCTGTGCAGAGCATCTGCTTGCAGTGGAATGCCACTTCTTTCTGATACACCTTCTCGGGGTCGGAAATCTGGAACATATTCTGGAAGTCCTCCGTCGAACCGCGCACGATGCTGGCATAGTCGAAATTCTCCAGAATAGTCGAATAGAGCTTGATGGCTTCTGACGCATGTGAGGAACGGAAATTGATATCGTAATAGACCAATGCTCCGCGTCTCGTCGCATAATCAAGAAACTCTGTCACTTTAGCTCTTAGCACAGGATTCAGCACGAAATAGGACCCCATCATCACGATGTCGTCTTTGTTCACCTCGGGCCATTCCACATCGAGGCGTGCATTGGGATAGTCCTTGTAGAACGTGTATTCTGCGTCGTTCCGTTCATTCAAATAAGCCAGTGAGATGGCTGTGCGGCCGTCTTCATACATGCATACATGCTTGCTGTTAACTCCGTTCTCCTCCATGAACGCCTTGATGGCCTTGCCCACGCGGTCATTGCCTGTCTCTGTAATCATGGTCACATTCTGGCCCATGCGTCCCAATGAGATAAGGCCGTTGAATGTGGAACCACCAGGCACTGCTGCTGTTGGCTGCTCGTTCTTAAAGATGATATCAAAAATCGTCTCTCCGATTCCTATTACTTTTCTCATAAATCGTTTTCTTTCCTGTATTTTCTATGTTGTGCAACGCGCCTGTCGTGTGCGGCTCGTCCTTTTAGCCTCTCAAGGAGACTTACTTTTATGGTGTGTTGTTTTCTTCTTGCAATACTAACTCATCTATTCTGTTACGGCTTGCTCGGTAACTCTTGTGTGGCTTGCTCGGTAACAGCGATGTGTTTTGCCTATTAGCCCTTTGGCGTTATGTGAAGATAAGCGTGGTCAGCCCTTGCGCATCGAACATCTCCTTGGCCACCTCTTGGAGCAGTTGCGGTGTGATGCGTTGCAGATGCTCTATGGTATCTTTCATTCCCTCGAACTTGTGATAGTGGAGGTAAGCCTTGGCCATATCCAGTGTATAGTTTTCGAAGTTGTCGCAAGCTACACCTATCTGCCCTTTTATCTGCTTCAGTGCAGCTTGGAACTGCCGCTCTGAAAGGGGCTCGTTCATCAGCTTGTCCAGTTCGCGCCGCACAGCCTTGATGCATTTCTCCACATCTTCTTCATCGCATCCGAAATAGATGGCCCATGTGGAGGTGTCTGTATAGTTGGTCAGTGTGCTCTCCAC
>Ga0326512_10001837_pt1 | contig 15953 bp, 23 predicted proteins | sample 1_2617_0518_D_FD_203652 | JGI IMG/M metagenome (GOLD analysis project Ga0326512, IMG submission 203652) | Bovine rumen microbial communities from UC Davis, California, United States - 1_2617_0518 | ecosystem: Host-associated > Mammals > Digestive system > Stomach > Rumen | place: USA... | reverse complement strand
GTTCTGCATCGTTTACTCCTTTCAAGTTGTTTGCTTTTGGTTCTTTTCTGTTCTGGCAAAAGAAAGAACATCCGCAGCACGGTAAATTGGTCACTCCACATAAACAGTCTTCAAACATTAGATTTTTCAAAATAATACAACGGCACTGTGTTGCCTGAGTTCCATGTGTCATACCAATCACCATCAATGACAGCGACGGCATGCTCCATAGGGCCGAGGACATATTTGCCTTTGGGATGATCCCGTGCGAAGTCTGCAACAGTATAGCAATCTGGACATTGGTCTATGAGTCTCACTCTGTCATAACCGAGCATGGTGAGTAGCTTCCACCAGACACGATCTGAACTTGGCATATCGGACATCACAGATGACAGCACACTTTGAGCGAGGTGAACCATATGCCAAGTTAGACCAGTCACAGCACAGATTGCTCTTACTGTGCAATCGCCGACGAAAAAACCTTCTGGGTTGGGGTTGTAGTAATACCACATAGAATAATATCTGTTTTGTGCTTTTAAATCAGTGGATATTGATAGTTATTAATTGCTCCATTTTAGTTACATTGTTTCTTTGCTTATCATATAGCGCATTGCCTTTATTAGTCATTGCTTCAGCGTATTCGTTGCGCAAAGTAATACAAGCAGAATTGCCGCAAGAATAACCGCAAGGGCATTTACTTTTTAATGGGCACATTTTACACTCCATTATTTCATATCCTTTCAGTTGCATTGCTCCATTTAAGTTAGAGTGTCTTCATCCATGCCTCAATAATCGGCGTAATATACTCATACCCGTTTGCTGTCAAATGCTGTCCATCACTGTACAAATAGGTCTGGCCACTTGTGTAATGGGATGGAATCAAAGGATTAAGATGACTTTCGTTCCACAAGTCAACGCAAGAGATGCCCCACTTGTGGCAGATTTCCTTTGCCGTCTGAATGTAATATCCACGATTCTTTCTTGAGGAATTCGATGTACCCATTTTCTGTGCGGCTATAAAACCAATCTTTGCACTCGGATATGTTGATACAAGACGTTTGCAAAGATAATCGACAGCACCACAAAAAGTATTGATGTTAAAACCATAGTATGTTTCTGCATCATCTGTGCCATAGTTATCTTCTGCCCATGTGCCAAAAGCTTCTGGTTTGGTTTCTCCTGTTGCATCTCCTATATGGTCAGCATCGTTTGTTCCACCTTCAAAAATAATATAATCTGGATTTTCTGTCATGATGGCTCTTGTACATATTGCTTTCGATGGTAAAGCTGTTGAGATTGTCGAGCCTCCTATCCCGTCGTTTTCCCAAAGCATGGTGTTTTTGCTTCCTATTCTTCCTGCCCACCCGCTTTGTGAATCTCCCTCGCAAATGGAGTCTCCGAGGAATACAGCTCTCTTTACATATAATGGATTGTTAAGGTTTTCGTGCCCTGAATAGATTCTCTCGTTTATGACTTCCTGTTCTAAATAAGGGTAGAACCTTGTCGGGAATTCACTCCCCTCAATGACCATGAAATTCCCAAATGTATGATACTGGCTTAAAATCTCATTTGAATTTACGTTTTTAGTGAGTACGTTGACCCTCATATATTTAGCACTTGTATTTTGAGTAAATGTAAACATCAAAAACGATCTAGAAGAAGTACCGTCTACTGATATCAGCGTGCCTGTTACATAATCAGTATAGTTTTTGTTGCTGTCATAGAGAGGAATTGATCTCGCTGATGTTCCAGTACCGAATTTATTGGAGTAAAAAGGAAGAATGTATGTTTCTCCACCTTTAATTGGGATATAGCCTGAAACGAGGAAATCAGAAGCTGCTGTTAAATTTCCATTGTTACCAATATAGCTTCCGCTTACTATGTCGCTATCCGCAGGATTAAACAGGTTTTTATAGCTCTGTTCTTCTATAAATGTGCATTGATCTGGATTAATGTTATTTAGCAGACCATCTATATTTGCGTAAAAAGATAATTCTATAGTTCCAGAAGAAGACCAAACATAATTCTCTCCTTCAAGCATAGTTATCATTTCATCAGAAAGATTATATACAACGGGAGTGTTCAATGGGTAATCGATTTCGACATTATTTGACTGTAACCATGTGTTTAGACCTTGGACGGTATTGATAGACGTCTCTGTGATTATCAATAATTCTGCTTTACCACTATCTGACGGAGACACTCTGTATGCATCGCTACCCATCGATGCCTTTGTTGCTGTTGTCAAGATGTCTGACTGAAGCTCTGATAAATAGACCGCAGAAGTCGGAGAAATGAATCCAGGTGCTTGTACACGGAATCTGGAACCTGAATATGAACTTATCCCTTCACTACCATTACCAGTAAGTATGATGTGCCTTGATTTTACCGTAAGTGTTTTCTCATTCAGATCAATTTCTGCCCTATATACATTACCAGCTTCGGATGGGAAAGTGATCTCTGTGACTTCTGCATCAGCCTGCTGATCAGTTGGCGACACATAAACATTTAAAGAAGTTATACCTGGTGTAAATGCTCTTTTATTTGTTGGAGACGCATTTCCAGACCCGCTTCGTTCGGACACTATAGATATTTTGAAATTTTCAAACTTAGCACCTGCTATTCCATTTGTAAAATGAACTATTTCACCAGACGCAGATCTCTTCGGCACCACGCTATTGATGTTGTCAACTGATTCCGTTACGTTAATAATTGATTCCTTTAAGCCACCAACCAGATCCGCAGGAGCAGCTGCACCAGAATCGGTAAGTGTCCTGTCCAGTACAAACGACTCAGCAGCATCTTCGGCAGCGGCCTGTGCAGCCTGCGCCGCAGAAACTGCGCTATTAGCCTGTGTGACAGCCGCATTAGCCTGTGTTACTGCGCCTTCTGCGGCAGCCTGTGCAGCCTGTGCATCAGTAACAGCCTGGTTTGCAGTGGCAACAGCGGATGCAGTAGCTTCTTCGACGGCGTCGTCAACAGCGTCCTGAACTGTGGCATCGATGTTAGTCACAGCTGCTTCGGCTCTTGCAACAGCTGTGTCCATTCTGTCTATGAGTCCCGGAGCATTCTGGGTGAACTCATTAAAGATAGCCTGAAACTGTTCTTCAGTTCCGGTATATCCAGCGGCTTTAGCATAAGAGTATGCGGTTACTTTACCCAAGTCTTTTTGAATACCATTTGCCATTACGGTTCTTCCTCCTCTGTCCCGTTAACCCAAATAAGGTGTCCGTTAGAATCTATGTAGAAGTCGTTATCTACGTTGTCTGTTCTTGTGTAAATGAGATGGCCGTCATCGTTGATGTACAAGTCCATGTAACCTGCGGCAGCTGCGCCCTGTTCAGCTTTGTCTGCGTAGTACTTGGAGTTGTTGTGGAATGTCTCGTCTGTCTGGCCTACATCGACGCCTTCGCGCTGTCCTACAGCCCAAGCCTCGGAGTCAATCGCTCTGGCTTCTGATGTCTCTCTGGCTACGATAGACAGGTCTTTCTGGTCTTTTGCGTACTCGGCGTAGTACTGGGCATTGTTGTGGAACGTTGGGTCTGTTGATTCGACGTCGACGCCGTTTCGCTTACCAACCGCCCAAGCTTCAGCCTGTGTGACGATGCTGCCCCAGCCAGCGAATGTCTGTGCTCTGGCAACTTCGTTGCCCATGCGGGTCTGTTCGGCCTGCACTCTGGCTGCTTCTGCAATGGCAAGTGCAGCCTGGTAGTCATCCATCGCATCGAGAGCATCTTTGATGCCTTCATAGTTGGTGACGGTGCCGTTCTCAAGTCTGACCTGTACAAGTCCTCTGTCTTCGCCGTCCGGCTGGAAGGTTACTGAGTCAATGCCGACACCTTTCATATTGACGAACTTAAAGGTAAGTCGTCTGTTTGCTCCAACTCCGGTGTCCTGTACGACGATGCTCATTGGGCCGTAAGCGTCGGCTTCGGAGATGTCTGTCGCAACAGAACGAATCACGTTGCCGTCAAGAGTCTGTGCATAAGCTTCAACCGACTGTGCGTATGCAAGCATTTGTGCGACTTCGCTTGTTGTAGCTTCAGTGTGGTTCGTTGCAAACGAAGGATCTGTACCATCGAGAATCTCACCGCAAGCACACCAGACAGTGGGCAGTTCGACAGAAGCATTGCCACCATACACACCGATGATGAGGTTCACACCTGCATTCACCATGCACGAAGCGGGTACGATGATCTGGTCGCCGACAATAAGAAGCTCTTCTGACAGCTCGCCAGCTCTGACAACAGCGGTCTTGCCGAGGCCATCCCAATCGCTTGAGAACTCGAACTTAACTACCGGGAGATTGACCATCCCAGCTGTCAGAGTCTCGGTCTGAAGCAGATACGCATCAGCTGCGGAACATTGTATCTTAATCATTTCACACTATTCCTTTCGTATCGCCAGCCTTGTTGATTGCTCTCTGCAGTGCGCCGTAGCCTCTGCCTTCCGGTATGTCCATCTTGCCTTGCAGCTGTGCCATCATTGGCTCACCACCACCTGAAGGAGCAGGTGCACCACTCGCTTCAGGAGGCATACCGCCCATCGGCATAGCCTGCATCTGCATCTCTTGGTTTTTAATATCCGTAATAAGAGAAAGTCTCTCTTTTATGTAGTCATCAGGAAGACGTTCGAGGAACTGTACAGTAGTGATCTTGCCCTGCATGAGCAAATTCTCAAGAGTCTGAACAGATGCAATCTCGGAGTAGTATGTCGACGCGCCAACGTCAACTCTAATAGTAACTGGATGGTCTTGTAACACAGAGAAGTCGAACATCTCTGGCACTTCTTCCGGTATCTCCTGATCAGGATTAACCTGCTGCGCCCAGATAGCTGCCTGCCGTTCTCTGGTCTTGATCGGTCTGTCTACATACCGTTTGCCGTAGTATTCGCCCATGAAGTCGAGGATTACTCTTGCAAGCTGATTATCGATAGCAGAGTAGATGTTCTGCTTGGTCAGCTCAGACGGAGTAGCAGCTGCTCTCTGAAGAGCAATGATAGCGGAAGTGTTATCCGGTCTGGTATCGCCGAGAGCGACAGACGTAGCGCCAAGGCTCTGCTCGGTCTGGTCGATCATGCTCTGAATATACTGGAAGATCTGCGGCGAGATGTTAGCTCCCTCCACGACCTTCATTGCATTATCTACTGTGCCATTAACACCGTATGCAGCACCAACCTGGTTGGTCACTTTCTGGATACGGGTCTTGTCGTAAATCTTGGTTGGGAAGGACATATTCATCATGCTTACTTGTGTCAGAGCATGAATCTTGTTGATGGCAATCTGGTTCGGAATCAGTCCAGTCACCATCGCCTGTCCATGATAGCAGTCCTTGACATTGTCCCAGCAGAGCCAACACACAGGATAATGCTTGATACCTAGGCTCTTTGGTTCTTCGATCTCAGCCTTCTCAGCACAGCTGTATGTCCAGATCTCATCGGTTTCATCGTCTCTCCAAAACAGCTGAATGATCGTGACAAGCTCGTCATTCCACTTAGCCTCGTCCGTAGCTTGAGACTCATCGGAAGTAGCCGTAATGTTTCGCCATCCATCAGAACCATTGTTTTTAGCAAGGAGTCTGGCATTGCGTTCCGGCATACGGCGAGCAATAATAATCCAAGGCTGTTCCTCAACTCTGACATCGTTCGGATTGCCGAAGTAGACTCTCGTGTTGTCGACGATCTCACACTTGATCTGGCCTTTGGCTTCCTGCCCTGTCTCGGCATCGGCATCCCAGTAAACATAGATGCAGCCGTCGCCGTCGACGCAAGCGTTTCTGGCAAACTCTCGAATCAGAGCAGGAACTCTATTCCGCTCGAAGATAGCTTCAAACTCATCGTTGATGTGCTGTACGATCTCTTTGTACTGAGAAGTACCAACTGTATCAGCAAGAGGAGCAGCTGTGACCTTGATATTGTCAGAGACGATTGTAGCAACAGTGAACAGGCCGACACGTTTCAGAATGTTGATCTGAGGTGTAGGCAAGTTGTTCGAAGGAACACCCTCCCACTGTTTACCGATGAAGAAGTTCTCGTTAACTCTGACAGTTTCATCGAGGTTGATCTGCTGATTGTATCCAAGTCCTTTCTGATACATCTCCCAAGCTATTCTGTAGTCGGGAAGCTTATAACCTCTGAACAAGCCAATCAATCGTTCGTCTTCAGAAAGATTCTCGTCATTACGAAGATCTTCTTCATCAGATTCAGTTTTTGTTTTGGTTCTGTATTCGTCCATTATTCTTTACCAAACGGAGAGTAGTTGACGATGCCGTCAATATACTCGGACATAACCTTCTGCTTTTCTTCTTTGATCTGTTTCTCAACAGGATCTTCAGCATTCTGGAATTCAGAAATGAAGTTCTGAATGTTCTCAACTTCTACTGACAGATCACTTACTGCTCTTCCGAGGCTTGCGAGACTTGTTGTCAGAACTTCGTGTCCCTTTCCCATCCTCTCGCCCAGTCTCTTCAGGCATATCGCCATCACTATCAGTGCTATCCCCATCAGCACTATCAGTATCAACATAATCGTCTCCATCTGGCATCCCCCTTAATGTGACTTCCAACTTGCGTGGTGTTCTATCTACAGGCTTCTCGACATAGCCGCCATTCTCCGGCTGTGCGAGAAGCATCTTTATCCCTGTGGCATTCTTGGATGTTGTGGCCATCCTGTTCAGAAAAGATTCCCGTCTTCTCTTGGCATACCGCAGCCACCGCCAGTATTCCGGTTTCAGAACCATCTCGTCATATTCCTCATCCTCAATATCCAGATAGTTCTTCAAGCCTGCCAGATCAGGGAAGTCTCCCCTCTTTTCAACTGCATCGTGATACTGCAGCACCTTCGCTTTTAGTTCATCTGGTGTATATGTAAATTCATACTCAGTAGCCAATGTATGCCTCCGTGATCTCTCCACCTGTCAGATAGCTGAAAGGCTCTTCCGGTTCCTCTTCCTCATCCACAAATGGATCTCTGATCTTCTTGATGACAGGCATCTCAGACACAATCTGTCTGCTGATCGCAAAGTACCTTATGCCGTCAACAGTATGCGTGACATCATGTGGTGTCTTGGCACAATCATTCGGATTCAGCTCGTCATGCTGTATCGCCTGTATGTCTTCAAGAGCTTGCCCAATATTGTCGAAGAACATCAGAGCCGGCAGTTCTTTCGGTGCCTTGCTCTTGCCACCCAACCGCTTTATAACCGTCTCATCATGGAGAGGTATCGGATCAAGCAATGACCTCATAACCATGTGGCCCTGCACTCGGTTGTTATCAGCCTTGACTACCTCCACACCATTCAGCATAAAGATCTCTGCTGTGGTCCTACCTGTCTCTCTCTGCCTTGACCACATATCCGGTGGTGCATAGGTGCAGGTGATTTGTTCACTCTGCAACGTATTCTGCTTCACATATCTGGCAGCATCCTGTGGGTTTAAGTTATCTAGTTCAAACGATCTGTAGCACCATGCACGACCATCTGTGTCCACCGCCCACCAGAAACAGGCAAACATATCAAGACCATAGTCAAAGCTTCTGTACCGATTCCAATGATCCGGTATCTTGAACTGCTTCTTCACATGCTTCGTAGGATCGAAGTTGTCGAAGTACTGGCCGGACATGATGTTCCAGTCGCCATACCGAAGAGCATCAGAGTTGGACATCTTCGATACGTCTTCAAGGTATGTGGCATCTTCCTTGAGCATCGCCAGATTGTCCTCTGCCTTGGCAAACACAAAGGCATAGTCATCTGGATTCTCTGACTTCTCCGGATGCTCATAGTCCGTGCGGAACTTTCGATCGATAAACAGCCTCTTTACCCAGAAGTGACCAATGCCACCAGGGTTGCAGGTAAGCAGCATCCGCTTTGGAAAGCCCATGCCAACATGCCCTCGCATGCAGCCAGCCAAATGTCTAAACATTCTTTCAGTGAACTGAGTAGCCTCATCTATGATGATGATGTCATACTCCTGCCCCTGATACTTGTTCTCTGACTCGTTCCCTTCCCAGTTACCAAACTGGATGGTCGAACCATTGTCCATCGTCAGCTGATGTGTGGAACCGTTGTAGGATCTCTGATCCTGTGGCAGCAGCTTTAAGATAGGTTCTATTTGGTTCTGCCTTATGTCTTCATAGGTAGCTCTGACAAAGAGAATCGCTATGCCTTCGTACTTGTAGCACATCATGATGGCAAACACTCTTGCCAAGTGGCTCTTGCCACCAGCTTTGGCACCACCATAACAGGTAAACTTATGTGTCTTGATTGCTGTCCAAGCATCAATCTGCTTTGGGTTCAGCTCTCCAAGATCAAGTTTTACATTGTCACCTGTTGATGCCGCCTTCTTCGGCATTTAACCATCTCCTAAAATGCTACATACCATCCCATTCCATAGGACAATTTTTATTCTAAAAAAACGGAGTCCCATCCAAAAATAAGTCCCCGTCACTTTTCCTTGTACCCCCTACGGGGTCTGGTTTTCAATATGATGGCGATTTTCACGCCGCTGTTTGTTGCAACCTAATGGTAAGGCATTCCCAATGATGCAGGTAGGTTTGCCCTTTACACTGCAGCCGCATCGGCATCGCATCTGCAGAAACCACAACAGCCTTGAGGTAGTAGTTGAAAGGAGGATCGCCTTATGATGGTCAGGCAATCAATGACCATGAAAGAATTCCTGTAATCCTCATTACCAAAATATCAAACTATATTCCACTTGTCAAGTAGAATAATACAAAATATCTTGTTTCATGGGACAAAATCAAAAGCCGAAGTCTGAAATGCGTGTGAGATAACCCAACCAAAATCCGAGGTCTGAACTGTACGTGAGATATTATATATATATTATTATATAAACATACGTCACTTTTTCCGCTACCCCCTCTATACCCCACCAACCCGGAACGAGCTTAGACGAAGCAGGCGCACCCCACCCCACCGCACCTTCTAATCGACCCCTGCCGCAGGTCGGTACTCTCTATACCTCGTATCTACTTCGTAGTATGTTAGAGAGTATACCTCGTATATCAATAATCCTATATAACGCTCTAATATAGATATCTAATAACGAAGTATTAGAAGTACTAATTAGAAAGAAGCATCTTTCTATCTGTATCTTTACTCGAATCTTCTTAATCGTAGTGGTTAGAAGAGTCGAGGTTTTTTATTTTCTTCCGAGAAGTGAATTCATTAGATGAGTTCAGTACCCCCGAACTACAGAGGGGCGCATGCAGGATGCAGTACAGTTCCCTGTATTACTTAGATTGGAGATTTGACCATGAATTACAAAGAAACCATTTGGGGCTCAGATCTGCTGAATATGTCAGCGTTGGTACTCATCGGATACATTGTTGATCTGCATGGCTACATTCAATTTGCAAAAGCACATGGTAGTGAAGATATCGTCAAGAAAGAAATGAAGCTCCATGACATGATGCTTGATACACTTGCTGAAAAGCGAGCAACCTATCGAACCCATGGAAGCATTGCAGGAGAAATAAGCAAAACCCTGCGAGAATACCGCAAATATTATCCCACTACATATTGGCTTCACAACTGAATATCAGTGCTGATCAAGGGCAGAGGTTTATATCTCTGCCTTTCATTGAGCATTGATATAATCTCACATTTTTTATTTTCTTCCTATTTGTGAGATTAGCTCCGGTAGCTGTTCATCGTCAATGACAGACATTTGGTAGCTTAGGAAAACTACCACAAATACTTTTACGGAGGTCATTACAATGACTAACTTCTCTACTCTCTTCTCTGCTGCTGATGCTTCTGAAATCCTCGCTCTTGCAAATTCCATCGACACTTCCGATTGGGATACCGCTCGTCTTGCAGAGTTCTCTGAAGCTATCGAGAACCTCAAGGAGCAGATGCGCATCGACAAGGAGTACACCGAAGACCTGCCTAAGGTTGATGCTACTCCGTGCAAAGCTCCGGAGCATACCCTCAAGGATGCTTCCCGTGTTGGTTGCACTTGCCTCGTGGACAATGCATTTGTCATCAACCCCATGGGTGAGCATGACGAAGATGATGCAGATGTCATCGTTACTGCAGCAAACAACATCGTTGATGATGACGATGAGGTTGTTGTCCAGAAAGGCTTCAAGGGTGATCCTGATGATGGTGAACACAACATCATCCTCGTAGATTATCCTGAAAAGCAGATCGGTAAGAATGGCAATGGTGACTACCGGGTACTTCGGTTCAGAGATGTTCAGCTCTGCAATGAGTGGACTCTGGTTGTTGGTGAAGATGATCTTGCAAAGAGATTGCAGGAGATCAGCTACAACAACAAGGGTGTCCTGGCAGGCATGACCAAGAAGCAGTGCTTCGGATGGATGATGTCTCAGACCAAAGGCTTTCCTTGCTGGACTGTCAAGAACCTCAAGGGTAAGGTTGTTACCTACTTCGATGAGTCTGCATACAACAAGTATTTTAGGTGGGTGCAGACCCAAAAGGCATCTAAGGAAGATGCTTATGCTCAAAAGCACAGCATAAAGATCAGTGCTGATCAGAAAGAAGCATCTTACAAATGCTGATTCATTTAGGGTGAGGCGAAAGCTTCACCCTTTTCTTTTTGTTGGGGAGAGGTTAACCGCCTCTCCCTTTTTTTTATGTTGCATGCTATGTCTGAAGAAAAGAAAAAAAAAGAAAAAAGAAAAAGTTCCGATACAAGTGAATCATAACAGAAAATGCAGAAAGGAAAATAAAAAATGATTAAATTCAAAATTCCTGCCAATTCAAATCTCATGAAGATTTTGATTCCGGCATATCAGACGATGGAAGAAAAAGATATCGAAAGATATATAAGAAATTCCAATCCAGGCTATGAACTCATAGGATATTCCGAACCAAATCCAATTCCGGTAGTTGGCCCACTTTACTACGAAGTAATAGTGAAAAAGGAGAATTAAAAAATGTTGTACATGGAAAAAGGGTGGCGTTACACGATAATGTACGTCACCAATACCAGAGAAGTTCTGAGAGATTATCCAAAAGCAGAAATAATTCTTCTAAGTGAAGACGAAAATGGAAAGATGATTGCCATAAAAGAAAGGAGATTTGATTGACACTAAAAGACTTCATCAACATCAGTGAGTTCAATGCAATCCGAAATGCAATAGCAAAAGAAGCAGATTTTGAATTCACGAAGACAGTGAATAAAATCGAATTCGGATTGAAATCGCACCGAGTAAATGATGATTATGCTGAAAACATTTGGCATGGACATCATTACTTGGTGTTTGTTGATTATTCTCGTAAATACGGAAATTACATGGGCGGTGGCAGAGGGATGTGTACATTCGAGCCGTTTGAGAATTGGGAGAAATTCAAAAAATGGTTCAACAACCTCATGAAGCAATATTCAGAATTTGAAATCAAAGATGAGCCAGAACAACTGAGCTTATTTGAAATGTGAAAGGAGAAAAAATGAAAGAATTCAAAATGTATTTCTTCAGTCCTGAAAATGGTGGTAGTTGGTTGAAAACATCTGTTTATGCAAAGACCGTGTCAATGGCAAAAAAGATGGTCGCAAATCTTTATTATGTACCGGAAAGGTTGGTGTTCGAACAGTGAACAGACATGATCGTATTCGCATAGCTAAAGCCCGCAGCTATGTGAACTGCATGGCAAATGGGCAATGGATATCAGACAAAGCAATGAAGTTCACAATGGCAGTCGCTGATGAATTCGGCGATGATGCCATTTGGCAACAACGCTAAAAAGAAAGTGAGGTGAAGATCATGAAAGAGATTTATGCAATTTCAGATGGAAGGTTGGTGTTCTAATGAGAAAGATTCAGTTTATAGCAAAAGACATTTATGGCAGAGAGTTGGGAGACCGCTCTCTGCTAATTGGTACTGGCACAGTTAATTCCTATGGCAGTGATGCTGCTAACAAAATCAAAATTAAAAATTATTAATTTAAAGGAGATTTATATTATGTTTAGTTTTCGTTTTGGTTCCGTAATGAATGTTCACACCGCTTCCGCTTTCAAAAATCAGAATGGCGATCCTGGCTTCGTCATCATCATGATGGAGAATGAGAATCAGCCGGAGGGAATTGAGCGTCCTTCTCGCTCCAAGAACCAGATCAAGATCTGGGGAACTGGCGAAATGCCTACAGAGCTGCACAATGGATGCAAGATCACCATTGATAATGCAGCTGGCTTTGATTGGAAGTCGCTGCCACGCAAGAATAAGCAGACAGGTGAACCTGTTTTTGACCGCTTTGGAAATCCTGTGTTTGATCAGCATATTGAGCTTGTTGCTCCTACCATCCATGTGATCAACACAGTGGAAAAAGCAAAGAAGAATAGCAAAAAGGCTGAGGGTTAATCCCTCGGCCTTATTTTTATGAAAGGAGCATTAAATCATGTCCGACTATTGGGAACTGCATGAATCTGAATTTGCAGAATATCTCAAAGCAAAGGAGAAAGGATTTTATGACTAAGTACGTTATCTACTGGAAGCATCCAGATTGTGATTGGGAGGAGGTGGACGAAGCAAGCACATATAAAGAAGCAGCTAAGTTGTTGGAAGAATATAAGCTGGCCTATGGCATAGGCACATTCAAGATTAGGAGAGAGAAATGATCACTATTCAGGATCTGTTGGAAGCATATAAGCGTGGCCTTAATGATGGCAAGCTGATCGGCTATAAGATAGGCATCAAAGAATGGGAAGCCTATGAGAGTGATATGGAGATGATGAACCATGATTGAGTTTTGTGGACTTGTAGCAATTACTGGTGTAGTGATGTTCGTTGTAGGATTTATTGGTGATATGAAAGGAGAATATGATGGCAGATAAGAATAACAACCTCAAACCGGAATTCGATTTTGACAAATATCAGCGCAATATCTGGAAAGCACAGGCAATCCAGAATGTCGCTGAGAATATTGGCTATTATATCAATAGCCTGGAATCGGATATTCAGAGTGCTCGTGATTCTCTTGCAGAATATGAACAAAAAGAGAAAGAAGAAGCAGGCGGTTCAACCTATGGATGGAGAATCGAAGGTGAGAAGAAAACCATTGAGGAATTTAAGATCAGGCTTGGCCTGTATAAGAAAGTCTTGGATTTCGTAGATAAGGAGATGGCGTTCTAATAGGCATCGATTGGTATTACACCGAGAACAATAAGAACTTTATCAAATCAGAAGATGATGCTATTGCAGCTATGAGAATGGATGTCATTAAAGCATGCTGCAACATCCGAAAATATCTGTCAGAAGAGAGGAAGGTCGAGACAACACAGCTCGACCTTCTTAATAGTCTGGCAGATGCAATTAAACAAACCGTTATGTGCTATACAGAATTGAGAGTCTGAAAGGAGACGATAATTATGATGTCTTTAGCTGAAGCAAAGCAGAAATACTATAATCACTTCTATGGCAATGAGATCAGTGATTATGGTATGCAGAATGGTTATGTAGATTACCGTTGTCTGTCTAATTGTGGAGACATGGTTCTCTGTAATTCAATGGCAGGGAGAGAACTCGAACTTGTGCTCGGCGATGAAGCGTTTTATAGCACAGAAGACCCTGTTGAGATCTACCAGTGGTACATCATCAGTGATGGCCTGTTCCATGTCCTTGAGCGTGAATGTCCAGATGAGATTGTGTTCTATGATAACGAACTTGATGTGTATGTCTGGGGCATTTGCCATTATGGCACATCCTGGGATTACGTTCTGACAGATATCCCGCTGAGAAAAAGAGAGGAGTGATAGCATGACTCAGTATATTGACATTACCAACCTTCGCCACCATCCCAACAACCCCAGAAAAGATATTGGGGACGTAACAGAACTTGCAGAAAGCATTAAAAAGCAGGGGCTTATTCAGCCTCTGCTTGTTGTTCCCCATGTTCTGGATATGGGAGCATACCAGACAACAGAGTATTACGTTGTCGCTGGCAACAGACGTCTTGAAGCCTGTAAACAGGCAGGCATAGAAAAAGTCTATTGCGAAGTTGTTGATGATCTAAGCGATGAAGATGTAATCGGCCTTATGCTGACAGAGAATATGCTCCGGCAAAATCTGTCCTCATTTGAAGAGAGCAATGGCTTTCAGCTCATGCTCGATATGGGCAAGACAGAAGCAGACATCAGCAAAGCAACAGGCCTGAAAAGCGATACTGTCAAAATGCGTACCAAGCTTCGGAAACTGGATGCAGATAAGCTTCAGAAAGCTTGCAACAATGGAGCTACCATCTTTGAGTTGGCTATTGTGGCTGATATTGAGGATGAGAAAGAGCGCAATAAGCTGCTTGCCAAAGCAGGCACGAGAGAATTCAACAATGCCATTGAGCGGTATAAACAGGAAGAAAAAGCCAGAGAACGTAAGATTGCTATTGAGGAATTCCTCAAAGATCATGAAATCGAAGAATGGGATACCTACGAATACACAGGCGGTTTCATGACTCTTAAGATGAAAGCTGAAGATGGTACAGTTATTGCAGAACGTGGCTACATGGTCAAGCATAAGAACTATTCAGCTTGGGGCGATGATATGCCTAAAGAGGAAGACCTCGATCCTAATACAAAGTATTTCTATGTATACAGCCTCGGATATAACATTCTCCGTGATGCCACACCGGAAGAAGTTGCAGCGAATGATGCTAAAGAAGCAGAGCTTGAAGAAGCTCACGAAGCTAACAGAGCAGTACAGGAAACTGTGAAGATCATCAATGAAAGACATGAAACTCTACGAAGAAACTTTGTCCTTCAGTACAATGACTTCAAAAAGCATCAGAAAGATCTGAAGATGTTTGTGATTGCGGCTATGGAATTCCTTATCGAAAACACTGGCGGATATGGCATTACATACGGCCTTAAAAGCAGAATTGAAAAGATGGCAGATAAAGAACATTCGACTCCAGATCAGCTGCTCTTGATTGAATCGTATGCTATCCTTGAAGGTTCGACATGTATGAATGCTGAATGGGCAGACGGCAAATACAAAATCAAATACAGAGAAAGTGAACGTCTGAATACTCTGTATGGACTTCTAATGAATCTCGGATATGAGATGTCCGAGGAAGAAGATCAAGTCCTGAAAGGAACACACGAAGCTTATGAGCGAGAAACTGATAATGCACCCAGTGACTGATGTAGCCGAAGAGGCAGATGCCAAAATACTTGACATCTGCCAATGGGCTAAAGATGTTGCCGAAAAATACCATTGTGCTGTGGAACTGCCTATGATACTATTAGAGGGAAGAATCCGTAACGCAGTTGATTCTTTGAGAGGAGTGAGCAAATGACAATAGAATGTGAAGATTTTTGGATTGGAGATAGTGAAACCATTTACTGGGGTGAAAAAGATCCACGAGAGCCTTTGACAGTAGTATTTCTGTAGTAATTACTACGAATTTACTATCGTCAAAAACGGGGAAGAAGGCTACAAAATACTGTAAAACACATATAAGTCGTCCAATATATAGTATTTCATCGCCGAAAAATTCATTTAGCAATTACCAAATCATGAACAAACGGCAGTATTCGTTAGCCTTGTGATTGTTCGGTAGTAAATTTGAAGTAATTCTTGAGCGGTTGTATGCGTTTCTCAGAATCTTTAGCATACAGCCGTATGTAACATTCGTTCATGACTTTAGGCGAAGACCATCCACCACATTGCATAATGTCTAATTCTGGAACATTCAGAAAATAAGCTAGGGATGCAAAGCTTCGCCTTAGATCATGAGCAGTGCACTCTGTAACTCCTGCTCGGTTGCAGAGTTCCTTGATCTGCGTTGTGAGGTAAGTGGGCGTTTTGGTGTAAATACGTCCGCTGTTCGGCAGTACCTCATAAAGCCGATCACAGAAGACAGGGATTTCCCTCGTGGAAGTCTCTGTCTTTGTTTGTTCTACGATCTCCCATCCACCTTCTGTCCTAACCATTGTCTTGTTGACATGGATAAAGCCGTCATAGATATCTTCAGCTTCCAGAGCAAGCAGCTCACCTCTTCT
>Ga0326512_10001836_pt1 | contig 15956 bp, 20 predicted proteins | sample 1_2617_0518_D_FD_203652 | JGI IMG/M metagenome (GOLD analysis project Ga0326512, IMG submission 203652) | Bovine rumen microbial communities from UC Davis, California, United States - 1_2617_0518 | ecosystem: Host-associated > Mammals > Digestive system > Stomach > Rumen | place: USA... | reverse complement strand
ATCATTCTTCTGTCGGTTCGGGTTCGGGTTCGGGATAATGATTGACTTCCTCACGGAAATTACCGACAACACGCCCGTAGGTATCAAGGATTTCGACAACAGAATGTCTAACGCCCTGCGCATTGATGAAAGACGCTAACGTCTGATGATAAGCCACGGACGCACTATTGAGGTCGGTATAGACCTCTATTGACGTTCCGTCCTGTCCTTGGTCGTTGATTACGATTTTGATTAAGTAGTAGTTCATATTCATTCTCCTTTATCTTTTAATCAATTTTGACCGCAAAGCCAACACTATTAGTTGTTGCAATCTTACCTTGTATAACTGTGCCTGCTGTAACTTCTGCGATATATATACGTTGACACATCTTGTACTGTGTGCCAGAAAAGTTATTATCAGACACGGCTATTGCCGACGCTTTTTTAATGTTCATTGTTCCGCTGACAACTTGAGGGTCTGCATCCGATGTGGGTGCAGAATTATACGTATAGGTTATTATATAAGTTCCCGCCTCTGCGAATGTTAGTGTGCTACCGCTTGGCGTGGTATTTCTGAACGGAGTACACACCATTTCATTTGTAAAGACAATCTCACTTCCGTCACTATGTTCAAGTTCGTTCACACCGAGGATTTCAAGGGGGATAGCGTTGCCGTTGGCTTGTGTACTACTTGCCGCTTGATAACAAGTACCAAAGCGGACAGACGTATCACTAATATACATACACATTCTTTCATATGCTTTATTGTTTGCGTCCGATATGCAAATTGCCGTACCATTACGCCTTACGCTCGTGCTATATCCGAACTTCCTAAAATCAGCAACAGTTTCCAAAAGTGTCGATATATATTCACCCGTTTTGTATGACGTACCATAAGCAAATCTAATGCCTATATACTTGTAATTCCCCATACTTTCGGATAACGTGACATTCTGTGCCGTGAATGTCGCTGACGTGTCGGGATTCGTCCACAGTACTGTTTCCGTATACTGTTCACCGCTACCGCCTATCTTTTTCAAACTCGCTAATACTTCTGCCATTACTCAACCCCCGTGACCTTAATATAAAATGCGGTCGTTGGTATCTCACTCGCATACAGATACAAACACGGAACGCTATCGTCACACGTTACATACTGTAACAAGTTATATGATTCTTGCTCTGCGCTTGTCGGTAGTACATATCCCGTCCCTGCGCCTATGTCTACGGACGGAGATTCGACATATACCGAGGTTAAGCTGATTGCCTTTTTGTATAGCGTTGTGCCACTCTGTGACGTTGTGTCGGTAGTCCACCCCGTGAGGTCTACGGCGAGGGTAGTTGCGTCTTGTGTTTTCTTTACCGCCGCCGAGGATACCGCGTTAACGGAGTTGTTTACCTCGTCCTCGTAGAACTGTTTAACGTATGTGATCGCCGCCGTACCCGACCCGTTAGCCGTTACGCCGTACTCGATATATTGAGACGTTACAACGTACGCCGGGAGGGTTAAGGTATCCGTAAATGTTGTCGTCCCTCCGGGAGTTATAATCTCGCCCTCTATATAGAACGTCCACCCGAACTCGTTAGAAAAGTTCTCGCACAACTCCTCCGCGTCGATATAATATGTGTCTAATGGCGCTTGACCATAATCGGGATATAATACGTCGTCGTCTACGTTATATAGGTCTTTGCGGTCTCCGAAATACATAGCGTAGACGCTCGTTATCGCCCCGCTCGTTGTTATATTAAGATAGAGCCTGCGAGGAGATGGCATAGCGACGTATTTATTGCGCCACTTTCCGCTATCGTATCTTAAAAACTGTCCTTGAGCGGGAGAGGTTATCGTCACGTCCGATAAGTCCCTTAACCGACTAACTCCGCCCGACGGGTCTACGTTCTCCCATTTCTGCGTCGTGCTATTGTATGCCGGGACTTGACCATTAGTAGGAGACGTTAAGGATACATCGTTTAAGCCCGCAAAAGACGCGCTCGTATGATGAGCCCAATACTCCGCGTTGTTCTGATAAGTGGGGTCGGTACTCGGAACGGGTACGCCGCCTCTTGTACCTACCGCCCACGCCTCGGCATCCTCGGAGCTATCATCCGCGTCGCTCGCCGCCGTTTCTGCTAATGTTTTAGCCGCCGTACAATCTGCGAGATAGTTAGGAGTTAGTTTAGTTCCGTCGATAGACCCGTCTACGATATCCGCCGTTACTGTCTTGTTACCGCTTGCGTCTGTCGTAACAGTAAAGTCAATCACGGAGGAGTCATTAAACGTATAGGTCTTTATAAGAGCTCCTACGTCTGCCGTGTAGGTCGTCCCGTCCTCTGTCGTCATCGCGATAACGCCGTTAGCGTCCATACTAAACGATACGGGTATTTTCTCGATGTTTAAGTCGATCGTCGCCGTTGTCCCGTTAAACCACTCGAAAACAAAAACCCCGGTATCGGTATCGTATGAGACGTCTTTAAGCGCTAAAAGTAAATCGCTCTCGTTAGCCTTTGTTACGTCCCAATTACCGAACGTATCGTCCATAGCCTTTAACGCATAGTCCATCTTGTTAAGATTAGTCGCGTTTATCGGACTCGTTATACTCGGCTCGTTTTCCCAATTTATACGGGTAGAGTAGACGTGTATGTATGACATTTTTAGCCTCCTATACTGAATAACCAAAATTGCTTATAGCCGGGTTAAGCTCGTCGCCCTCCGACTCGTATGTATCCCTCAAGTTCTGTATGCCTTTAAGCGTACGCCTAAAGACGAACGTCTCGAAACCTCCGTCATACGTTAGAAGTCCGACACGATCGCCGCACTCTAACCACGGAGCACCTAACGCCTCCGTCGTGTTGGGGACGTATCCGAGATTAGCTATCCTCTCATACATACCCTCGAGCATTTTAGCGACCTCGGGCATCCCGTCGTAGTCGTACATCATACCATCGGCGCAATAGAAGATATTGTCGTCGATTATGTATGTATTCTCCGCGTTCGGGTCTCCCTCGTATTGCCACTCTACAACCGATTGAGCGTCCGAGGACTTAATGTCCTTTAGTATCTGAATACGCCCGTAGTCTTTAACCTCGTAGTTCTCCGCGATAACGGAAATGTATTTACCCATAGAGTAGAGTTGGTCTGTCCCTGCTCTCGGGTATAAATCATCCGCCGGAAATAATGTATTTGAGGGATATAAACCGCCCTTTGTGGGATAGACAAACTCCGGGAGTCCGTTATATCTGTCGAGCCTAAAGAAACACCCGCAAACCTCCAATAGAGACCTAACGACGTCTCTACCCGTGATAGAGGAGTTACAAGAGAATATCTCTTTAGTCCCATAATTGTAATAGACTAACCGCGTCTCTCTATTTGTTAAGTATGGCGCGGGCTCTACTGTCCTAAAGATTAAAACGTCTTGTATTATCCTCTCGAGTTTCATAACGCTCGGGTTTGTCTGCATATATCCGTAATAGTACGGGACATATACGATAAACTCCGTGCAATCGGGCTCTAATACAAAATAATCGCCGCTATCACATAAGATACCGATATCTCCGCGCGGGGTTGTCTGCTTTACTAAAACGCTCGCGATCGACCCGACGCCGCGTCCGAGTGAGTCCCAATTTTCCAAAAAGCCTTGAGCGTGACTATTGACCGCCTCTATAACCTCCTCGTCGGTCATTCCGTCATAGTTGGATATCTCGACCTTATATAAGATTGTCGGGTCTACATCCTCTACGACGTAGGACTTGTACGCTAACTGTCCGTGATTTGTCGTCGTCCACGTTACGCGCTTGTCCGTGTCGTATGTCGGTATATCTTCTATCAATACATCGTTATATTTGTCCCACGGCTCTAACCCGACCTTACGGGCATAATTAAAGTACGTTGCGTATATCTGCCGGGCGAACTGAAACCCGTTAGCGTTATACTCCGTAAAGTCGATCCCGAACATATACCGCGTATACCAATCCGCCGCGTTATTTTCAAGGACTAATAAATTATCGTATGCCGTTATCTTTTTTCGTACGACGTTATGCTTATACTCGTTAGATACGCTCGCGACCTCAAACACGCCTAAAGGTATCCGATTAGAGAATTGAGCTAAATAATTGTCTATCGTCCCATAGTACACATAATATGCGCTTGTATCATACGCCGGGATAGGACAATCGCCCGTCCCGTCCCACATATCGCGCATAGAATGTAACTGAAACTTACGCCCGATAAAATGCGCGGCTAACGTATCGCCATTAGAGAATAGCGTTTTGTCTGCCTTGTAAAACCCTAAATCGAGTACCTTTACCTTTACTATCTTTTTACCGCCGTATATCGTCGGAAAGATACCGCTAATAGTGGTCTCTTGTGTCTCTATATCTGCGAACGTATAAAACTTGTTAAAGTATATTCCTATTGTGCTCCCGTCCTCATCTTCTAACCTTAATCGCATTTTGAAGTATGTAGGCTTTTCGGGAGTTCCCGTTACGTTATCGACTTTTAGCCCTAACTGATACCCGATATACCTATCGTTAAAATAATCGATATACTCGCTAATATCGTCATCTAACGTATATAGAGGAGCGGCGTAATACATATTCCAAGTATAAGTAACGCCTATCGAGGCATACGGGGACTTGTCCGCCCAATTTATCGCCTCTAACGCGGGGTTAGGTATGCTTGTAGGATATCCCGGGAGAGATGAGTACGCTTTTATCTTGTCTCCGACCCTTACCTCGTTTATCCCGACCTCGCTAAACTCAATATGCGCCGCCTCGCATAACCCAAACTTTAAGTTATCTCGAGAGCATAGAGACTCCGTTAACGTAAAGTCCTCATAAATGAGGTTATTATTATCGATTGCATACAATCCGTAGTCGTTGGGGTCAAAAGTCGCAAAGTTAGGAGCTTTGTAATATTCCGGGATATAGCCCTCGATATCCGTAAAATTGACTTGATAAGACGACATACGCGTATCGAATGTCGCGGTAAAAGAAGTAGACGGAACGAGGTTTATATTTATAATGTCGGATATCTGACTCGGCTTTTGAAAATTGAAAACAACTCGAGTTAAAGAAGTTGTTAACGCCGCTAAATCCGCGCTCCCTAAATTGAGCGTATAGATTGTCTCGCTATCGCCCTCTTTGTGATAAGTTAGCTCCCAATTTGCCGACGACGGAAACTCGCCGCTCAAAGTTACAAACTCTAACTCCATAGCGATAACAATGTAATTATGATCGTTAAGGTATCTATACTCTATAACGTCGCCCCAATCTATCGCGGAGGTATCATTTGTGCTATATAGAGTAACCCAATTAAACGACCCGGTACGCTCGTATACGTTTATCTCCTCGTTATTTATGCCGCCGATATAGTAATTTACATCCTCGAGCGACATACCGCTTTTGTGAGCTCCGTCTATGATAATCTCTTTGTTAACGGAGTCCGTTAGATATTCTGTTATAACCTCTTGAGGTACGTTTATCATTATTGCTCCCGTATAGTTATCTCTAAACGCTCTACCATATCCTCCCACGCGGGAGCTCTGTATCTCGTAGCGTCAAAATCTATAAAAGCCGTTATCTCGACTTCTTGCTCCGTTCTGTTGTCCCATACTGTGACGGGATAGGTTAAGTCGCTCGCCTGCTTGCTCTCGAGTAGAGTTATAAAGTCTTGATACTCGTTTATAGTTAAAAACTTCATCTCGAGAGTGCCGCTAACTCTGTTGCGATATCTCGACCTATGCTCGCGCCCGTTTGCGTCCGTCCATAACTCGTACTCGGGTTTAGATGATATTTTGTATTTCTCGCCTACGACTCTATGTGAATAGTCCGTAGTATCGATCATAAACATAGTGTTTAACATATCTCACCTCACGCGGGACTCAAAAAAGGACTCGCGCCCGTTGATTTGATAAACTGATTTGTCTGTTGTCTTACTTGTCTAAAGAGACCTTGAGCGTCGCCCTCGAGCACTACTTTTACGTTTCCGTCTCTCGATACGAGCTCGGGTAGATACTGTGCTAATAGTCCGTAAACGTCGGAGGATGTATCAACGCTCCTATAAGCCCCGGCGGATACTCTCATATCCGTCTCAAAGCTCGGGACACCTACACTCGCGATATCGCTCATAGCATCTTCTACCATAGCGACCGAACTATCGCCAAACGTAGAGAAACCCTCGTCGAAACCTTGAACGCAATAATCGCCCATCTCCGCGAACACTTTAGACGGAGACGATATCTTAAAGACGTTTTTAACGGAGTTTATGAGGTTGCCCGCCATTTCCTTTACTTTGTTTACGAGATTACCCCACGCGTTAACTACGCCGTTTTTGAGCCCGTCTACAATCTGTCGCCCTGCGTCTGATAGTTTAGCGCCTACGCTTAATATCGCGTTGACAAACGCTACCATAATTTGACCCGCCGCCAAAACTAATTTAGGGATAGCACCAACTAACGCGACAACTAATTTACCGATTATCTCGGGAGCTTTTGCCACGATAACGGGTATAGCCTGCACTAAACCGACCGATATACCTATCGCAAGTTGTACCGCCGCGTCTATGAGTAAATCGATATTATCTAATAACCCGTCGATAATGGCGTATATAGCCTCTAACGCCGCCGGGATAAGCTCGGGTAATGCCTGCGATATACCGATTATTAGTTCTCCGATTAGCTGAATACCTACGGATATAATCATCGGCAAATTATCGATAATGGCGTGTACTAACTCCATAAGTACATCGACCGCGATCGGCATAAGCACCGGGAGAGCCGTTAGGATACCTTGCGCCAAACCCTCTATTAAAGTTATGCCCGCGCTTAACAGACTCGGGACTATACCCTCAATAAGAGCCGGGAGCTTTTCGGCTATAATCGGGGACGCCTGCGCTACAAACTCTCCTATACCCTCCATAACTTGTTGAATACGAGGGATGATGTTATTAAGAAGTCCTCCGCCGTCCGCTCCGCCGAATATGGACGTTAAGAGACCATTAAAAGCCTCGCCCATACCCTCGCCACGACCGACCGCCGTTATGACGTTTTGCCACGCCGCTTTAGTAGCGTTTGCGCTACCCTCGATCGTAAACATAGCCTCTTTAGCCGTCGTACCCGTTATACCCATCTCGTCTTGTACGACGTGTATAGCCTCGACTATGTCCGCGTATGAGTCGATATCATACTCTACGCCCGATATCTCCTCGGCGGCGGCGAGTAGTTCCGCCATACCATCTTTAGTGCCTGCGAAACCGAGCGAAAGATTATCCAACATTGTAAAGTTGCCACGGGAGAAACCGCGATACGCGTTTTGTACGGACTCGAGCGATGTACCCATCTTGTTAGCGTTGTCGGACATATCTTGTATAGCCATATCCGCCATATCTGCCGATACTTGCAAGTCGCCCGTAGAATTATTAAGAGCCGCCGCCATACCGACTACTGTTTCCATATAGTCGTTAGCCGACATTCCCGCCGTTTGATAGGCTTTTGAGGCGTTCCCCATAACTGTATCGATCGGGATACGGCTTGCCTCCTCGACTTCTCGAGCGACATACTCCGCCGAGTTACCCATATCTCGGAGTATATCTCCGTACCTTTGGGCGTTTTCGGTGTTATCAAAGAGCGTCTCGATACCGCCCGATAATTGCTCATAGCTTGCGTATGCGTTTACCGCCTCTTTACCGAAACCGATAACCGCACCCGTCGCGGCGGCGATCCCTGCACCGATAACCGCTCCGCCTACCTTGAGCGCACTACCGATACCTCCGACGAGTTTAGAGCCTGCCTTTTCGCCTGCTCCGCCTGCCTCGTTGTTAAGGATATTCGATATCTCGTTCCCTATACCTTTTGCGCTCGGCTCTATTCGTACATACGCCGTACCTAAATTAGTCGCCATTTATCAAACTCTCTCTATATCTGTCAAAATCTGCGCCCGTCTCAAAGGATAAGGTATTCGACTCACGCTCGCCTAAAAGATTTCGTAAAACGGAGTCGGGCTCGTTTATGCCCTTTTGTCCGTCCTCCGTGTTTTGCCACGCTAAAATCGATAACCTATCCAATATCCCCGCGCGTAACATTCTATCCGCGTTTATCTTTTGCCCGGACATAACCATTTTTATACGCGAGTCGTCTTTTAACCCACACGCAAGCACCCCCGCCAATTTAGGCGGGAGTGTCTTGTAGTCTAATATATGGTATGTCTCCGCAAAATCGCATATCAAGCTATCCTCGTCGAGATATATCATCTCTCCGAGGACTACGAGTTTTTTATTGCTTTAACTTGCTCGATAATGCTTACGAGGTCTTTAGTTACGATATCCTCCGACACGATCCCGCCGTTTTTCTTCTCGACGTACTTGTAATACGCCTCCTCGTTATCCCTCAAAATAAGGGATACTAAATCTACTGCCGCGTTCATTCTCTCGACGTCGTCGTCTGCGTGGGTTTTTGCTACCGCACGAGTAAACCGCCAATCGTCCAAAATCTTATCGTTGATATCGCACTTAAAACCGCTTTTTGTTTTAACTTGCATCTCATCCCTCCATATATTTAGGTTGTGATAATGTACTCAAAGTGAGTATCGCCGTTTCCGTCGGGCATAGCCGAGATAGTGGTCTCATAACCTACGGCGCTACCATCTGCATAAGTTACGTCTCCGACTCCCGATACACCCGCATCCGGGATAACGATACGCTTGATCGTGTTGTTTTTAAGAGCCATATCGATTACCCACGCGCAATCGGGCTGTTGTGTCGAGTTTGCGTGAACTGTGAGCCCGGTAGTCAAATCGCCCGTTACGTTAGCGTTTCCGTATACGGCTTTTAATGCCTCGATAGACATAGCCTCTATGAGTGTAAACTTGAAAGTATCGGGCTTTTCGGTGAGAGTCGTTAAAACGATATCTCCGCCCCACGCCTTGATGTTTTCACTCGTGGGAGAGTTAGAGTTAACGAGCCCGGCGTCTGAAATATAGCCGACGTTAACAAACGCCGCGTCGAGCGTCGAGGTTGCATCCGTCGGGAGTGTAGACCCGAGCGGAGCACGATATATTGCGCCGCCTACTTTGGGCTTACCCGCCGTAACGTGCAAAGCATTATTATTAGCCATAATGTGCCTCCTATTTAATAATGTGTGATATCATAAACCGCTTGATAGCGATATTCTTTTGTCGAGTCGTCCGTAAAGTTGTAGTCTGAATTGAGTCTAACTCTCACGATATCCGACTCCGCCTCAAAGTCCGCCATAACTTCCTTGATATCCTCGTTTAAGTCCATAGCGTCTAATAAAGAGCCGCCCTGCATACTATCGGAGACCGATTGTATAGCGATCGTAGAGCTCTCTATCATATCCTCGACGCTCGAGCCCGTTTTCTGTATGAGGATATATAGTTCGGGAGTTGTGTTGGGACGTTCGGCGTAGACATTAGAGCCCGCCTGCGTCTTGTTTATGAGATATGAGATAAGTGATTTTTCGATCATTGTAACGCCTCTAACAACGTATTGTTTTTGAGATTATGGTAATAAGCGTGCGCGTTTTGGGGTTTTACAAACGTATGCTCTCGTTTTTCCCCGGGTCTTGTATCTGCCGCGTACCCGTCCGATATGCCCGACATAGAGTTAGCACGTTGAGCGACGCCCTCGCCTATCTCTTGCGTCATATCTTGTACTGATTGCCAATTTAGCAACTCGTGTACGCCTGCCGGGTCTAATTTGAACTCTACCTTACCCATAACGCTCTATAATTACCTTTTTATTCCACATAAGCGGGATATTTGCCTCTATACCCGCCGTCGGATAACCGATAGTCTTGTACTTGCCCTCAAACGGACTCGGCAAAATAACCTCCGTGTCCGTCCAATCGTTAGTATCGCCTTTAGGGATAGCGAGCGTATATTTTGCCATTTTCCCATATAACGACATAGTGTTAGCTATCTCGTCGCTCGTGGGCTCACCTACGAGCACGTTATCGACGTCGATATAACTATCCTCGTAGATAGGTCTATTTAAGTCGTCCGTGCCCGTCTGCGTCTTTTCTACGAGCGTTACTGTTATCCCTCTCATATCGCACCTACTAACTCTTGTACGGGACTATATGAGCCTATGTTATTGCCGTAGCCTAACATTTGCTTATCGAGTTTTGACAAGTACAACTCTCCGACACTTCCGCCCGCGCCTATCGTCCAACTCTGCGAGTATCCGAGAGCGGACATAGAGCCTTGAGTCGCCCCCATCGGGACGCCGTCGTCTACGCCGAGAGCTCTTATCACCATACGACAAGATACGACTAACTTTATATTGTCGGGAGCGCTTGCGTTAAACTTGTCGATTATCACGCCTGCGTCGTCGAGTAGAGTAGTACATAAAGCCTGCTCGTCCTCTGTTAGTTCTCTTGTCATTCTCGCTTGTACGTCCGTATACGTTGCGTACGCCATCTTACTTACCTCGTTTTGCCGCCTTTTTGGTCTCTACGGGTTTATCTTCCGTGGGCTTTGCTTTCGGAGTATCGGCGGGGTTTTTATGCCCCGCCTTTATATACTCGTCTACGCGCTCATCCGCTACCCACATAGGAGTCCCCGTAGTTTTGTTGATGAGCTTAACCATCTTATGATGTAGCGTCGGTCAAAGCGTTGAATACTGAAGTATCGGCGCGGAAACCGACCTCAATTTCTGCTCTAACCGCAAACATATTCTGCTGAAACAGATTGATTGTAGTATTGCCGTTAACGATCGTTGCGTCGCTTGAGTAGTCGATAACAACGCCCTCAACTGTGCCGTATACCGCCTGCGTCCAATCGCCGACAACGCCGACTACGTTAGGAGCGGGTGATGTGCCTGCAACATAAGCGCCCTTGCTCTGTACTGTACGAGCTCCGAGTACCATAGGGATAGCGCCCTCTGCTACGGAGTTGATAAAGAGAGGTCTGTTGTTTCCGTCGGTTGCGCCGAGGAGTATAGACTTACCCTGCGGAGCGATAACAACGCCGTTCATAATACCGCCGTGAGCCGCGATATCGCCATCTGCGGCAACGAGTCCGCTATAAGTGAGAGTGCCGCCGATTGCCTGCGCGGTTACACTTCCGAAAGTGTCAAAGTTAGAGCCGGGAGCACTTCCGTTACCGAAAACAGTAGCGTCAAACTTTGCGCCGAGTGCTCTCGGGAGTCTTTCAACGAGTGCATCATAAAGGGACGCAACGTCACGTCTAAACTCGTTAGAGAACGGAACGATTACGGCGAGCTTATAAGCCTGCATAACCTTTGTCTCGAGACCGGGATTAGATACGGGCTTTGCCTCTGTCTCACCTACCCAACCCGCCTCGGGATCGGATGTGATTACGTTGATCGAAGTTCCGCGACCCGGAAGTGCAATCTGTCTTGCAAGGGTCATTATTGCGGAGTTTTCCTGCACCTTTGCGAGTATCTCCTCTGATACGTCTGCGGGTAATGTGATGTTTGTTCTGTTGGTGGGTATTCCTGCCATTTTTTAATTCCTCCTAATTAAATGCTTGAGACGCCCAATCGGCAAACTGTGTCCTCGTGTCTGCCCTTGCCGTCCCGGTTACTTCTCCCGCGTCTCTTACGTTCGGATAGTTCGGTGTAGCATACTCTTTAATAGCGTTTGCCTGCTCTATACAAGCCTCCTCCGTGTCCGCCGTTAAAAGATTAGCGGGGATGTTTAGTTCTTTTGCTACCTTTTCTCTAATTGCTCTTACCTCCTCGGTCTTGCGTTTAGAGTCAAGTTCTGCCTCGAGTGCCGCTATCCTCTCCGCCGCCTTTTGCAAGTCGGACTTGTTAGCCTCCTCGAGTGAGTCGTATTTCTCCGCTTTGGCTTTTAGCTCATCAAAGCCCTCGTACTTTGCCTTTTCTTGTGCGAGTCGCTTTGTGACGATCGCGTTTACCTCATCTTGGGTAAATGTTTTAGCCTCGTCGGGTGTTACAACTGTGTTTTCTTCCATCGTTTAACCTCCAATGTGTTGAGTTATCCGCGATACGTTCGCGTCCGTTTTTATATATAAAAAAAGCACCCTTGCGAGTGCTTGATTTATTGATGTGATTGTGCGTATTGCATACGTCGTACGGCGTTTATGTTGTCTCGCCTAAAGTTGTTTCCGTAGCCTGCGTCCTCGTATCCCTCGTCTACGGCTATATCCTCCGCCTTGTCGAATATCTTGTTATACTTGCTCGGGTCATAGCCCTCAACCTCGGTATCGGCATTAAACCTTATTGCGTATGTGCAATCACAATTACTATGTATGTGTTCGGCGTGGGGATATCCCTTTTTTATCTTTCGAGCGGATACGTTAACCCATCCGTTAGACGCAAGCGCTAAACAAAACGCGCAAGTGTCCCCGGCGGGTATCCACGCAAATTGAGCGCGATCACGATAAGCGTTTTTTAGCGTCGTATCGCATCCAACCTTTTTAACGAGCCTCGATACCGCTCCCGTCATCTCCTCGACGTTGTGGGAGGTTTTCAAAACCCCGTTAACGGTCTTTGCCACGTCGTGATAGGTTGCGTTATCCGCCATTTCTGCCGACGGGACATTAGCACCCTCTAATTCTGCGAGAGCGTCGTACATTTGAGCCGATACCGCCCCGGCGGCGTTCCCGTACTCTTGTGTAACAAAATAGCAATAGTCAATGAAACTATTGCCGTCGTCGTCTACTACCGAGCCTATGTCGGTTACTATCTTCCCGTTTGCGTCTATGCCGTATTTCTGTATCCATTTTTGGATATCTGTCGACGCCTTGTCATTTATGGCTCGTAACGCCCCTATATATCTACGCCACGCGCTTTGACTAATTCTCATTTACTATCCCTATCGCGGTCTCGAGCCCCATTTGCATACGCTCTTGTGCTTTAATTCTACGGATATCCGCCTTATCGAAACCTATCATCTCAAGGAATGTATCCGTATTTGCGAACGCCTGCCGCGCCGACGCTATCTTAATTGCCGCGTCTGCCGTGCTTGCTACACTCGGCATAGCGGGGTTTTTGAAGTGAGCCATAATAGCCCGCTCCTCGTCTGTTAGCCCATCAAGGGATGTATCCTTAACGATCGCGAGCGCCATAAGAGCAATACTTCTTAATGCGTCGCCGTTCCCGGTGTTTAATTGCTCCGCCATAGCTACGAGGGTCTGACTCTGTGCTAAAACCGCGTCCGCGCTTGTCGGGTTAGCATCGTTAACAACGCCCGTATCCGTAACAGTTAAGCCCGTCGCCGCGCTAAACTGTGTCGCGAGCATCCTTAACATTTCAACGTGAGGGTTTATCGAGCCTTGCGGTAACTGTCCGAACGAGGGTTTCTCGCCCGTCTCGGGGTTAGTCGTGCTTGCCAATATAGAGCCGACGTATTGCTTAAACTTCTGATTTATGACCGCGTCGAACTGTTCGTCCGTTATGCCGAGTAGATATTTTTGAGGGCTCGTACTAAACTCGAGACCGATCGTCGCGTTTGCTATTGTTCTTACATATCCGTCGATTAGACGTCTTACGGGCTCTTTTATCCGGGAACGTCCGAACGGCTTATTGCTCGTTGCGTTCCATATAAGCGCCTCCATAAGAGGACGTCCCATCCTATGAGGGTATCTCTCCGCGCTCCATACTTGCTCGTTTGATGAGAGTACCCATATATCCGTATCTGTGTATATGTTTATAAGCGACGGAGTCCACGTTATGTCGGTATCATCGGGTACACTATCTATGACCGCAAAACCGCAATCGATACGCCCCTTTTCTCCGTTCCATAAAGCCGCCGCCGTGTTGGGAGAGTGAAAACGTATTTTGCATCCCGCGTCCCTATCTGCCGAGAGGGTCGCAAAAGTACATCCGTACTTGAGCTCGTCCCTGCACGCTTTCATATATTCGTAAATGAGGTTATTAGCTATTGCCACGCGGTCTAATGTCTCGACCTCTGTACCATCCAAACCGACAAACCCGTCAAACATCGAACGCGCCGCCAATACGTCAACAGTTTTAGCACCCCACGCACACCCGATCTCGAGTTTGGTTAGATTCTCCGGGAGTGCAATACCTAAATTGACGTCATTTAGCGATATCTTGCCCTCGTAGTATTTGTCTTTAGTTTGGTTTTTGATCGCGTGCTTGTTATAGACGTTTAAGAGCTTGTTAAACTTAATCGCCGTGCTCTCATCGAGTCCTATAACATTTTGAGCCTCAATAGTTAACATTTATCCTATCCTCATTTTCCGACTCGGGTCTCTTTTGCTTGTTTTGACTCCATAAAGAGCCAACGCGCAAGCCTCGACGGGAGACGAATACTCGCCACCGAAACCCCAACCGCCGCCTATCGGTCTTTTAACCGATGTTATCGCGCTCTCCCGGAGCGCCTCTTGTCCTCTATACCACGATACCGACCTCTCGTTAAGCGAGTCACATAACAAACCTACGCTTGCGATGATATCTCGCGCCGTCGGTCTGATAATCGAGCCTTTTTCTTTCCATACGTCGGATATCTTATCGACTAATACATCCGCGCCGTTTCTGCCGTCTATGACTACACACGACGCCTTGCCGTGTCTTGCGATGAGCCAATCGGCGAGCCACCTTGTACCCTGCCCCGTCGGGCGTTGCTCGATGATCGATATACGAGCTTTACCATCTGCCGACAAAACCGCACCGCATAGACAAACCATCGCACCATCAAAAGAAAACTTTATCCCGTACGCCGTCTTGCCCTCGGGTTTAAGCTCGTCGGATACGCAAGCGTCCCAAACTTTAGCGGATATCGGGTTATCGGTCTTGCGCTCTACTGTCGGCGTCCACCATCCTAAACGCTCACGCGCAAAACCATCACGCGCCATATTCTCAAACTCATTTAGGATAGTTTTCTCGGCGATACGATAGCCCATAGCGGGGTTAGTCTCGTATGCCATCTCTAACGCCTTATCGGGAGTAGATAAATCGTTTAGTATGTCTTTACTCTCGATAGACCACTCAAGCCACCATAGACCGCCCGCCTCGTCGGAGTGTGCTTGTGCGTGCATATCGGAAAAAACTGTCCCTCGACAACTCGGGGACGGCGGAGTCCCTATGTATATTTGTTGTGGCATCATCGAGGCGTCGTTTATATCAGACGCGGCGGACATAACGGGTAACATAGCCTCTTGTTGGTCTGCCGTCATCTCTTGAGCCTCGTCTATGATGATTACGGAGTATGTACCGCCTCGCGCCCCGCTATTTGTCCTTGTGGCAAACTCTATACATCCTCCCGGATGTACTTTGCCGTCGTCGTCCGTCCAATCTTTGAAGTAGATACCCTCATAGCCTCTAACGTGGCTAACGCTCTTTATATCTGCGTTAAACTCGGGGTATCGCTCCGGGCTCTCGAATAAATCACATAACGCCTTGAACATTTTGTTTGTCGTCGTCGAGTGATGCGCCGAGTACAATACTTGTCTATGCTCAAAATCCGACATATAGATTGCGTAGTACCTCGCGGCGTAGCTTTTGCCGTTCTGCCTCGGCTTTGCTATCCCGATCGTTAACGCGGCGGGCGAGCCGTCCTCGTTTCGGGCTAACATATATTGCATTTCGAGTTTTTGCGACGGATAAAAAGTAGCTCCGCCGTCCTCCTCGAACATTTCGACGACCTCATCCCCGAACGACTCCGCGTACTCTCCGACTACCGAAAATGTCGGCGTCTGTCTACCCGTTCTCATTCCGCCTCTTTAACTTGTCGTGTTTTGAGACCTTTTTAGTCGCCGGGTCGGGTAATGCCTCGAGCTCTGCCATTACCTCCATAAGCCGTTTAGTATTAGACGCCATATCGCGCCCGCTCTCGCAATTCTGAATAGTATTAGCGAGTATGTCTCTTAACGCTATTAGCGTTTCTCTTTTGTCGCCACTTGCGGCGGCGTCCACGAGGTTTGTCACGTCCAAACCCTCCTCTCTTTATGCCGTGATGTTGCCCCTCGTCTCCGAGGTAGTCTATGTGGAAATGTCTTGTGCTCTGCGCGGCGCT
>Ga0326512_10001835_pt1 | contig 15963 bp, 13 predicted proteins | sample 1_2617_0518_D_FD_203652 | JGI IMG/M metagenome (GOLD analysis project Ga0326512, IMG submission 203652) | Bovine rumen microbial communities from UC Davis, California, United States - 1_2617_0518 | ecosystem: Host-associated > Mammals > Digestive system > Stomach > Rumen | place: USA... | reverse complement strand
CGGTATTGCTCTCAACTGGTTCTGCCAAGCAGAAAGCCGAGATGCTCGATGCTGCCCGCATGCTGGTGAGTCACGGCTACGAGCTTTATGCCACTGGCGGCACCTCGAAGTACCTGACGGAGAACGGTATCGATAACACCCGAGTGCTATGGCCTTCTGAGAGTCAGGAGCCTTCGGACGCCCCGACAGCCCTCGACCTACTGCATCAGCACAAGATCGACATGGTGGTGAATATCCCCAAGAACCTTACCACCCACGAGCTGACCAACGGCTATAAGATCCGTCGTGCTGCCATCGATCTGAATGTGCCCCTCATCACCAACAGCCGCCTGGCAAGTGCCTTTATACATGCCTTCTGTAGTGTTAAATTGGATGAGATTGGCATCAAATCATGGGCTGAATATAAGTAGAAACGGGGTTTTTGTTAAAAAATGGTGCAATAATTTGGTGGATTCAAATTATTGCATTATTTTTGCACCAAAATACTATCCTAATATATGGACGCAGGACAAACTTTAGAATCAAAGATAAACCGAAGTGAGTATAAGATACTTATTGTCGATGATGTCGTCAGTAACGTCTTGTTGTTGAAGATTCTCTTGACCAACGAGAAGTTTCAGGTGCTTACAGCGAACAATGGTACCGCTTGTATCGAGATGACCAGAAAGGAGCATCCCGACCTGATTCTGCTCGACGTGATGATGCCTGACATCAGCGGTTTTGACACAGCCGTCATTCTGAAGAAAGACGATGATACAAAGGACATCCCCATTATCTTCCTGACCGCTCTGAATACCCCTGCCGATCTGGTAAAGGGCTTCCAGGTGGGTGCAAGCGACTTCCTGACAAAGCCGTTTAACAAGGAAGAGTTGCTGATGCGTGTGATGCAACAGATCTCGCTGGTGGCTGCCAAGCGAATCATCGAGAAGCAGAATGCTGATCTGCGTGCCACGCTGAACAACCGCGATAAGATGTACTCCGTGATTGCCCACGATCTGCGCTCGCCTATGGCCAGCATCCGCATGGTGCTGAATCTGGTGGTGACTTCTGTGCCTAAGGAGACGGTTGGTCCCGAGCTTTATGAGTTGCTGGATAAGGCTAACAAAGAGTCTGAGGAGGTGCACGACCTGCTGGATAACCTGCTGAAGTGGACCAAGAGCCAGACTGGTAAGCTCAATGTGGTGACTCAGGATCTCGACCTGAACGACATCATCCCTGGTGTGGTGGATATCTTTGAAATGATTGCCGAGACCAAGAATATCAAGCTCAATCTGGAGCAGACCAACGAGCCACTTATTGTCAGGGCGGATAATGATATGCTGAAGACGGTGGTGCGCAACTTCATGTCGAATGCCGTGAAGTTCTCGCCGGAGGGCTCTACTATCGACATCTCTATGAAGACTGAGGGCGACTTCGCCAAGATCAGCGTTCGCGATCATGGTGTAGGTATCGCTGCCGACCGTCTGGACTCCATCTTCCATAAGGGAGAGACAACCTACGGCACAGGTGGTGAGGAAGGCTCTGGTCTCGGACTTCAGCTCTGTCAGGACTTTGCCCGAAAGAATGGCGGCGACTGTACCGTTGAGTCGGTAGAAGGTCAGGGCAGTACATTCAGCGTTTTTGTACCTCTAAAGAAAGAATAATGGCAACCCCCGTATATATCATTGAGGAAACCAGACTTCGCCGCAATCTCCAGCTCATCGCTGATGTTGCGGCGAAAGCCGATATAGAGGTAATCCTCGCCTTCAAGGCCTTTGCCCTTTGGAAGACGTTTCCCATCTTCCGCGAGTATATCCGTTCTACCACTGCCAGCTCACTCTCCGAGGCTCGTCTGGCGTTCGAGGAGTTTGGTGCGCCTGCTCATACCTATTCGCCAGCCTATACCGACGAAGAGTTCGACCAGATAGTGACCTGCTCATCACATCTCACGTTCAACTCGCTGTCGCAGTATGAACGGTTCCACGAGCGTGCCGCAGGTGTGTCGTTGGGTCTGCGCGTGAATCCCGAATATTCCGAGGTAGAGACGCTGCTCTATAACCCTTGTGCCCCTGGCACTCGGTTCGGCGTCTCAGCCGACAAGCTGCCCGAACGGTTGCCTGAGGATATCAAGGGCTTCCATTGCCATTGTCATTGTGAGAGTGGGGCAGATGTGTTCGAGCGCACGCTGGCACATATCGAAGCGAAGTTCTCACGTTGGTTTCCGCAGCTGGAGTGGATCAACTTCGGTGGCGGACATCTCATGACGCGTAAGGATTATGATACCGGTCTGCTTATCTCGCTGATGCAGAAATTCCATCAGCGCTATCCTTGGCTGAAGGTGATACTGGAGCCAGGAAGTGCCTTCGCCTGGCAGACGGGACCGTTGGTTTCTCATGTAGTAGATGTGGTTGAAGACCAAGGAATTAAGACGGCTATCTTAAACGTAAGTTTTACATGTCATATGCCCGATTGCTTGGAGATGCCTTACTATCCCGAGGTGCGTGGCGCTAAGTATTTCTCTGAACATTCACCCCAGATAGCACACCTCTATCGCCTGGGTGGCAACAGCTGCCTGAGTGGCGACTTCATGGGCTACTGGCAGTTCGAACATGAACTGGAGCCTGGCGAGGAGGTGATTTTCGAAGATATGATCCATTACACAACAGTGAAGACCAACACCTTCAATGGTATTACCCATCCGTCCATCGCCATGCTCCATCAGGACGGCACGCTCGAAACGCTGCGCACCTTCACCTACGAAGACTACCGCTCACGCATGGACTAATCGCCTGAGGGCTGATCATAGTCGGGCTCGTCGGAAGGAGGCGTCTGCGACTGGTTGCCACCGCTGCCTCCATTGGTAGGATTGGTCGTGGTGCCACCGTTGCCCCCCTCATCTTCATTGCCGTCCTCGTCGGTGGTGCCTGAGAGCAGCGCTTTCACGTTGACAAACTCAGCTTTTTTGATAAACTCGCGGCTTGAGAGGTTGTCCTCTGCCGTCTGGTCGGGCAGGAATCGGATGTGAAGCGCTTTCAGGTGCTGGTTCACGTTGAAGTCCTCCTCCTTGTCGGCACCGCCCTTCTGGCACTCGCAGGTCAGGTAGAACGTACCCAGTCCGGCCACCTTCACCTTCTTTGACTCGAGCAGCATCTCGAGCAGACAGCTCTTGAATTTCTTCATCACGCCCTCCACCACGTCTTCGGTGAACACCGAGCCATGCTCAGAGATGTGCTTGGCCATCTTGGCCATACTCATCGTTTCGATACTTTTCAGTCGGGCGTACCACTTCCCGTACATCACGGAGTCAGAATCCTTGATGTCATTCTTGTAAACTTCGTAAAGAATCTTACTCATGGTAAAAGATTATTAAGTGAGACTAAATCCAGGTCAGGACTATCCTGCCTTTCTTTCGCTTACAAAGGTACGAAAAATATTTGAATTATGCAAATTATTTAGCCGATATTTTGCTAATATACGTTAATTATTTTGGTGGTAATTTAAAGGGCAGATTCCTGTTAGAAACCTGCCTCTAATTGAGAGAAAATCAATGCAATGAAATAATGCAATATTGCCCTTTAAACTACATTAACTTACGGTACTTGCCCTTGTCCTCACCCTTGGTGATTTTCACTGCCATACCATCATCCACGAGTCGCTTGATCTTGCTACAGATACTGCCCGTCTTGCCCTCGTAACCGAAGCAGATATCCACATCTTGCGATGTAAAGGGATTGGGCAGTCTTCGATAGCCAATCCACGTCTTTTGCTGATGGGTGCGACCTGAAGAATCTTGCGACAGTTGATCATCATAGTGCTTCTCACCAATGGCCTTAAAATAATACTCTTGGAAAGCCAACTGAGCCTTGGCAATGAGCAGTGCCAACTGAACGTCATACTTATCTGGTTGGAAGTCATCACCGCACTTGTAGCGACCGCCGTCTTCAACTATCTTATCCCAATGCCGGCTCACTACAAATGCCAGCACATAATTTATCCCATGCCAGCAGGGCCTTTTAATCATATCCTCTTCACATTTTGAATTATTCTCCTTGGCATCCTCCATACGACGTGCCGTCCAATGATATAAGGCATCAGAAATTATCTTGCATGGAATCTCCCCCTTGGTAGCGTCCAATCGGTAAGCCCACTCGCTCAACTGTCGGTCGCGTTCTGCGTCAACCTCATCATATTCATGAGCCTCCATCATCTTATAGTCGGAATCCCCCATTGGTACGAAAGTGAAGCGCGAGAGTAGACCGTTCACGAAGTTAGCTTCTGTAGCCATCTTTTTAAGGGCATCACTGGTGCCGGTATAACAGCAATTATAATGCACAGGGTACTCGCCTACATGAGCAGAAGATGTCTTCAGCAGCGAACCATGATACTCGTTGTGGAATGACTTTAACCAGAGGGTGAAAAGAGCCTCCATATATGATTTCTTCATCTGTCGGAGGGTATTGTCAAGCTCACTGTCGAATTGTGATACATGGAGATACCATTCCTCGCCATCAATCATTTCCTTAGCATTGGTTTCGGCCTCTCGTGCTCCTGCAGCTGATGTCTCTGAAGGCAATGCACGATAGGCTCCATTAGGGCGTGGTGACTTGTTGGCCGATCCGCCGTTCTTTTGATCCTTTTCAAGGTTCCATCGGTTCAGCGCGTCTATCTGAGCCTGGTCAGCCTTATGGATGGGCTCCATTAAGATTTTGTATAGTTCCACAGCCATATGCTTACCCGAACCTGGTCTTCCAATCAAGGCAAGGAGACTGTTCATGCGACATTGCCTGCCAGGTGCTGGCCAGAAGCGATACCAACAGCGGGTCATCAGCGTCATGAGGAATGAACCGCCCACCAGCAGTGCAGCAATGTAATGCTTTCGAGGCAGACGGTAGCACAGTAGTTTCAGCAGCGGATAGCGAGGGAAGAGTTTCTCAATCTCGCTGCCAATATTCTCCAGCAGTTTGATGATGTCGTCTTGCGACACTTCACCACCAGCCTTCATAGCCTGCTTACGCAGTTCGCTCAACAACACGTTGTAGGAACGGCCTGTCACCTGCTTGATGGCGCGCTGCATATCCTTCGAAGGCTGAAGGTCGTTGAGTTGTTCGCCTTCGCGCTTATGCTTCAGCTTCTGTGCCGACTCCATGATGTCGTCAATCTCCTTTTGGCCACGCTCTGCCACCACATCCTTCACCCATTGCAGTTGCATCATCAGTGCGAGAGCCTTCTCGGCATCGCCATCGCATATCACCAGCAGGTCGTAGGCCAGCTTGATGGCCGACTTGTGGCGCGAACCAATTGGTGCACCGTTGGGCATCAGTGCATTGGTGAAATCGATAATCGGATAGCCAAAGGCCGTCAAGTCGAGATTCTCGGCAGGCTTGGATACGCTTGCTGTCAGTTGCTGAGCTGCTGCGGGGGTAGCAGTAGCGGGGTTTATTACCTGATCATCAGCCGTAGCCTTTTCGCTGTCAAACTGATGGTTCTTGTTGGTGGGGTCGCTCAGCTCCTGCTGATACGCCCCGAGGAATTTCTCGTTGAATTCCTTGCTCTTATTTCCTTCTGTCATAAATGTATTTAAAATTAAAAATTAAATAAATTATCTTCGTCAATATAATATATGTCGCACATACGCGGAGCATAACTAATGCGAGAAGCATCGATGCACGAGTCATCACAGACGGGTTTGCCTGTCGTGCCCAGCATGCCGAGAAGGCCTAGTTCACGACCGAGCTCTATCTGGTTGTCGGCTATGTTGCCCAGCTCTGGATCGGCTTCACAAACCAGACGCAAACCATGTCCCGATGATGTCACATGTGCAAGCCGTACCTTCCAAGGAAAGTTCTGACGCAATGTGCGTTCGTAGATCTCCCGAGGGTCACAGGGTAGATGGTCGGCATCAAACATGAAAAGTCCGCTCAGTTCCCTGATACTGCTCTGCAAGCGACGACGAAAAAGAATCTCTTTTTCTTCGCCATCAAGTACAGGATTACCCTGTTTGTCGGTCTTGGGGATGGCAGCAAACTCTCTGACTGCAAAAATGAAACACGGTAGCCACATCTTCTGTGAGTTAGTCCATTGTTGGAGCTTCTGCTCCACAGGTAGCGCAGCAAAGGTTTCACCAGCCCGAGGGCGTGCAGCCTGCTTCTGGCAGAAGTTACGGAAGTTGGCACAGTTGATCCAGTTGTCCAACGGCAGTCCATCGTCGATGGCTTTCTCAATGGCCTGACGAGTCGTGATGGTGTTATTTACTGATGCGCTGTTCGCGGTAGTATAATACTTGGCCTTTGTGCAAGGCTTGCACTCACCAGTAAACTGATTTTCCTGAGTTGTAAATCTATGCGGTTCCATAATACATTATTATTCTTTATTGTGATTCAAAATTTCAGTGCGGTGTCGGGCAATGCATACATTCATCTGGCTCTGTGCTTGTAGCAGCATACGCTCGATGTTCGTGTTGCATTCAAGTTCAGTCAAGATGCTGACTTTTCTATGTTTGCGATCCAACCAAATCTGCAGACCCATGCCATTGTCAAGCAGCATACGGCCCTCAGAACCCTCGGGCAATTTCGGCAATTGCTTGCGTTGCCCCTCGGTCAAAACCAGGAACTGGTCAAGCAGTTCGCCAACTGGATCTTCGCTCTTCCCGTCGCAATTAAGATGAACACTAAACGAACTATCCTTCTTGCCCGTTGTTTTGTAAAAACTCGAGTCGCCCAACTGCTTGAGCATCTCACGTTGATTCTCGCGCGTACCTTGTGGAATAAACTCGCGGTAGCCGTTGGACCACTCGTTGAGTTTTCCCTTGGTCGTCATGTCAGGCTTCCCCTTGGGTCGGCCGACGTACTGAATGTCTTTTTCCATATCTCTTTATTTTTTGCAATCAAAAAAAACAGCGGCATCATTTCAGAAACCGCTGCAAAGGTAGGCATACTTTTTGTAACAAAGAAACGTTTTTGTGAAATATAAATAGCTGATTTTTAAGAAGGTATGAAAAGGTAAGACAAGGTAAGACAAGGTTTTTAATTACCTTGTTTTTCAGGTAAGACAAGGTATATGACATTTCACTCCTGAAGTGTCAGAACATTGGCAAATATTGTCTTGTTTTAATTTTAATTAAAAGGGATAAGCCAATTTTTTTCCGTCGTTAATACGACTCTTTACCCCTTTTTTATAAAAAGCAATGCGGTCGATAATCTTACCATCATTGATTTTTTCTGCAAATGCATCTAATACCTTTTGGGCTAAACACCGATATGCATTGCCTATATCAGAGCCATTGCATGTATTATCATCCCATTCTGCTATGTCTGTATCCCTAAGCTCCTTTTGGATATTGTTACCAAATTTGAAATTATAGTTATGCTTCCAATTGAATTTCCAGTGACAATTAGCCCATGTGAGAAAGTTCTTCTGGTGATTCTCTATCCAACCAAGATATAATAACACCTTAAAAAAAACAAAGATTCGAGGATAATTATTTGTTACCCGTGGATAGGTCATGTTCTCCAATATATTAAAAATAAGCTGAGGGTTAAGGCATTTTCTAAAAACACCATCATATGTGTCATCCCATTTCGAATTTTCAATATTTACTTGCCCAGAGGTCTCGAGAGTCTGAGGCATTAGAGGTGAAATATCTGCTATGGCATCTTTACTGGGGTGCTCAGGTTTGGAAATATGGGAATATTCATTATTCACCATCCCTTCCTCTAGATATCCTTTCTCTACTCGTACTTTCTTCAAGTACTTAATATAACTATTCATAACCGAACGGATAAGTGTAATGTCAGAATCTGAGATGTAATCAAACAAAGCCTCCGATTGTTTATTGAAGGCTATTTCATGTGGAATAATGACGTTGGCATAAAACTCCCGATCCCAATCCCAGTCCCATGTGTTTGGGTCATCTCGATGTTCTTGTCTGAACTGTTCAAACCTTATCTGGGTATAGTTGGCAAACTGCTCTCTGATATCTTTCGGAATTTCACAATTGTATTTAGTCAGTCGTTTAATCACAGTATCCATTCTGCTGTTAAACTGCAGCCAATAAGCTACAATACCTTTAGCCACTATCGGATTATCTTCTTCTTTTCTCTTGACATCATCCAATATACCTGATTTCCCACGTGTCATCTCAACGAATCGGTAGATGCCATTTGATTGACAGATAGAACCATGCTTACCGTTTCGCCATCCCTCATAATAAACACGCATGTTGCTGGGTGATATCTTATCAATTACACTTTCTGCCATATTCTTATTTATAGAAGACTGTTTGTTTTTGTTATCGACGACATGCTTATCTTCTTTATAGCAATGGAGTACATCCATTGCAAAGTCGTGTATTGTCTGGTTAAAATGCTTCATCAGGAAAGTGTCATTTACATATTCCTTCTTTATACCTGCTTTCTTCCGAAACAACTTATAGAGAATTTCCTTGGCTTTTTTGAGGTTTTCATTTTCCTCTTCGATATCAGCCCTAAAATAGGCATATAGATAAGCAGCCCAGAGAATGACTACCGATGTGAATGTATGCACCTTCCCGATTACGATTTCTTCGCCTAAATATAGTAGAAGTGGTTTATTTTCATTCCATCCATGCTTGTCATTCCCTTCTTCCATACGGAGGATATAATCATTGATGTTTGTCTCTGCATATTCTTGGAGAGCGAAAATAAAGAAATCGGTCACAATCGACATCATAATGTATATAGGCAACACGCCCGACATGCAATATAGCCATGTACGCTCGTCCTCAAAATTTTCCTCGTCATAAAGCCATTCGAGCGCATGGGCAAGTGACTTGTCATATTTCAGGTGGTCTCCTTTCCCAAAATCATAAGTGCTTTTATAACGCAATCTCACTCTTAATTCCATATTCCAATATATTTTGCCTGCAAAGTTACGAAAAAAACGTGAACTTATTCGTTCTATATTGCAAAATTGCATTGCAATGCAATTTTGTGGAAATTGAAGGAGGTAGAAAATGAGTAAAAATAGGGTAAATATTAATATAACTATCTAATATATAATAACTTATATAATAATCTTGCTTTCTCTACTTTTTCTCCACTTCCTCGAAAGTAAAAGCAATGCAATAACGCAATATTTTAGCCTTAAAGCTAATTATGGGATTTAACATACCCCGCGCCCCAAAGATACAAATTCCGACGAGATTACGGCTCGTCGATGGTGAGGTTACGGCTCGCGCCCCACGAGATTACGGCTCGTGTTTCTTTTGCGAAATTATCTGCTGGCTCTTGGTGACAGACTATTATAGGTTTCGAGGCCTCCAGTACCAGACTTGAAGATAATGGTATCGATAAAATACAGATGGCCATCGTCACCCATCAATACATTGTTTGGCACAGCATCAAAGATGTCGTATTCGCTATTAGAGAAATAGCCGTCGTCATTATCTTTGCGGAATCCTAGTTGCTCCATTTCTTCGTTGATTTCCTGTTGAGTGGCTTCACGCTGAGATAAGATGAATGGTTGGCGAAGTACTGCACATACCTTTCCATCCCGATTCTCTGCAAAACCAAGAAAAGAATAACCACAATCTGGAAATAATTGATTATGTACAATAATACGTTCAAAGAATGGTGTTAAGTTATCGTCAGAGTATCTGAAGTCATTTAGCTTATATACATGTTTACTGTCGGATGAAGTATAAACCTCATTCTCAGAACCACGATCAGAATATGTACCAAGTATATCTTTGTCTATCCAACACTTATGGCTGATAGCCCATTCTTTTAGTCTTGCGATTTGGACTCCCTTGCAAGACGTTGTTCCCGCAAGCGCTTGAATTGACTCAAGCACGCTTCGTGCGAAATCGGATGCTGCTGCCAATAAGCCACCGACTTCATCTTCTCTGCTGTCACCTTGCGGTGGTATTCGTTGAGTACTGTCATTTATCATCCTTATTTTAATTGTGCTTTGCAAAGATAGGTGTTTTTCAGTTATCTTCCAACTTTTTTTGCACTTTTTTCTCAATAGTGCATCAAAATACAAATAATAATTGTATCTTTGCCCTCGGTTCTGGGAGAAATCCGGACTAATAGAAAGCATTCGCTATTATTTCGCGTTAAGCCAAAAATGCGTCGGAAACATTAATTGGAATAAAACGCCACTGAAATAATAGAGGACGGGACATCTGGAATGATGCCTTGACCTGTCGATATACGCGATGCTCACGCCAAACGGCGTGGTGCATTCTTGAGTAGACAGGTCAGGGGTTCCAAGGCATTCCGACGCATTGCCCCTAAGCTTAACGCGCGAGAAGCATCACGCTTTTTTGTGCGTCAGCGATTGATAGCCGATTGCAGGGACTAAAACTATCAATTGTGTATGGCTACGTCTATAAAATTATCGAAGATTACAAAGGTGGACCTACGTTCTTGTTGGCAGAACGAGGCCAGCGATTTTACTCCTTGGCTTGCATCGGAAGAAAATATATCACTGCTTGCAGATGCACTCGGCATGAATGAGCTAGATGTGAAAGCTCAGGAGGAACATGTAGGTCCATTTAGGGCAGATATTCTCTGTGTAGATCCTGGCACAGACAAATATGTGCTAATTGAGAATCAGTTGGAGAAAACTGACCATAACCACCTCGGCCAGATATTGACCTACGCTGCTGGCTTGGATGCCGTTACAATCATCTGGATTGCAGAGCATTTCACAGAAGAGCATCGGGCCGCAATAGATTGGCTGAATCGAATAACCGATAAAGAGTTTAATTTCTTTGGTGTAGAAATTGAACTAATCAAGATTGGGGACAGTCCTGCAGCGCCCATGTTCAACGTGATTGCCAAGCCCAACGGATGGTCGAAAGACATAAGGAGTTCTCAGGCTTCAAGCGAGGGACGCTCTGAGGGCGAGGAATTCAACTATGAGTATTGGGATGCTTTCGTTGATTACATGAAGAACCATCCGTCGAAACTATTCCGTACACGTAGCGCATCTTATGACCATTGGATGAGTATTGCCATTGGCAAGAGCGGCATCCATATAGCACTCCTACTGAATAAGCGAGAACAGAAAGCCACCATACAACTCTATATGTCAGACGATGCCGACAAGAAGTACTTCGATGCTTTAATAAAGTTCAAGGAAGAAGCAGAAGAACATATTGGAATCAAACTTACTTGGAGAAGACTTGATAACAAGAAAGCTTCTACCATTGACATTTACAAGAGCGGCGACTTGAGCAATCCAACGTCTCGTGAGGAAATCTTTGGTTGGTATAGAGAGTACACGGAGAAGTTTATCAACTTCTTCAAACCCATCATCAAAAAATTGTAAGGACTATGGCAAATAAAACACTAAATGCTGCGAAAGTAGCAAAGAATGACGAGTTCTACACACAGCTGTCGGACATAGAGAATGAGCTGCGGCACTATAAAGAGCACTTCCGTGGAAAGACTGTGCTATGCAATTGCGATGATCCGAGGGTATCGAACTTCTTCAAGTACTTCGCGCTTAACTTTGAGCATTTGGGGTTGAAGCGTCTCATCACGACTTGTTATAAAAACCAGAATGTTGACCTATTCAGCCAGCACGACAGCGAAAAAGCCGTGTACCTAATCTATGACGGTGACAAGAATGGGAACCAGATAGTTGATGCCGAAGAGATTGGTATTCATCTGCTGAAAGGTGATGGTGATTTTCGCAGTTATGAGTGCATTGAACTGCTGAAGCAGGCCGACATTGTGGTTACCAATCCACCATTCTCTTTGTTTCTCGAGTATGTAGCCCAATTAATTAAATTTGACAAGAAGTTTATTATAATAGGAAACAAAAATGCTTTGAATACAAAGGATATCTTCCCATATATTCAGTCTAATAAATTTTGGGTCGGGTACACACCTATGAGCAAAGATTTATTGTTTGATGTACCCAAAGATGTTGAAGAACGTTTCTTAAAAGAAGGCAAGGCAGGAAGCAATTATAAGATTGTTGACGGAAAAGTTTATGGCCGTTCACCTTCTATTTGGTTTACAAACATCGATATAAAGAAACGTCACGAAGATATTATTCTGTATAAGCATTACGATCCTAATAATTATATTCATTATGAGAACTACGATGCTATAGAAGTAGGTAAAGTAGAAGACATACCTGATGATTATTATGGAATAATGGGCGTTCCCATTTCATTCCTTGATAAACATAACCCCGAACAATTTGACATTGTTGGCTCTAATAGTAGTACTGAATTATGTAAGGAACTTGGCGTAAAGCCATTAGGTCAAGACTGGATTAACAGATATAGGGCCGCAGGAGGAACAGGTCATAATACTGCTAATATGGTTCGTATTGTATATAACGATGTAAGCGGTAAACCTAAAGTGGCTTATTCAAGATTATTTATTAAACGTAAAACAAAACAATAATTATGAACATAAAACTTCATGAAATAACAGTCCGTGACCTTTTTAGGGGTTACAAAGATAGTCAAGAGGAAGGCGTAGTTGCTTTCGGTGGTTTGCTTGATGTTCGTCCTAAGTACCAGCGTGAATTCGTTTACGATGAGAAAAAGCGTAATGCTGTAATTGATACAGTTCTAAAGAGATTCCCGTTGAACGTGATGTATTGGGCAGTGAATAACGATGGCACCTTTGAGGTTATTGATGGTCAACAACGTACAATAAGTATTTGCCAATATGTGAATGGTGACTTCAGTATCAAGGATGAGGGCGGCAACCCATTGTATTTCCACACGCAGAAACCTGACATACGGGAAAAGATACTTGATTACAAGTTGATGGTTTATTTCTGCGAAGGTACTGAAACGGAGAAACTGGCTTGGTTTAAAACAGTGAATATTGCTGGTGAGAGACTTACAGACCAAGAACTGAGAAACGCTGTATATTGCGGTGATTGGCTAACTCATGCAAAACGCTATTTTTCAAAGACAGGATGCGCTGCTGTAAAAGTCGGTGATAAGTACGTCAAAGGACAAGCCATACGTCAGGAACTGCTTGAGACAGCATTGGGATGGATTGCTATTGACCTTGGATGTAGCATCGAAGATTATATGTCGAAGCACGCGTGTGATGCAGAGGCAACCGAACTATGGGAATTCTATCGCGACGTGATAGATTGGGTAAGAATGACATTCCCCAAATACCGAAAGGAGATGAAGGAAGTAAATCGTGACTGGGGCAAGCTATATCATGACTTCAAAGATAATCACTACGACACTGCGCTTATAGAGCATGAGATTGACAATCTGATGCGGGACGATGACGTGACAAGTAGCAAAGGCATATACCTCTATGTGCTGACACGCCAAGAACGATTCTTGAATCTACGCACTTTTGACCAGCGCACACGCCGTGCTGCCTATGAAAGTCAGCAGGGACGCTGCCCTCTATGCGGAATGACCTACAAATATGAGGAAATGGAGGCCGACCATATTATTCCGTGGAGCAAGGGCGGACATACTACTCCAGAGAATTGTCAGATGCTCTGTAAAAATTGTAATAGAATGAAAGGAAATGGATAAATCATAATAGAATATGCAGAATGACACTTACAGATTGAACTATAACAGACTAATATTTTGTAAGTTCGAGAAAAGTTCGTACCTTTGCAGCACTAAGTTGAATTAAATATATACGCCTATGAATGCTGAAGAAAAGAACAAGGAAGTTGACATTAACGAGGTTGCTATCACGATGGAGGTGGATAGTGAGGTGATAGCCAAGGTTCGTAGTGGCGAGATTACGCACATCCTCATGGATATTAGTGAGGACAATCAAAACCTGGTTTTAGAGAACATCGGCGGGAATCTAATATTGGTGATTGACGAGATGCCAACAACATTCCACGGGTGTTATCTGTATAATAATGGCGAATTCCCTTACGTTATCAAAAACTCGCTTAGTTTTTTAGTTCTGAGTAGTGGTGATGGCGATTGTGTTACCCGCATCATCGATGTAGAAACAACGCCCGGTACTCGCTTTAACTACCAAGGTGCAGGTAAGCCTATTGTTGAGGATGCTAATGGTGACAGTTGCATCTGGGAAGTGAGTTATGAGGTTGTGCCTGTGCCAGCAGAGGCAAAGTCATACTTGATGCGCTGGAACCCCTCTATCAGTTCCTTTAAAGAGAAAGATTTCGAGGAAAGTGTGAAGAATATGGTACACGGTATGTTCCGTATGAACTGGAGCATCTACGAGTGGGAAGAGGCTCGACGGGGTGACCTGTTCTTTATGATGCGAGTGGGCGACGATAAGGCAGGTATTGTATTCAGCGGACAATTCATCTCTGATCCATATCCAGGAGAAGATTGGGCAGGAACGACCAAAAGGAGAATGTATGTGGACATGATCATCACGAACTCCGTGGAACCAGGAGCGTTTCCTCGTGTCTCACTTGAAAAACTACAGGAAGCCATTCCTGAATTTGAATGGGCAAAAGGTCATTCTGGAGCGTTGCTGAGTGAGGATATAGTTACAAAGTTAGATGAATTGTGTGAGGAAGAATAATATTGCAATATTGCATTGCATACGTTTTTCGAGAATAAAGAGGAGCACCCGATATGGATGCTCCTTTTTTTTAAAAATGGAGTAGTGTCGATCAAACCTTACTCCCCGCATTCAGCGGCGTAGTTTCCTATTGTTTCCATTCTTTTTCGCTTTTCTCAGCAGTTTCTTTCGAGTTTTCAGAAATAATCCTTATCTTTGCAGCAAATTAAAAACGTAAATGAAAATAACTTTATAATTGTACTATAAATAATAATGACGAATTAGATTTTTTACGAAAGATACAATGGCAAGAATGATATCGAGGCAAGAATCTGCCGAACTATTGGGGTGTTCTCTTCAAACTGTTACTAACTGGGTTGAAAGGGGACTTTTGAAAGGGCATGTTATAGGGCATGCACTCATGGTTGACCGAGATAGTATACAACAATATTTTGATGATCTGAAAGAGCTTGGTGCTATGGCTGAGCAAATATCAGATATGAAATCGGAATACAAAACTATTCTCAAAAACTTTAAAGAGGTTCTTGGGGAAGCTAGAGGCTTGTATATTGAGCCTGCACGGGCAAGAGATGTGTTTAGGGCAAACCAATTGGTGCTCATGAATTTGTGTGAGGGGTATTTGGAAAAACGCCAAAGAGAAATATTCTCAGCTCTTATCTATGGCGAAAAGCCAGATGATTTGGCAAAAAGACTTGGCCTTACCAGAGAGCGGACTATCCAATTAGCAATAATGGCGGCCACAAAATTGTCGGACATTAGGGAGCTGAAAGAAATTCATGAGACGAATAAGGCATTAAAAACGGAAAATGAGCAATTAAGACAGTTGATCTCTAAACGTGACGAGCAACTGAAAGAGTATGAGATGTTGAAAAAACGATCCTTCCCATTGTTTGAGAAACGCTTGGAAAATTATAACCTGTCGGTGAGAACGTTGAATGCACTTTACAATAGAAACTGTAAAACAATAGGCGATTTGGTGAAACTAAACAGATGGGAGTTGATGAATACACGCAATATGGGAATGAAAAGTCTGGCTGAGATTGAAGAATTATTAAGTAGTATAGGCCTTCATTTGGGCATGAAACAAATCTGACTGCAAAAATAGCTATTATTTAATTATGTGTAAATTTGCAGCAATAATTAATTATTTTTTAGTTATGAAGAAGTGCTCTATGCCTATACGGGCAAGAATCACTACCTTGACTTGGCCATGACGGCTATCTCGGAAGCTGCACCCGTGGAAATTATCTCCATCAAGGGAAGAAAGTAATTGTGAAGTAAACTGGCACTGATTCCTTATATATAAATAAGGTGTAGGGTAGTGGAGGAGGGCAAAAATGAAGAAAGGAAAGTTTTTTTTGAAAAAAAACTGCTGAAAAGTTTGTCAGTTCAAAAAAAAGCATTACCTTTGCACTCGCATTTAGAGAAATGCCGTTTGGAACGATAAAATTCTGAAGAAAAATGCGGAAATAGCTCAGTT
>Ga0326512_10001833_pt1 | contig 15975 bp, 33 predicted proteins | sample 1_2617_0518_D_FD_203652 | JGI IMG/M metagenome (GOLD analysis project Ga0326512, IMG submission 203652) | Bovine rumen microbial communities from UC Davis, California, United States - 1_2617_0518 | ecosystem: Host-associated > Mammals > Digestive system > Stomach > Rumen | place: USA... | reverse complement strand
ATCCCTTGTGACGATGAAAGAATGTTTATGAAAGACGCCTATTTTTTCAAGTCTTCCCAGGTTGAAAAGATCGAAAAGTAAACACACACACAACGCCGACCGGCAGCGGCTAAACTGCCGGAGAAAGTGAGACGCACATGTTAAAAAAAACCAACGAATACAAGACCATTACAGAGGTTTTACAGGAAGTAAAGGCCACCGGCGGCATTGATACCGGCCTCGAGTTTATCACACATTTGCAGGACCTTATCGGACACAGCAACGCCGAAGACCTGGAAGACCTGGCCGGAGAATACAAAGAAACTTTTTACCGGGTCTATCAGATCGCGGAAGGCACGACCGAAACACTTAGATTTTTCGCCGCACACAGTAACACATGCAGAATGTTAAGGGCCGAAGCATCCGAAGCACACGCCGACGCGGACAAGTGGGAAAGCCTATACAACCGGGAACAGGAACACACAAAGAACGCGCTGGACCGGGCCGAAAAACTCCGCAACGAACTATTCGAGGCACAGACAACAGCGGACGCCCTGAAAGCCGAAAATGAACGGATCACAGCCGAGATCACAGCACTAAAGGCGAAATTATACGACCTTATCACAAAGTAAACGGGACCGGGGGCAAGTCCCCCGGAGAAAGGACACACAATGAAAAATTACGAATACAACATGAAAACAGAGGTCAAGACATACGCAAAAGAACACGCCGAAAAGTTTTGCAAATGGGCTGTATGTTTCACAATACCAGCCGAAACGCAGGACGACCGGACCGAAAAGTATAGCACAGTCGCAGTTTTTGAAGATCCCTATTTGGCGGAGGATTTTATAGACACTGTACTCCCCCACGATGAACGGAAAGACAGATTTTTTATAACACGCTTTGACTAAACCCACACCGGGCGCCGGCAACCCATTAAACCGGCAGGAAGGACACACAATGACAGACAAAAACAATATCGAAATGAAAACCGGCGACATTGTAAGGGTTGAAAACTCTTATTTTCAGACCGACAATGGCCTTTATTACATCGAACACACCCCCGGCGACCCTACTTGGTGCGGCAATGATTACAGCCTACACAAGATTTGCAAAAACGGCAAAGTCAGCACAGCAGCCCGGTCCATTGCTTTTTGGCCCCTGGCAGCATTTACAAACGACCGAGAAAAGAACGCAGCAGCCAGCGAACACAACAAAGAACACGCCACAATCGAAGTTATACACACAATCGACAATTCCGCAGTGATCGCCCACTTTGAGGAGGAGGCCGAACACATGACAGAACAGGCTAACACATGGGCGTGGCGCTTCGGAGAAGACAGCGAGACAACACAGAAGGCCCGCAGGTCCGCAGCATTTTATCAGGGCATAGCGGACAGCATGAAAGACACAACTCCGGAAGACACACAGGAAGCCCCGCAGGAGGCGCAGGAAGCCACGGAAAACAACACACAGGAGGAAACCCACACAATGCCTAAATACTACGAAATAAGCGAAGAAACAGCCCGCAGGGGCCACGAGTCCATTCACATGAGCGATTATAAGCCCGGCAGCGCTACAAACGAATACAGGGCAAGCGTGGACGAAGCCGCACAGATCGCGGAAGCACAGAAAGCCAAAACAAGCCCCTTTTACCATGACAAGATTGATGCACTATTAGACAAGTACGCCCGCAAACTTGCTCAGTGGTACAACGATTACAACCGCAACTCCGCTTCTTGTGTTTCCTGGTTTATCTCCGGCCCGGCCAATTACCCGGTAAGGAAACACGAACGGCAAATGAACAGGGAGCGCACACTATGGGAGGAATACAGCCAAATAAAAGGGATCATAGACAAGATAAAGGCAGTAGGGACCGGACCCATCGACCTGGCCGACCCCAACGCCCGCGAAATGCTGACCGAACGCCTGGAAAAGCTGCAAAAGGAACTGGACCGCAGCAAGGAAATAAACACATATTACCGGAAGCACAAGACCCTTGAAGGGATCCCCGGCATGACTCCGGAAAAGGCGGAAGCAATGACAAACACCATCCGCGAAGAAATGGAGCGCTGCCCCTGGATAAAAAACCCGGTTCCGGAGTATGAACTAACAAGCATCCGCGGAAAGATCAAGAGAACGCAGGAAAGTCTTTCAGAACTGGACCGCAGGCAGGACGCCAAGGCCGAAGACGAAGCACACGACGGGTTCACAATCGTAAAAAATCCCGAAATTGACCGGCTGCAAATCCTCTTTGACGATATCCCCGACGCAGAGACGCGGCAAGCACTAAAGTCCCACGGCTTCCACTGGTCTCCGGCAAACAAAGCCTGGCAAAGACAACTCACAGACAACGCCGAACGCGCAGCAAGACAGATATTGAAACTCGCATAGACACATATACCCGCCCCGGAGGTTACGAGGGCAGAAAGGGACAACATGAGAACACTTAGCAACAGTCAGATTGCACGCATTTTAGACACGCACAACACATCCCACTACACAGAAAACAACAGGATCTTTGCGATCAGCGGTTACACAACCCGCGCAGGCCGGTCTTTTTGGACCGCCGAAGACTTGACGGGATCCACGAAGGCGGACTTGCTCTCCTGGTTAGGTTATTGACGGTCCGGTGGTAAATTGCTACAACATAGGTGAGCATTCCCCCTTGCTCGCACTCGCATTGTTTCACAGAAAAACCCACGGTTGGCAGGCCGTGGGCTTTTCGTTTACAGTGTTAAGTTTTCGATTATCTTCCGATGCCGCTTTGATACGGCGTTCGGCGTCAGGTTCATGTATTTTGCTGCATCCTTCATGCTAAACCCGGACACATAGACAAGATACATGATATCCTGCTCCGGCTCTTTAAGTTTTGATATCAGGGCAATCAGCCTTTCCCTCTCCCGCAGCAATTCGGCTATGTTTTTCTCAATATCCCGGCGAACATCCAGCGCGCGGCTCGCAGCGTTTTCCGTGGGACTATGCTCTGTATTATGGGACCCGCCTCCGCCGCCTGTATCGTTTGACAGAAACGACGTGGAAAACGCCTCCCAGTAGTCAAGATCAGCCCGCAGTGCGATCCCGACTGCCTTTTTTCTCTGATATGCCGACAACTTATAGATTTTCTGTTCAAACGTCATGTTTACCTCGCTTTCCGGTCATTCAGACAACGAAACAGGCCCTGTCCCATACATCAAGAACATCGGATTTATCCCCGTAACCCTGCAAATATTAGAAAAACTGTATAGATCAGGCAGCCACCTTCCTGCCGTCCAACTCCACACAACCTTTGAAGTCGTATCTAATCTCCGTTGTAACTCGCCCTGGCTTATGCCCTTTTCCTTCAAAGCCTGCTTTAACCTCACGGAGAAAACCTCTTTTGTGCATATATCTGTCATTCTTCTGTCCTTCCTTCCATAGCACACCCACAATTCGGGCAAAATTTTTTATATGGCGAAACATTGATACGATCACATTCTGAGCAATGGTATTCGTATGTGATTATGGTACAATCGTGGCAACCCTTTTGTGTTTTTTGAATTTTTATCCAATGCCCCATCTTAGGCTGCGGTGTTACAGGTGGTAATTGCTCCACGAAGAACATAACCCTACCCATCAATGATTTCTGTGCATCACTCTTTGCCTTTGCCTTTGCTATACTTGCAAGTCCATCAAGCTCCGCCTGTCTGCTGACAGCATCCTCACACGGCTCTTGCTCCAAGGCTTTGATTGCCATAAACTTCGCTTCTTCTGTTTCATCCTCATACACACATTCCGTAGTGCATTCAGACAACAGTTTTACCGCTAATTCCACGGGCATTTCCCCGCTTTCGTGGTATTTTTTTAACTGCTTTTGAAATTCACGCTCTGTCATACTTCCTCACTTTCTGCTTTGTACGGTTTAATCGCAACTATCGCCCGTTTCATAGGTGCAAATGTACTTCCCGTCTTCCTCATGCACCATGCAACTATACAGGCCATATCCCCACCTGATCGACTCCGAGAACAATCTCTCTGTGTCTGCGGTTGCCATGTAATATGACTTTCTGTCCTTGTCCTTGCATTGTGCTTTCGCCCTGTCAAAAACATCCTTGCTTACCTCGAAAGGTGTACCTTGTTTCATTCCTTATCCTCACTTTCTGCCTTTCCACTCAAACTGTTTGCATCTGTTATAATAGTTCTTGATTTCGCCCTGTTTCAAACACACATAGCCAACCTTTGAAATAAAACTGTACTCACTGCAAGGAATACTTATTTCTTTGGTTTTATCCCAATATTTACAATGTTCACATTTGATATTGGACTTTTTTGTTCTATCTATTGGTCGGCTGTTCATTCCTTATTCCTCACTTTCTCGGCAGGATCGTTATAGGTTGCCTGCCGTGGTCATTTTCTTTCCTCAAACTCCGGGCAATCGCCGTTGTACCCGTCAGAAACGTCTTTCCCGATACCGCAAAAGCACATATACGGCCCTTGTGAGTCATAAAAGGTATCAGAACAATAAGCACATACAAAGCAACTATCGTCCGGCACTTCGTACACTATGCCGTTTTCACAATAATAATCAGCCATACGCTCCACCTACTCCGCCGTCCAGGTTCTTGTTATGCGGTAGCGCTCCTGCTCCCTACGTTTCAACTCTGCCCGTCTTTCGGGTGTGTCTTCCGGGACTCTTTGCAATACAACCTTTGACGAGTCCATGTTGAAATACGGAGTCAAGTCATAATAGACTTTCCCGTGGAAAATAACCATTTCAGGCTTTTCGATCCGCACTCTTTCGTGTGCAATATGCCTCTTGTTAAATTCATCGTTGCCAATGTAGCCAATAAAATCCTGTCCGCTCATTTCTTTTCCCTTCTCCATTCCCTTTCGATTTCTTTTGAACAGCAAACGCAATATTCCATAGCGTACCGCTCGTACTTTGTTCCTTTGTACTTGTTTGCAAGTGCGTTAAACTCTGCCAGCAAGTCGCTCCATCCTTTGTCTGTTTGTGGGATAGCGCTCATATACTTCTTGAACAGTTCCCAACACTTAGCGGAAATATCCTTGTATTCCTGCATCGTTACCCCCATTCTTTGTATTTGTGAGACCCATAACATAGTCCATTGATAGTCCGACTGCTACACATATCCTCGCAAGCCTCGCACTGCTAATATCTCTGCCGTGGTAGCATAGTTCGTATAACGTTGATCTCGGCACCTTGGTCCGGTTTGCCAGTTGCGTAAATGATATGTCTTTTTCCAAAATTTCATTGCGGACTTTGTTGCCCGCATCCCATATTGTTAGTTGTTTCTTTGCCATCTTTTTAACCTCGTATTTTGCCTTTTAAGGCTCATTCATATTGCCCGTGGTAAAAATGTTCATTGAACGTATTTTTGCCCCGATTTGGTAGGGTATACCCGCTCACAAGGGCATTACAGTGCATTTAGCTGTCTCCCAAACTCACCATAGTATTTCTTTTCTCCGGCGAGCCTGGCCGCAAACGCTTCTTCCTCCGTCTTGTAGGTTCCCAGGCGGATTTCTTTGCGGTCAACCATTATCCTTGCTCTATACGTTCCATGCTTCGTCTTATCCACGCCCGTATATTTGCACTTGCTATTCTTTGGTTTTGCAACGTTTTTTGCGTTATCTTTCACAGTGCATATCCGAAGGTTTGAACGCCGATTATCTGACGGATGCCCGTTCTTATGGTCAACGACCATATTTTCAGGCGGATCCAGTAGATATCTCTGCAACTTTGTCGTTTTGTAATTTATTGTTGCTACAAGGTATCCGGTCTTTGAATAGCACCATGTATATCTAAGTATCTTTTCCACGTCCTTTGCGTCTGCTATAAATTTCCTGCCATCATGCGTCGTAAAGATCGCTATATCGGCAATCACCTCGTATGGGTTCCCATGCTTTCGGGAATGAAGTTCAGTGTCACCGTGGTAATACATTCTTTGCCAATGCTTATTGCAATATGGCTTTCCATCGAACGTACATGAAAAAGGTCCTCCACAAACGCAACATGGATCAGTCCGCTTTACCTTCGGTTTTGTTTCCGGATGCTTCATTTTTTCCCACGACTTCTTGTATTCCTTGGTATGTGCATCCTTGCACTCTGAACAAAACCTTTGCACTGGCCTATATGGAATAAACTCTTTTCCGCATCTTTCACATTTTTCCATTCTTCGCCCTCACATACTTACATCACGGACTATTATTTCCATCCGATCTTCCTCGGCCCAAAACTTCTTTGCTTCGATTTCCACAACCTGCTTATCATCGTCATAGGCAACGCCGTTTAACGCATCCATGACAGCCTTAATCACGTTGTCAGGGATCCGGGGTCTTCATCGGCCTGGAAAGATGCTGTAATTTCGCTTCTCGCTTCTTCCTGCTGTCCGACTTAGGGACCCCGTGGAATATCATCACCAACATCCGGAGCGGCACATCATTGTCAAACTTTTTCCCGCCTGCTGCCCGGTATGCGTCAGCGATCTTTTTTTCAAATTCCTTTGTTTCTTTCGGCGTATATATAACAGCGTGGCCGTGTACGATCCTCGCCCTGGGCCTCTGCTTTCCCTTTACGCCTTCAACGGCAAACTGTACCTTCTTCACGTTTCTGCCTCCGTTTTCACCATGAAGCCATTAGCACCAAACTGCCACACTGCTTCCGTATAGGCTTTCACTCCGCTTTCCGTAGTCAGGTTATATGTCCCGTAGTAATACCACTTATCATTTACACGTCTGTATAATTCGTACATGTTCCCTCCATCACTTAAACGGGCAGTCCCCGTCTGCTTCCGTCCACTCTGAAAATTTCAGGTGTTCACCGTCAAAGTACAGGTCCATCCGTCCCCGCTTTCCGTTTCGGGCCTTATCCACTTTCAGGGCTTTCTTTGTCTCGTCGTTTTCCTCGCTGTCCCACATAATCAGAATGTTGCTTGCGTCCTGTTCAATAGCCCCGGACTCTCTTATCTCTGCCATTGACGGTTCTTTTCCGCCTGCGGACAGCCTGTTTAACTGTGACAGGGCAATAATGTGTATCTTAAAGTCCATTGCAATCTTTTTCAGATCACGGGATATATCCCCGACTTCTGCCGTTCGGTTCGCTCCCCTTCCGGTTGTGGGCGTCAGTAGTTGCAGGTAGTCCACCACAACAACGTCATAGTTGTTGGTCATTACCATCTGCCGGATGCCTGCCGTGTTTCGGATCTCGTCATATACAGTCAAGTTCCGTTCTCCGTTCAACCGCTCGTTTGCTTCGATAAATCTTTTGAAGTCCTCGGCCTTTGCGCTGGTACTGTGTCTTATCTCCTGCATACCGACTCCACTCTCCGCCGCAACGATACGTTCATATATCTGCTGGTCAGGCATTTCCAAAATGAAATACGCCACTTTCTTTCCGGATCTCGCTATGTTCCGGGCCATCTGTAAAGACAGCGCCGACTTTCCGACTCCCGGCCTGGCAGCAACAACGGTTATATCACCTCGGTCAAGCCCTCCGACTGCACTATCTACACTGTCAATGCCAAAATAGATATAGTCCCGCTCTTTCTCCCGGAAATACTCGCCCTTGTACTTTTGGGCCAGTTCCGCAATGGTAAATCCCTGCTTCACTCCGCCAGACATAAGGTTTGCCAACTTCCCTATGCTTTCGGACAGTGCTGTGTTTACGTCTTCGGCCTGCATGATGCTTTCATACATCCGCTCTGCTTCTTTGCGCTTGTATTCGTTCAAAAGGCGTTTTCCATACTCGCCGATATTTGCGCTCGTGATGGTCTTGCTTATGCACTCGCCTAGATACTTTGCAACATACGGGGAAGGTAATTGGTCAGACCCTAAGTCCTGCGCCAATGTAGTTGCGTCAACCGTCTGCCCGGTCTCAAAGGCGCTGCGGATTTTCCGAAACACTGCGCTGTATAGATCATCCGTAAACATTTCCGGGGTCAGATAGTAGACTTTTGTTATCGCATGATCGTCTATCAGCAAGGAACCTATGATGCTTTCCTCTAACTCTCGCATAGTTGTTTCATCAACTCCTCTAAAGTTTTTCCGCCTTTGTATTCCTTCACCCACCGGAGGACGGTCCGTGACTGTTCCACTCGATTGTCAAAGCGAGATAGATACTGCATGAAGTCTTTTTTTGCCTGCTCCGTGTCTTCCCGTGGCGGGCGTTCGCTTGTGATAAAACTCCAATTCGTATTGATATACACATTCTCTTTGGCAATCTCGGACAGTCGTTCTTCACATAGCCGCTTTATATCAGCGATCACCGGAGGAAACGTGTTTTCGTCTATGTACCTATCAACTGCTGCCCGCATGATGCCGTTGTCATACCCATGCAAGCGGTCATACCATATATCCATAGTCCCATGCGGAGGATCAAACTTGCCATTGTATGCACCGCCAATGCGTAGCATATTTGCCTTAAATTCCTCTCTCGTCATTTCCATCCCTCCATATTGCCATCGGAATTATTTTTGGCCTTGCTGCGGTTCACTTCATTCTTTATCCAATTTTGGATGGTCAAGTTGTAGTCGCTGTATGTCTTTCCATGAATTTGGCAATACTCGTCAGCCTTCCGTATATACTCTTTGACCTTTGCTTCTCCAAACTTACTTACAAGGCGTTCGTATTCTGCATCAGACAGTAAAACGTGCTTATACTCCCCGTATCGTTTTCGCTGCGGCTTTTCTTTTTTACTCCGCTTACCAGGATCAGATACAGTATCAGAAACAGAAACAGTATCAGATACAGATACAGTTGTATCGCTACCGTATTCATACGGTATTGATACGGTATTTTCGCCATCATATATATCAGTCAGAAACGCTCTAAATTCGGCATTCTTGATATTTGATATCTCGTCAAACAAAGGCGCCCTTAACTTAGGTGATGCAGTCCAGTTGTAATCGCTCCACTTTACGATCAGAAGTTCTTTTGTTTCCTTGGAATACCGGACAACCTTGTGTACGTTTTCCATCCGATCAATCAAACGATCAACCGTCTCTTTTGTGTACCCAGTTTCATCCGATGCGGATTTAAAACTTAGTTCATAACAGCCGCAAAGGTTTGTATGTGGGTTCGTCATAAGATACAGATAGAAATACCTGTCTTCCGGAGTAAAATCGTCCACCACTTTTGCATCCGTCCAAAAAGATATATGTATGTTTCTATACGTCGCCATAAACTTTCCCTGCCTTTTGGAGTACATAATCAATCGCTTTCTTCGCGCATCCCAACGGATCCCTGTATATCTCGCTTCCGCTAAAGTGGATAACCTCATATCCTGCCATCTTTAAGTCAAAGTCCCGGTTATTACATTTGATAACCTGTTCTTTTGTCTTCTCATGGAAGTCGTGCCCGTCGCACTCGAAAATCACCTTAACAATGTGTTCTGTCTTATCCGCAAAGTGTTCGCTTGTATCAACAACAAAGTCTGCTCGGTATGTTTTCCCGTTTGCTGTTATTGGCTTCTGTGGATATAGCGAGAAGTATTCAAAGTACGGAAACCCCATTGAACAAATACCAATGTCATAACAGAAGGCAAACATTACCTCGATAGGGCTTTCGCAATCTTTGTACTGAAATTCCCCAAGGGTAGCCATCCATCCAAGTGCATTCATATAAATGGATTTTTCGTCATATAAACCGCTTGCTACTGCTGCCATAAATACCTGTTGTGCCTTTACTGGCAGTTTGTTAAATAGGTCTAATAAGTGTTCTCCATCCTCTAAAATCAGTCCCATTACTCGGTCTCCCTTACTGCAAATACTGTTACCGTCTTCCCGGTATACCTGCACTTTTTACGGCCTATCGGCTCCAAAAGTCCCTTTTCACATAGTTCATTTATTCGTGGCGCTGTAAAATTCCGTTCCGAAGTGGGTATATCTCCCCGCAGGTTCATAGCAACCGCGCATTCCTTTGCGGTCATTCCTACCGGCCCGGCAGCGATCATGCACTCCATGACCTGCTTGTACCGTTTATTCCGGTCAACGGTCTCGTTTGCTTCCGACCTTGTTTCCAGCGTTGTCATTTCCCCGTACTCTCGTCTCTGCATCATGTGTCCCCTTTGTAAATCTTCTTTGTAGCGAGAAAACTCAGATAATAATGTCCCTGTGCGTAAGCAACTTTGGCATCGTATACCTCGTTTTCCTGCTTAAACTCTTTACCTATCAAACACTTCGGGCCTTGTGCCTTGCCCTTGTGGTAGTCCTGCTGTGATATTTCATAAAAGTATCTGTTCATTTTCTCCTCCAAGAAGCGCCGGGGGCAGTGGGGAACCGCCCCCGTGGAAATGGCAATCGTGATATATTAACTCCCATAGACCTGCGCTTCATTCTTCCAAGGGCATCACCCCCATTTCGTGTATATTAGTTTTGTTTCATCCCAGTCGGGATAAATGCTTTTTAAGTATTCCTTTGCCCTGTTTACATACAGTTCACGGGCTTGTGAATTATCCATCCGGTCATGGCATGGTCGGCATACTGTGACGATATTCTCAGGCACTCCAAGTCCTGCGTGCGCCCTACTGATTACATGGGCTTCCCCACGTCCAGGAGTGCCGCAAAAGATACAGCATCCGCCATCCCTGCGCTCTACTTCCTCCCTAACCTTCGGGGTTATCGCACAAGCCTTAGTTCTCTTGTGCATCAGCGTTTACCAATTCGATAACAACATCGTTGTCAAACTTCTCCTCTTTCACTAACGATACCTTTGCTCTTTCTGCAAAATTCAGGGCTTCCGCTCCTATATTGAAAGCAAACTCCATGTATCTGATCTTTACGATGTACTTCATTTCTTTGCTCCTCTCTGTTCTGCATAACTCCATGCGTAACCTCTATACACATTCTTCAAAACTCCGTATTTTTTCTGACAGCAGGAGCAAACATTTCCAGGATAAAAACCCTTTTCTCTCACGGAATTAACGCTTTTAAACTCTGTTACTTCTCCTGTCTCTATGTGTGTGGCTATTACCGCTTTGTAGAATTTGTCGGCTTGCGTGTCATGGAGTCTTTGCAACCATTCCTTTGTTCGCTTATTCCTGCCCTGTTTAATCATCCAATCCGTATTTTCCTGTTTTGTTACCCATTCAAGGTTGCTAAGATCGTTATTCGTTCTGTCGTTATCAATGTGATTTACGCAGGGCTTGTTTTGCGGATTTGGAATAAATGCAATGGCTAAAAGCCTATGCACAAATTCCTTGCGCCTATTGCTAAATGAAAGAAAAACTGTGTAATACCCTGTATTGTTTATCCGCTGTTTAATAACTCTTTTGTTCGATTTTGTTCTCACAACACCATTCCTGTTGATTTCGTATTCAGGATGATTTGCTATTGTTTTCCATTCGCCCATACTTTTGCTCCCATAACGCTTGCATCCGGGCTATCTCTGCCGGAGTTTCGGTTTCAATCCCTTGCTCTTTGCATTCCGCAACGGTTCCGTCAATCAATCGGGCCATTTCCGTTGTGTCGTATGTGTGGGAGCCACGGTAAACACGGTAAAAATAAACCGTCTTTCCGTTTTCTTCCGTCACTTTCACGCACTTTGTATGCAAGGTTTCCAGTTCCATCATGTAATCTTCCGGGGCATTGGTTTTGTATATCATTGGCTCCGTACATTCTTCGTCTATGTACTTAACCTGCCCGTAGTCTGCTATCAGGTGGTTTTTACAGCGTGCCAATGACATACCTAACTTCTGTCGCAACTTGTCACACAAAACATGGAAGTATGCGTTACTGTCTAGGGATCGTTTCTTTGCGTCCTTATGCTCTGTCAGATCCCATTTTTTTTCCTTGTCCTGCTGCCCCATGAGGAAAACAACAATCTGCTCTGCCGTTCCGGTCATTTCTTCACCTTGTTGTATACGGTCATAATCTGTGCATCCGTGAAGTCGTTAAGACTGGTCACTTTCGCCCATTTCAGCATCTTCTGATAGTTCTCCATGTCGTCTGCGTAGTGTTCGGCAATGGCCGCCTGCATTTCATCACGGGATGGATAAGTCTCTTTGGCTACTTCCTTCGGGTCTTTAGACCGGTTCTGATTGGTAATAGCGTTCGCAACTTCTTCCGCAGAAGCCATAGATCCGTCTACTCCGATACCGCACCATCCAAGCGCCCTTCCGACAGCCGAAGTCTCGCAGTTTTCGATGAAGGAAGTCTTGTTGATATAGCTGCTTGTTTCTTTCTCCTGCGCATACCCAGTAGCAAGCAGCTTGCCTTCCTCGTCATAGACGTAGGCTTTCATCGTCACTACACCATCAGTAAGGTCCACAATGTCCGTTTCAATCCTTCCGTTCGGACAGAGTTCCCGAAACCCCTTCACTCTTTCATTGACCTGGACGTAACCCTTCCCCTTCACGTCAATGCTCTTTAACTTCTCGTTAACCTTTGATAACCCTTCAAAATCCATCCTTCATTCTCCTTATCTCAATCGCTGTTAAGTGCTGACATTTCTTCCAAGCAATCCAAGCAGATACATTCCGCATCGTCCGTAACAAAGCAATCCTCGTCTTCCTTGATTTCCGCTCCGCACTTGATACATTCCGTGTCGTATTTTGCATACGCTGTATGATCCTCCGTGCATTCCTCGCACCATACTTCCACCCGATTACCAACGGGTATTTCATAGAACTTTTCCAGCTCCCCGATGCCGTTGTCACAGCAGGCGCAGTGTTTTGTGTATTCCCGAAGTTCCCATGAACGGGGACGCATCATGTAGTTGTCAACGTCTATGTCTCTCATTCCTGCAACCCCTTTCTTATGTAGGAAAAGTAGTGGTCCCCCACTTTCTGCCACGGTTCTCCGCTTGGGTTGTAACCACCTGCCGTGAAGTAGATAACCTTGTCATTTGTCCGCTCCGCTATCTCTTCGCCTATCAGTTGAAAAATGTCGTCTGTGGGAGTGTTCTTATATAGAGTTCCCCGTGCTACCACTTCAAACTGACCTGGTGCGTAAATGACTTCCCGTACAGTGTCGGGAAAGTATTTGTTGTCTACTCGGTTCAGAACTGTGTCGATCACGAGCCGTTTCCCAAGTTCTTCTTGGTTTCCTGCTTCTGCCATCACGCAGTAGGCAAGTAGTTCCAAGTCGTCATAGAAGTCTTCGCTTTCGATGTATGGCTCTGTTTCTTCTACTTCCACCACTTCAACACGCATCGGTTCGGCTTTGGGTTCTTCCGGTATCGGCTCCCATGTGGTCTCAATCGGCTCAATTTCGATAGGTTGTGCTGCCTTTGATGGAAAATCTACATATGCAAGGTAAATGACCATCAGCAGGGCAATCAGGAATAGCACCGCAAGGTCTCTAAGTTCTTCAAAACGCACTGTTAACCACCCGAATAATCTTCCCGTCCTGCACCACCAACTTCACGTTCATGCCTGAAAACGTCCTTTCCAGTTCTTCTTCCGATAAATTGTTCAAATACTCGAACCACTTCTCCGTGTTCATTCCTGCCCCTCTCTGCCCCCTAAAAAGCGACAAATTGTGAAATACTCTCTCAGTGTCCATGCGGTCTGACCGCTTAACTTTTGGGATATCAGCCCCGGAGTACATTCAAGTTCCGTTGCCAATCCCCGTTGTGTTTTCTTCTGCCGTCTGAGTTCACCCCGCACCCAATCGGAAAAGCGGTTCAAGTCTCGTTCGACAGGGTCAAGTGTTACCCGTGGCATTGTTACTCACCCCCTTGGTTGTACCTTATACAACCTTATTTGCAAAAAAAATATCGTTTTTCTCCTTCGCGGTAAGCCGTAACATATCGCTAATAGTGGAAATTTCAGAAGCCATACACTCTCGTCCATCAAGAATGTTGTATACTCTCGGCCTGCTGCATCCAAGTTTTTTAGCGATTGCGGTTATTGTTACGCCACGATCTGTAATTACTCTCCGGAGTAGTTCACCATTAGTCATTTTTACCCTCCTTCCTACAATATGTTGTGGTTTTGTGAGTTGTATTTCATACAACCCTTTATCACCTTATCACCAGGTTGTATCTCTGTCAACCATTATTTTCAAATTTGTTGTATTAAATTACACCACGTTGTATAATGTGGCTTACAGGGGGACTATACTATGTTGGAATTATATAAGAATATAAAATCACGTCGATTAGAATTAAATATGTCTCAGTCAACCCTTGCTGAAAAGGTTGGATATGCTGACAAGGGGATGATTTCAAGAATAGAAAACGGGAAAGTTGATCTTCCGCAAAGTCAAATAGAAAAGTTTGCCGCGGCATTGAAGACTACTCCATCCCGCCTAATGGGGTGGGAAGACGATAATTCGCCGATAAAACCGCTCCTGAAAACGTATGAACAAAGAGTAGGACTCAGTGAGGATTTTGGCGATCAGTATATGGATAAGGCGTTGGAAATGCTTTCTCTATATCAGAAGGCATCTCCGGAAGCCCGGAAAGCGGTTGAGGTGTTGTTAAAATTTGAGCCACCGCAATCTTGATGTTATCCCCCGCTCGCATATACAGTTCAAGAAATTCACGTTCACTCATATTTAACAACCCCTTTCCGCTTCGGATGCTGTAAGTGTATCAACCTACTATTCCGATGGGAAGTGCAAGTTATCGTATCAGTTCAACACATCGAACACGGAGAAAACACATGACGAACACAAGAGATATCATTATGAAACTGAAAGAAGTCCGGGACGAAAGGGGGCTTTCGTACAACGATATCCTTTCTCTTATGGAAAAGAACGGCGATTATCTGGCAAAGTCCACTATTTCACGGGTATTCGGGGAAGGCTCGGAAGACCTGTCTTTCCGATACGAGGAAACGATACGGCCTATCGCCAATGCTCTGCTGGATATCGAAACAATAGAAGACTCCGACAACATGGACGTTCAGGCAATGAAGTCTCTGTTAAAGTACAAAATCCAGGTTATCGAAGACAAGGAAAAACGTATTTCAGAGTTGGAAACCGCATTGGCCAATGAAAAGGTGAAGCGTCACGAGAAAATGGATGCAGAACGTGAGCAGTATGCTAAGCGTATCGCATTTCTTATGGAACAGATCAGCCTAAAAGACAAGCGTATGGATCAGTTGTTGGAAGCAGTGTTTATGAAGGACAAGCAGCACGCTGAGTTATTGGAACGTGTGCTTGTCTGCCAAAAGTGCAAGGAGAATAAAGCATGACGATAGAAAAACTCCCATCCGGTAGCTACCGCATAAAACAAATGGTAGATGGCAAGACTTATAGGTTTACATTAGACCACAAGCCAACTAAGATAGAAGCCATGCGCCTGCTGTCTGAAATCACACTCAGAGAACCAACAGGCGATAACATGACCGTTGAAAGCGCTTGTAAGGCTTATATAGACGCTAAAAAGAATGTAGTGTCACCTAGTACCATAAGAACGTATTACACGCATATAAGGGCGATATCGGACGTATTTAAGGGTATCAGATTAAATGCGCTCACAAGTGAAGCGTATCAACGAGAAATAAACCGGTTTTCTGTTGGTCACGCACCAAAGACAGTAAAAAACCAGGTTGGCTTTCTGTCGTCCGTGTTTTTGTTTCACGATATAAAAATAAAAACTCCAAGAAGACCGCAGGATATAGTAAAGGAAATGTATATCCCGACAAAAGAGGAAGTTCGTAAAATAGTAAAATACTATGCCGGGAGCGAACATGAGGTCTTTTTTCGTTTCGCCATGTACGGGCTTCGGAGATCAGAGACGTTAGCGCTCACGATGGAAGACATAGACTTTAAAAAACTGACAGTAAGAATAGACAAGGCGCTTGTTCTTGACAGTAACAAACAATGGGTCGTAAAACCACCGAAAACACCTGAGTCAACCCGAACCATCGGCATAGACAAAGAACTTGCAGAACTAATCAAACAGCAGGGGTACGTTTGGAAAGGAAACCCATCAACTCCGCTGGAGCGACTTGAAGCAGCACAAAAGGCGCTTAATCTTCCACACTTTACCTTACATTCGTTCAGGCACTTCGCGGCTTCGTATTGGCACGACTTGGGGTACAGCGACCAACAG
>Ga0326512_10001832_pt1 | contig 15978 bp, 24 predicted proteins | sample 1_2617_0518_D_FD_203652 | JGI IMG/M metagenome (GOLD analysis project Ga0326512, IMG submission 203652) | Bovine rumen microbial communities from UC Davis, California, United States - 1_2617_0518 | ecosystem: Host-associated > Mammals > Digestive system > Stomach > Rumen | place: USA... | reverse complement strand
AATTTTGATGCTTCACGTAAAGTTTTTGCTGTTGTTGTAATAGGTGTCTGTTCGTATGAATACATTTCTCCTAATTTACCCCTTACAAGTTTCTCCTTAGCTAAAATAACAGTAAGCATATTATTTCCTCCTTAAAATCATATCATTGTGTTGTTTACTTACAATAATATTATACAACATATTTCTTTATTTGTCAAGTACTTTTTAGAATAATTATTCTAAATTTCAAATATTTTTTATATTTAACAAAACAAAAAGACCTGCCATAAATGACAAGTCTTTTTGCAAATATGCTAGGGATAAGTAATCTTACAGCTCTTTAAACTCCTTCAATATTTTATCTAAGGTATTTATCTCCTTCTGATACTGTATATGAACGGCTTTATTGTTAGTGGCATTTATTAATGAAATTAATCCGTTTTTCATATTCTTAATATAAGATATTACAGCTTCATAGGACTTAGTTTCTACTTCTTTTAATACTGGTTTTTCAACATTGTTTTCAACATTTTCAACAGCTGAATTCATTAAATAAAATTTATCAGTAACATCATCTATATTAGGCATTGTTATATATTGTTTAGTAATAGTAATAAGCATTTGCTGTAAAAATTTCTTACAATCTGGAATTGTTATTTCATACATTTCATTATTTTTTACATTCCATAAAATTCCATTATCTGTTCTTGTGGCTATCATATATGTGGCACATTGTAAAAAATTCTCATGCTTTAATTCATTCATAAATTTAAGTTCATATACACGATTATTCTTAAACACATCAATTTTACCATGTATCTTTAATTGTCTATAGTGGGATAACTTTATTTCACAGTCTTTCTGCACTTCCTCATCCGCATTAAATACTGTAGATAATCTTTCCTTTATTTTTTCTAAATGTTCGTTATCTATTATAGGTTTCTTAACCTGTGTTATATATCTATTATAATATGTTTCGTATGCTACTAAATATAGTATTTTATCCTCTAAATCAGCATCTTCTTTAATTATTATAGGTTGTCTCGAAGGGTTATTATCCATAGCAAATTCTATTTCTTCGTCTATATTAAAATTATTAAAGAAACAGGCTTCCTGCATATGACCTATACAAGGAGATAAATCTATAAAACCATCGTTGGCTTTAATTTGTATAATAGAATTATCTTCCTGTTCTATCTTCTTATAATTTATTAATTTAAATAGTGCTTCAACATCTTCCTTAAATTTAAAATCATACATGGAAGCAATAGAAAATGGATTAGAATAATCAAAGTTTGTTTTAACAGGTGTAGATAATGTTTTTTCATCCAGTAATTCATGTTTTTTGTTAGTAACAAATATAATATGTTCCTTACCTCTGCTGGCAGCCACACAAAAGATATTTCTGAGTATTTCGTATTTAACATTAGGCATACCTATTCGAGTGTTCCAATAATCCTCAGAAAAATCAAATACTACACAAATTTTTCTTTCCATACCCTTACTACTATCAAAAGTGGTAAATATGGCACATTTATCTGACATTTGTAAATTACCTCTATCCTCATCACGTATAGAGGCATAAACAGTATGCTTATTAAACTTATCTGGATACTTATATTCCAAATTATTTAATACATAGGACATACCACCTGTTTTAGCACCCAAACATAAAATATCTGTTACATCCTGATTAGCTAAAAAAGATTCTACCTGTCCAGCATTTAAATAAGATATTTTACACTTAATATTAACACCTTTAATATCTTTGTTCCATACTCTGCCTAACATTTCTGCGTGACTTTTGGAGATTCTAAAACATTGTGTAAACTTTAAATTAATATGTTCCTCTAAGAATTTATTCATAAATTCCGGAACATTTAAAGATGTTTTATCATATATTTTTTGTGCCATATCGCCTACAGCTACTATTTGTATGTTTGGGTTACATTCTTTAATATATTCCAATAATTCAGAAATTTCCAGGTCAATATCTTGATATTCGTCTATAAGAAGTATGTCATATTTACGAAGCTTGGGACGAGTTCTTAAAAATGTTTGAATTAGATCAGAGACGCCTGCTTTAATTCCACAAGCATATAAACAACTACTTGCAAAACCATGATAATTAGTAACTTCTGCATTATAGGACTTTATTTTATTTTTAGCATCTAATTTAAGTAATGTATTATATGTCAAATATAATATTTTCTTGTCATTAATTTCATTACAAAGTGTTTGTATTGCAGTTGTTTTACCACTTCCTATACAAGCATCTACAAGTACGTTGTGCCCATCCTTTACATATGCTATCATTTCTTGCTGTTCCTCGGACAACTCGTTAATTGTCCTTATAACAGGTTTGGAGGTATTGGAGGATATTCCATAATCCAGTAAATTTCCGATTTTCATTCATTAACCTCCCATTTTAAAGGTTCTATGAATTTAGCAAGTTTCTTTTCGTGCATAAAGTATAAATCTTTATCATGTATAGGCTTACCCATGTATGTTTTATAAATCTGAGGAAAATATACTGATGAACAACATTTAAATGTAGGAGGTTCACCATTTTCATGTTCCTTTACATAAGCTCCATGACCTAAATATCTAAGTTTAAAAGGTTCTACTTTGACTCGTATTCCAGTATTAATGAAGATTATACAACCTAAATCAGTATAACATAATTCTTCTGGTCTACCTTCAAGGATGATTTCATCTGTAGTAAATACCTTTACGGTAGATGTAGGCACATTAGCAGGATAACCGAAATGTATCAAAACATTTAATGCCTTTTCCATCATACAACGTTCTTGTCTCTGAAATCTGCCATTTGTTAATTTTCCAAAGATAACCTGACGAATATCTTTAGATTCTTTAAAATACGTCTTATCAGTAAACATAGATATAAAATCATTGTAAGAATTAGTATTAAAAACAATTTCTCTATCGAAATATTGTAATGCCTGAAAATTAGCTTTACGCATATCTATTGATACAAAATATTTACCGTCATTATCCGGATTATACAGGTTGACAGACTTTACATATTTAATACCCTCAATTTCATTGTGTATAGGCATATATTCATCCATATCACAAGTCATAAAGTTATTAAAAGCATCTGTTTCTTTAATTTTATTTATTACTCTTTCTGCAAGCTGATTTCCATAAGATAAAAAAGCATCCTTATTATAATCAAAATCAGCTAATGTAGTTTTAAGTAATTCATATTTACTTTTAGTCTGTAGTATATTATCGTATAAGTTAATATAATACTCCATTAGTTTAGGTTCATATACGCTAATCGGTAATGAATAATCATTACAAAATCTTTTTAAAATATCTCTATCTTCCCATAAATTATTCAATAGAATTCACCTCATCTTTATGAATATAAGTTATATCCGCAAAATTATGCTTGTCGGTATTAATGACAGGATAAACCACAATGGGATTATCTACATTGTCATATTTTATAAACCATGGAACAGAAGTATCTGTTGTAAGTACAGTAGCAACACCGTGAAAACCTATTCTATATTTATACGTAGGTTTACCCTTTAATCCCTTACGGTCAGGAAATTTGCTTGACACAAAATCAGCGTTTTCTTCAACATATTTAATTATTCTGTCATCCCAGCCTATATCAGTATAATTATTAAACAAAGGATGTTCATAACCTATAGATTTACAAAATTCTAAAAATTCATTAGTAGGTTCAAAAAAGTTAAACCATACAAACTTCTGCCATTTGCCTGTCTGAATATCTTGTTCTTTAAGATATTGTAAAATTGTTTTATCTTGTGGAATATTAACTGTATAGGTAAAAGTAATATCATTATAATTAGTTTTTATTACTATTGCAATATCCCCTGTAGACTTATTATATTGAGCATCGGCAATAGTTCCTACAACATATGAAAAAGGAAATTCACTTCTTAGATAATCGGGACATTTCATTTTAATGTAGGAATTTTTTAATTCGTAGGCAGTAATAATATTTTTACCTGTTAAGAAATCTAAATTCATTAATTAATCATTCCTTGTATAGTATCTAAACATTCCTTTATTTTATCTATTCTATATTCTGGAAATTGCCATTCTTCACTGTATGTGTCCATAGTATCTATAGCCTCCATAATGGCATCCAGGCCTTCCGATATCTGTAATTTACATTTAAGTAAATCGGTTAACTTAAAATTCATATTAATTCTCCTTTAAACAATATCCTGATATTTCGTAACAATACCTTCTGGGCAATAAATAACTTCTTTGTTATATCTGTCGCATTTTTTAATAGTGTGGAATACACCTCCAGTTCTTATCTTGTCATAAATGGCTATCATTTTATCACATTTAGTCGCCATATATTCATCTCTATCGTCGTCACAAGTTTTTACCCACTTATCATGTATGTTGATTATTTTATCAGTATTCTCTATAACAAATTGATAATTGGGATTTTTACGACCGTAGCCCTTACAAGGTGCTATGGCGTGAAGTTCCACATTAAACCCAGCTTTTTTCATATTTGCTACAGTGTATCCTAAGGCCATATCAGAACCAGATGCTAAACCTGTAAAACAAATAATTTTTTCATTGGGATGTTTATCTATTTCAGAAGCTATTGTATTCCAAATCCAGGTATTTATAGCTTCCCATTTTTTATCGGATACGTCAGTGGGTAAATTCAGTCTTTGTTCCCTATGACCTGTTAACGCTATAATCATATTAAACTCTCCTTTATTTGTAACTGTAATTTGGAAGTATAATACAAAAACTATTTAACTCTATGTAAATTCATAGAAAATTGTATATTTTTTAATATAGTTTTTGCTGAAAAGACTTTGAGAATGTACTTTTAAGGCACATTCCAAAGGAAAACGAATATTACATGACATTTTCTTTAATTTATTATATAAATCTTTAATATTCTTAAAAGTTCCAGTAAATCCTAATTCTTCTGCCGACTTCTCAATACTGTTAAGAACTTTTTTAGAATTATTAAATATTATATTTTTAACTTTAGGTTTATCTTCCAAGATATACTGATGATAAAATTCATAAGCACGTCTTGAAATTTCTATAGATGCTAATACCATATCAGGTAATTGTAAATATCTATAAGCTAAATTACCAACAACAGATGAATAATCTGGTGTTACAGTATGAAAATAAATGGAATTTTGAGAACAATCTTTATATAAAATATTAAATAACAAATTTCTATTCCATTGTTTATTTAATAACTTATTATAACCTGTTCCATATCCATTATCTTTTGTAAACATAGTTAAATCTTCTACAGCAAATATTTCACATTTATAATGTTTAGCTAATTTAACTAATGTATGTGCTATTTGAATTGTTTCATAATGACGTTTATTTGTTATATGTATCATCTCAGGGTCATTAGATGCTAAACTTAATGAATTTTCATAATCATTTAAAGGTTTTAAACTAATGACACCTGATTTTATAACTTTAAAATCATCTGCATTATGCCAATCATTAACTGACCATCCAATATAATTTGGATTCATGTCAATAGCAAGTATTCTATCAGATATATAAGAATGTTTCGTAGGAGGTTTTAATATATTTATATCGAACGTAATATAAACATAATTCATATCTAATTTATACGTAATAGGTAATTTATTATCTTTTTGAGCTTGTATTAGTAATTTTAGATATTCATTATAATTCTTGCCGGTAGATAATAAATTTAAATTAAAATGTTCATCTTTTGTAGGTTTAAATAATACAGTTGTTTCATCAATTATTTGAAATTTACAATTTCCATGATTATATGAAGCACCTACAACTTGTAAGGGATGTAATCTTTTTAATTTAAATTCTTCTTTTGAAATCTTATTCTGACAACGTTCTATAAATAATTTCTTACCACCGAAAATAACTTTTTTATCTTTAGTATTTTTAATTAATGCTTTAGCTTCATATACAGCACCATTTTCAAAATAAGTATCAATGAACACATTCTCCATATTACGAATATATTCAAATATATCTTTAGTAGACATACTATGATTAGGAATATCATAAAGCCTATTATATACATATCGTAGTACACAATTATAATTTTTAATGTATTCTAAAATTCTATTAGAATCTTCCTGTGTAACACAGGTATATGCAAATTTTAAAGTAATTTCATTACTACTTTTAGACATTACGATAAACCTCCTTTTATAGTATATTTACTACTAATATTATAATACATATTTACATAAAAGTCAAGTATATGTAAAAGTTAAAATATAATAATATGTGTAAAAATTATTATAAATGTGTCTATATTTTAAATGTTTTACAATAATATTAAATAGTTTTTAGTATATTATTTACATAAATAATATCTATTATTTCACCTTGTTTAATTTGAATAACGGGAATATTATATTTCTTAGTAATTTGCTCCTTATATCTACCATTTAAAATAGATTTCTTAATCTCTTTAGTTAAATACGGGGCTGGTAAATATTTAAGAAGATATTTAAACGTTTTGACATTTTTAAATATAATAAAACAATCTAACTTCTGCTTTGCAATTTCTGTTATATTAGGATAATAAATAGAAATGCTTTTCTGAGTACAATATTTATTCAAATATTTCCGTTTAAAAGAATTCCAGAATTTACAGGAAGCGGAAGTACGGGAATTATTAAATGTAAAAGTATTATCGTTTACAATACCTATACCACAATCCTTATGTTGTACAATTTCATATCTCTTATATGGGTAATATAAATCTGGATTAGAATTATTTGTAGTACAGTTTTCAAAGTCTTTAGAAAAAGTGGACGGTTCTTCTAATGACTGTATTACTTCAATATTGGTATATTTACCACTTCTAATATCGACTTTCAAACACTTTTTTAATGCATCTAAATCGTCATAACAAGGTGGATTGAACTTAGTACTTCCAATTCCATATAATTTTGGATACTCTGATGCATATATACCTACTACATATTCATATTCTGTATAATATTTAAATACATCTAATATAATAAAATGTATAAATTTATATAAATTTAACAAATAACTAATTTTTAATAAACTTAATTTTGTAACATAAATGTATTGACTTTTATTCAAATTTATGTTAATATATAAGTATAATAAAATATAAACGTTTATATTAATATATTAGCTAAATTAAAATCGAAAGGTTGCATTTTATGAAATTAAGTGAGTATGCTAAACAAAATTCTATTTCTTATCAAACTGCTTGGTTACATTATAAACAAGGTCTTATTCCTAATGCTCGTCAGTTACCTACAGGTACTGTAGTAATTGACGAAGATACTAATCTTAATAAGATGGATTATACAATTGTATATGCCAGAGTAAGTTCTTCTGAAAATAAAAGTAATTTAGAAACACAAGCGGATCGTCTTGTTCAATATTGTACAGCTAACGGTTGGACAGTGGATGAAGTTGTAAAGGAATGTGCCAGTGGTTTAAATGACGAACGTCCTAAATTAACAAAAATTTTAAAAGAACGTAAGGTTACAAGATTAGTTATTGAACATAAAGATAGACTTACACGTTTTGGATTTAATTATATTAAGGTTTTACTTAATGATTGTGATATTATAGTAGTTAATAAATGTGAGGATAATCAAGACTTATTTGAAGATTTTGTTTCATTAGTTACCAGTTTTTGTGCAAGAATTTATGGAAAACGAAGAACTAAACGTAAAACTGAGCAAATTATTAATGCTTTAGAAAGTAGTGATACGGATGAAGACGAAACAAATAAAACCCAGTAATAGATGGTTAAATTTAGTAGAAAAAACAATAATTAAACAAAATGATAAACTTTTTCCTATTTTAGATAACTTATGTTTCCTGTCTAAAAATATTTATAATTGCACTATATATCAATTTAGACAAGCGTTTATACATGAACATAAATATTTATCTTATAATGAAGTTGACAAATATTTTAAAGATACTAATAATGTAGATTATACAGCACTGCCACGAAAAGTAGCTCAAAAATCTATACAATTAGCATCACAAATGTTTACAGCTTTCTACGGTAGTTTAAAATCTAAAAAAGAAAATAAGAGTACTAAAAAAGTTGGTTTGCCTAGATATTTAGATTCTGTAACAGGTAGACAAACTATATTATACACTAATCAAGCTGTATCCACAAAGAAACTTAAAAAAGAAGGTTATTATACTTTATCACAGGTTACAGATGCCACCAACAACCTAATTAAATTTAAAACGAGTGTTAAGAACATTCAATTTGTACGCATATCACATCATGGAAATCATATAATAATAGAAGTAGGTTATAGGGTATATAAACCTTTTCCTAAAACCACAGAAAATATAGCTGCTATTGATTTGGGAGTTAATAATATTGTCACACTAACAACTAATTTTGATTCTCCTTATATTATTAATGGAAAACCACTAAAATTTATTAACCATGAATACAATAGTAAGATTGCTAAAATTCAATCTACTAATTCACACTGTAATAATATTAAAGATAATGTTTGGACTAAACGTATGTATGATATAAATTTAAGAAGATATTGTCAACTTAATGATTATATGCATAAAATAAGTAGATTTATTGTGAATTACTTAGTTTCAAACCATGTAAGTGTTCTTATTGTTGGAAAAAATAATGGGTGGAAACAAAACACAAATATGTCTAAAACAAATAATCAAAATTTTGTACAAATACCTTTTAATAATTTAATACATATGCTTACATATAAGTGTGAATTGGTTGGAATTAAATGTGTTACCATTTGTGAAAGTCATACAAGTAAATGTTCGTTTATTGACAACGAAAAAATATGTCATCATGATAATTATGTAGGTAAACGCAAATCAAGAGATTTATTTTATACTAAAAATAATCTATGTATTAACGCCGATGTAAATGGTAGTTATAACATAATGAGGAGATGGTGTATTTCTAATAACAAGGAACATTACTTAAAATTCAATAAATATCTTGTATGTAAAAATCCAACAATTATTACCTTAAAATTAAATGGTAAAAAATGCAATATTGAAGAATATATAAATTAGGTAGTTAAGATAATTTAATTATTATCTATTAATAGTAGTGTTTATAATATATGTAACAAGTGCAAATTTCCTAATTTAATAAGATCTGTAGTTAGCTATAATTATTAATGGTTTATATATTAATCAAATATTATGTCCTCGTAGTGGACTTTGAAGAAAGTATGCTAAAAAGTAATTTTTTTAATTACATAATTTTAAGCGTAAACTAATTCTAAAAATTATTATATATTTTAATATATTCTATATATTTTTATATGTAATAATTAACTATTATCAGGTACTTCCCAAACTCTATGCTCTCCGGCAAAGTACCAACTAAATTACGGATCATACCATTTGGCTGTCATGGCATCGGATAATTCTTGCTTATAAAGCTGTGCTGGGTACAACATATATGTCCTCCTCAAATCTTTAGTAATGTTTTTAAATAGGGTAATCCATGTTCTTCAGTTAATGCCAATTCTTTTTCTGTAAACCACCCTAAACCTAATCTGCGTTCATTACTGGAGTTCTCGTTAGAATATAAATAAATATTGTAAAGGTAGTATATTTTCTTGTCCGAAGTTATATAAGGTGAAATCGCTATTGGAGATAATCTATAAGAATTGTTACCTAATTTAAGTGTAATCTCCTTTAAAAATATTGCCATTACCAATAACCTCCTCATTATTTTCAAGCATTTCTGTACCACAATTAGGACAGAATTTATACGTCATAATACCTTGTCTATGTTTACATACAGAACATTCAAACGGTTTTTCATAATCTAATCTGTCCTGAGTTTCTTCGAAATTATGGTAGATCCATCTACCCTGAACTTTAGGAATGAATTCCTGTTCTGTTGTTAAAATGTTTAAATCATTTTCAAACCATTCCTTTACGAATTCCGGATTAAAGCTACCGTAACCACATATCCAATCCTTCTTATCTACGTCATAATAAAGAATTTCATAGTAGGGTTTGTCCGAACCGTATGTAACAATAATATGTGGATTCATGACGTTGGGTTTATTCATAATTAACTCACTCCTTATTTCCTTTCTTCGGTAAAAGTTTCCAACCTTTAATGTCATATATACTGTCCTCTATATCTGCATATACAACAGATAAGGAATTATGTACGTATCTACCAATTTGCCAATGATTGAATTCATCTATATACAGAATTTCGTCGCCATCCATTGGTAGGTGATCACACGGTTGTATCAGTGGTTCAATATCTAACCCAGATTCAGGAGGTATATATACCGTAAGATTGTCTAAATGTTCCAAAATCTCATTTAGGCAATTATCTTTTATATTCCAGTATTTAGTATCTTCCTCTTTTAGGAGATTGATAACTTCTGATTTTATTAAACATTCCATATAATACCTCACATATCTTTATAAGTATCTTCGTAAGATTTATGTTTTTGAATGCTATTATATATGAGTTTACCCAACCAATAAGGTGATAGAATAATAACTAATAAAAGATAAATTATGAGTACAAATTCCCATAGAAAGGATTCAAGTTCAATACAACGTCCTTCATCCGGGTATTCTGGTTCTGGATCATGTTCTGCTACCTTCAGTAATATAACAGCAGTAATAACCGCCCCCATGAAATGTAACAAAATTGCCAGTGTTATGATAGGGATATAGTTCATTTACGTTCCTCCATGTTCTGTATTAAGCCAATTACATATACATTCATAACATTTAGAAGGTTGTAGTTGAAAGGTATTAGTATCTTTATCTTTTTTTAATGCTACTCTAAATTTCTTAAAGCATTCATCATCGTTATTATTTAATTGATTCACAATACATCTTCCTTCAGCCCAATTGGATTCTATTAAATATAATAAATCAACTTTTGCCATATTATTTATCCATTCATAATTTTTCATCATTAATCACCTTCTTTATAAGTAGATTTATAGAATACCAGTTCTTATAAAAATATAGTTCATAAGGGATCTTACAATTACCAATAAAAGTATGTTGAGTTTGAAATAATTTAAAAATAGTTACATCAATTATAGAAATGTGATCTGTTAGTATGAAACAATAATCTGGAAATTCAGTTTTAAGAAGGTTGTGTAGATCTTTTAAATTACTATTATATTCAATCATTTTTTTAAAATATTCATTAAGTCTAACTTTTACAAGTTCTGAATTATCCCAGATATTACCAATAATAGAAAAATCATTAGTTGATATAATATCTCCCCAATTGAAAAATTCTGGAACCCCTTCTTCATTGAGTATGAAACCAAACTGCTTTTCCTCTTCATTGTAAACAGCTACGGCCTGACAAGTATATGATTTAGAAAAGCCGTCCAATCCATCATAGTCACACACATACTGAATTATGTCACCTTCAAATATGGATGTACTAATATCTCCTGTATAGTCTATGCAATAACTAATAGTATTCGGGTTAACTACCTTAGCCTGCATAGGTTCGTTATAGGATATAGTACCTACAACTCGATAAAATGTTTCACCGTATTCATTGTAGCATTTCTCTAAAGTACCGTAAACCCATGCATCTTCTCTTATTCGTTTACCTCTGTATAAATAATTAGTCATCATTATTCTCCATGTAGGACATAAGTTCATCGTTTACAAGTTTTTCTACTTCATCATGATATTTCCATTTACAAGTAACATCTGTAGCTTCCAAAGGACACGTTTCACAGCTTCTGTATTCTTTACAAATTGCTAAAGGCTCTAAATTATTAAGTACATCGGGTAGAATAATATGCTTTAACCTAAATAGTTCGTATAACCATTCTCGAAGTTGTTCATGTTCCTTACGACATTCTTCGCAACTCCAATCGTGATTCTTGTCCGCTAAACTGTCATCCAAATGAGATACTGCTTCATAAAGAGTCATAATCATCTTCCTTTAAATTCAAACTTAATCTTTATAAATCGCTCATAACGTTCTCGAGCTTCATAGGCATTTTTTGCGTACACAACAAATAAGGGTTTGATGGAATTATATCTTTTACATACAGATACAGGAAAATCGTCAGACAACTTTTCCATAACAGTTACGCTAACATTCTGTGTTCTATATACATCTATATCCCCATTATTGTCTTTTTCAATTATATAATACTTATCCATTTTATTAGACATTTTTCAAAACTCCTTTTCACCAATCTTCTGAACAAATAGTACAGAGTAAAGCATTTTTTATATGCTTTTTCTGTTCTTTCGATAATGTGTTGGTATCTAAGGACCAGTTCTCGCATCCTCGTTCAGGATAATAATTTTCGGAACAATCCCAACTATTCCGGTAAGAACAATAACGACATAATGAATTATCATACTCCATAAGGTATCTTCCTCCTTTACATATATTATACAACATAAAACCAGCAAAGTCAATATAAAACAGAGGAGTTATATAAATTTTTATATTTTAACTAATTACAATGAAGTACCTTATTCGTACCAATCCTCTGTAACGTTTTTGGATGTATCATACATGGCAATAAATATATGATCAGACTTGTTAGGTACAAGACTATTACTACTATTGATTAAATATTCCTGATTTATTTCCATTACAAGATTATTTATTTTATTCATATCAGGATATTCCGGTAATGTTGTATTCTCGTAAGCACTTAAAATCTTTGTGTCAAAATCTGTAACTATATCAAAAAATTTAGTATTAAATGTATTAGTATTTTTGTTAAAATATTCTCCTGTTTTAATGGACATTAAAAAATCATGATCTTTTTCCCTATAAGTAATAATTTCATGGTCATTAAGTATATCTAATGCCATAAGATAAAGACGAATAAGGTGCATAGCATGCTTATTTAAATGATAATCATCTTTCTTATGATTTCTATGACCCAGGTGTCTGTTAAATTCCTTAACAGCTCCAGCTACTTCATTAAATATTCCTAAAAATGCCTTGTTAGGAATTCTTTCAAAATTAACAGAAAATCTTATCTGTACATCTTCATCAGGAATAGAAACACCATTGGAAGTAATTTCAGTAATCACATCATTAAACATAATTCCTACATCATAAGCACTTACAGGTGTTCCGTTTACTTTAATATCATTACCATTACTATCCGTAACATATATCTTGAGCATATCACGATTATATTCGGGATATTCTCTTTCTAAATGTCCATGCATTCTATTAATACTATCAGCAAGATTAATAGATTGAAAAACATTTGATTGACTATCTTTACCAATAGCATTTTTAAGTCTCTGAAATTGTGCCCTGGCATATCCGGCAAAAGAACCATATGCAAGTTTAGATAAAAATAATTCTTTATTATCTATTAACTTCTGTCCATAAGAAGACATATAAGCGTAGTGTTCAGGTCTACAACCTAACATCTCAATAGTATTAGGGTTACATTTATATAATAAACTAATAATTTTCTTAAGAGTATATATTGTAGTGTCTGTAGGTGTATCAGTTACCTGTTCAAAACCTTCTTTACCAAATACCAGTCTGGCATTTTTCTTTTCTTCTGAGTTAATTAAGAAACCACAACCTAATAAATCTTCCATAGAGGGCATACAAATACCCCTTATATCTATATCAGATTCAGGTGTATCCAGTCCATAAGATATAGAACCTCCAAAAGTTAAAAATGCTATTTTATCTTTTAATCTTGGTTCTTCTTTTATCCATTGATATTCAGGATATTTAAGAACTTCGTTTATATCTTTCATATATTCATCTCCGTTAAATATTTGTCCGCTTTATTATAATTAAACATATACCATATAGCCACCCTTTTAAATGGTAATGGTCTATCATTCATGTCTTTTGTAATTACTCGTTTATGTTTTATGTCACAAGTCTTTCTAAATTTAGAAACTATCTCACGTAATTTGTCTATCGATATATTGTAATATGTATCTATAAAAGGCGTAGCTAGCATTCTATTATTTACAGACATTAACTGCTGTACTCTACAATTATATAGATTATTATAAGTTCTACTAATTTCCACGCAACTAACCCATTTTAATTCCACTGACTTATATTTCTTAACTTCCATTAGTTTTCTCCTAACCTACCCTTTTTACCCACTTTATTAAAAATGTTTATGGTATTATAACACTTATAAACATTTTATAATAAAATTACGTTGTGTTCTTACAAGTTCTTTCAAAGTAATTCCATTGGGTTCATAAATTATCCTCTTTCTGTACATACATATTGATAACCTTTATCATTTATCCATTCATATTCTTCTCTTTGAAGAATTTCATCTATATTTCTATTCATAGTTCAATCCTTTCATAAGGCGGGTTAATCTTAAAATAATTAGTAATAGCTAATCTAATTTTATTTGTATTTTTAAATAGTCTAAAATCGATGAATGTATCATCAGACTCCAATGTTATTGGTTGTGGTTTAAAATCCACATCAAATAAAACATTATTTAAAAGTTCCTTGTTAGACTTTGCATAGTCTATAAATTTATTCAAAGCATCAATATAATTAGATGCTTCTTTTATAAGATAATAACTGGGAATATTCGTATTATCTTTCCTATAGTAAATTTTTATTTCATATGAATTCATAAATTAATTCCCTTCTGTGCCTATATACTGATAATCTTTATCATTTATGATGCTGTCTACAACGCCGATTCTTAATCCATGTTCATTTATATACAGTTTCATTCGTGTAAATTTACTATAATCTCCATTTATAGTAAAATTCCAGTCTTTAAAATCATCGACATTTATTCCATCATCGAACACATTATCTTTAACAGCATTTAAAAATTTATCTAAAGCTATATCATAATCATTTGCTTTTATAAGAAAGTAACTTGTTTTGTAACAGCTATTACTTCTGCTAAAATATACATTTACATTAAAAATTTTCATATATTACCTCCTTAAAGACCTGTCTGCCTTGTGGTAAAGTTTATATTTCCTTCACCCTCCACTATTAGAATATCGTCTGAACAAGGATCTCCTTTTTTCCAATATTTTGTTGTAGAATCATAAACTCCTTCCGTATGTACGTGAATAAAGTTAACAATACCATCAAAATCTTTAATTATTGTAGCACACCAAGAATGTTCTTTTATCCAATTATCAATATCAGAATTATAAGCACGAACCTCATCTAAGAGGAATACTGAAACCAATCCGGAATCAGCACAGAATTCACCAATGGTTTCTTTGGTATCCTTATTGTAAGTAGTACAACTCCAATCGCCGTATAATGTGCTATTAACCATATAGTTCTGAATTCCTAAACATTCACAGTTAAACCCACAGTCACATTTTCTCCAATCATCATTTTCGTCTAACCATGCCTGATACACCTTATTATATTTTTCATTTTCCTTTTCAAACTGTTCGGAATAATAATGTCCATTATAATCAGGATATTCTGTCATATTCTTATAAGTAAAATAATCTTCCCATTTAGGACGAGTGCTTTCATCTTCCTTTTTACAAATATAACAAGGGTCAGTAATAAGTATATCACCTTTAAATTCTTTTGATTTTACTACCTTTTCCGTTATTTTGTTTACAACCATAAATCAGTCCTCCTTATTATAGTTAGAATACTTCCTATGCTTTATCATATAGGTTCGTAGGTTTATCACCTAAGTCAGCACCGTATATTTCATTAAATCTTGCCGCCAAATTTTTAAGATTCTCAGTGTTCTCTAAATCGTCGAATGTACCATAGAACTGAATCGCAAATAGTCTTTCAATATCATCAAGGTCATAACTTCCATAGACTTTTAAAAGAATATCCAAATCAGTTCTCAGATTATTAATGAACGCATTTATTTCATTATAGTAAACATTGTGATACAGTTCGTTTTCTTCGTCTCTATGCGTTCCCCATATAGATTCAAATACCCCGTTCCAATAATCATTCTCTATTTTGTTTTTGGTGTT
>Ga0326512_10001831_pt1 | contig 15980 bp, 38 predicted proteins | sample 1_2617_0518_D_FD_203652 | JGI IMG/M metagenome (GOLD analysis project Ga0326512, IMG submission 203652) | Bovine rumen microbial communities from UC Davis, California, United States - 1_2617_0518 | ecosystem: Host-associated > Mammals > Digestive system > Stomach > Rumen | place: USA... | reverse complement strand
ATAATGTGTGAGATTTTTTAATATAATGTGTGAGTTTTTTTAAACCAAAATACCCGTTGATGTCCCTCGCAGATCCAAACCTATTTTCCTTTTCTAACTTCAAGTTACACTACAACTTTTTCTTTTTAAAGTAATCAGGATCAAATGAAACTACATTATCTACATCAGGATGTATGAATCCAACTGCTTGCTGAATAGTTTTAACTCCAATTCCCATAGCATGAATGCAAAACTGTTCAAAATCTTTTGCACCAACCAAATTCTGTAAATCATACCACTCGTGGACATATTTATCAGGAATATTAAATACTATGAGCATTTTTCCACTTCGCCTCAATTACATCTTCAATAAATACCATACTAAATCCAAAAACAAGACTCATACCGAGAACAGTACAGAAGCCTACAAAGACTTTCCACATACAATACAAGAACCCCAACATAATTCCTCCTTATATACGGTAGGGAGGACTATTCTCGACTGATCGTCTCGAATAGTACCTCCCTACTTGCTAACGTCGCTTCGCTCCGTTAGCTCACTTAAACTAAATCATCTGGAGTCAACACTTCTCCAAACCAGCAAAATACAATTCCCATACCTATACCAACTGACACAGCTACAAACAACTGCATAGTCATAGACAAAGAATTAAGCCACTCCATTTTTAACTCCTGTTTCATCCATGAGACACAAAGTAAATGTATTATCACTATTAGCCGCATCAAACATGCGGAGGATGCCAAAAATTGTACCAAGACAGAAATGATCATTTAGATAGCTTGTGCGCTGATAAACCATATCCTTTGCGACACGTTCATACACCCACTGCCGCAACTCCACATATTCTGGAGAAACTGGATCACCACCAACATTATGAGCAAGATATTCTATAGACAATGAATTTACCAAATGCAAATAATCAGGTTCATTGATCTCTGCAAACTTGCGGGCCTTGAGCTTTTCCAAAAGTACAGCATAAATTGATTCCATATTATTCTCCCTGCCAATACTTGTGAATTTCATAACTATCTTCCGCGGAAGTGTCATCGGTAAACAACATAACCAGACAACAAATAATAAAAAGAATAACTCCTAGTACTTCCATATTCCCTCTCTACAAGCTTCCAAGCAGATTCCTGCACAAATGAATATTCCAATAGCACAAAAGATTATAAGTCCGTCCATTACAGCATACCTCCATCTATACCGCTAGGTGGATCATCATGATAATCAATAATAGCCATAATCCATAAAATTATGACTACAACCGTACATACTAAAAGGCCCATTCCTCTTCTTCCTTACATTCACTATAGAACTCCGCATAATCATCTAGTCTAAGAAGTCCCATACGATTGCGGCCAGTGTCTATACAATATCTTACCTTACCATTATCAAAACCAGTTATCCGCACAATATCTTCACGCCCACCTTTAAATTGAATATTACTATTACCCTCTTGGAATGCAATAACACTATTCATCCAATCAAAGGAAGTAGGAGTATGTCCAAAAATAATATCATATGGATAATCATTTTGATCAAAGAACCAACGCTCTCTAGCCCAAAGAAGATGTTGACTCCACTGAGTCTCTTCTATACCAGGAATGTCAACAAATTCATCTCGACCATCACTAAGAAAATCGTCAGACATGCGGATACCACCCATAACAAGTCCCGCATGAACAAGAAGTTTATCATCAACTATATAATAAAGAGGAAGGTTCCGAATCCAATTTGCGGCCTTGTGACACCAATTTGCTCCATACATTTCTCGACAATTATCAAGAGTACTATATCCACCATTCCAAGACCAAGGATCCTCATAAATATAAGAATCAATACTCAAAATATCCTCTACTACAGTAAGAGCTCGGCAAGCCATATCTTCATGATTTCCCAAGAGAAAGTGAACATTATCAGGAGCATCCTCTACGGCCCAATGCAAAGCTTCTGCACTATGCGGGCCCCGATCAATGACGTCGCCAAGAACATAAAGTTCATCTTTCTCCCAATCAAATTCAGCTATGCGGAGAACATCAAACATACGGTTAAGATAACCATGAATATCACTAATTACATATGTTGCCAATATCCCTCACCATTTTCTATACATTTAACTTTTGAATGCATAAATTAATATTACTATACCTATCAATAAAAATTTTATACAATCTTGCCCATTAGGAGTGGTTAGTGCGGCGCCAAGAGAAAATCCTCCGCATAAATATAAAATTAAATTATCTCTCATATTCTTATTCAGTTACTTCCTGATCCATAATCCGAGTATCAATTTGACCGCCGCCCCAAAGGTTCTCCGCAATCTTCTTGAGCCTACGCTCTTCTTGATATGCGGTACGATATTGCTTATATACACCATATACCTTAGTCGGACGCTGATCGGCATAGTCAACAAGGATAACATAAACTTTCATTTAAAGCTCCTTTACAGTATAGCCGCGACAACAATACTCAGCTTCAACGCCAGAAGCCTTAAAACCTTTTACGATACGTTCGCCACGATCCTGACAAGCCTTTACACTGGAATAAATATCCCACAGCTCAGGCTCTTCTTCATCACCAACCCTAACCATAAGAGCATATACGCTGTAGCCTTCGATCTCGTAAGCGTCCTTCATATTGAACTCCTTTTTCTCTCTTTCTTTAATTATATTATACCATAAAAATAGGGCAGGAGTCAATACCTTTTCTTTTGGATTTGAAATTAAAGTCTTATATCTGCGGCGACTTCCAAAATTTTTTGAATATCCCAATTAAAAAGATCAAGATCTGAAATAATACCATGCAAAAGACTTTTATACACTTTATAATATGCCACAGCCCAATCTACATCTTCGACCCAATTAATATATGGGATCTTCTTATATTGATGATTGGGAAGAAGAGCAAACCAATCATCGTTGTCATCATGAAGTAGATAACTATTCGTCGTCAATGGAAGTCTCCGATTCCTCTTCGCATAATTCTTCTGGAAAACTCATACTATTATTAAACATTCCAAAAAGAGCCGCAAGATTATTTATATCATCTTGCGTTGCCCCTTGCGGCTCCTTCCATTCAGGAAAAATATCCTCTAAACAATCAGCTAAAAAGAACGTACTATTATGACCGCATTCAGTACATAAAATTGTAATTACATTGGCATCAGTTGTTTCATCGTTTTCATCTACTTTCTGATGCCGTAAGAATCACTTAATGTTTTCAATAGCTCCACAATTAGGACACCTCATAATACCTCCTAATCTTTACAAGCCTGTGCAAGAGTCGGTTCCCAATATTCAAGATCCATCTCATTAAAGGCGCGAACCTTCAAAAAACGATGAAGAATAGGTTTTTGCGGAACTACGTTCAGCTCCCACCATTCCGATCCATCGTACTCTCCACGAGAGTACCAAGCTCCATCCTTCATCATAATAATCAAATCACAAGGCATCTCCGCAGAACCATAACCGCAATTATAGTTCGTGCGACGAGCTGCCTTAAAAAAGTCAAAAGTAGGAATAGTAAACTCACGAGTACCAATCCAGGCAATGTCATTGATGGTATAACCATGCTGGTCGAGAGCATTGATAGTTTCAGAACCAAAATTAACAACAGACATTTCTACCCCTTACATGTTCATCATGTAATTACCAACTAGTGAACCATATCCTTCAAGACCTACTAGCCCATCAGGAATAAGATCAACTACCATAGTTCCTTCGTCAGTAATATTTTTAAGTTTAGCTACTCGACTTCCTGAATATCCGCACGCTTTACAATAATATGGAATCTCAATACCTTTTTCTTCATCCACAACTGTAGGCATTTCAACTAAAATATTGCGGGACCCGCACCTTTTACATACAATTTCTTGCCCATACTTCGCACCAACAAAATCACGTTCTGTACGGGTCCCGATAAGACCAGATCTTCGAGCTTCCTCTATCTTCTCTTCTTTGCTCTTGGGCATATCGAGAATAAAAGGAATACCAAAACCTGCTAAATTATCATTAGCCATCTTCCTCCTCAAAAATAAACTCAGGACGATTTATCTTCATGAAATAAGCCTTCGCACCTTCATCGCCCATGTACTTGCGGTAATCATCCCAGATATAACGATTTATGGTATCAGTAAATTCCTTCCATCCCTCATCGTCAAAGTCATTCCGCAGATACCACTCACTCTCTTCGTCCAGGTCAACATTGGACATACGATAACCGATAAGAATGCGGCAGATGATATAATCACGAACCCAGTCAAGCTGACGATCAATAATACGGGTAAGATGATCAAGTGCACCATCCTTAAGCTTAGGAGGATTACGCTCACTGATCATGTGGCAAATCTTCTCCTGATCCTGGAACATCTTCCAAGAAACTTGATGAACAATATCGTCCACGAAATCATTAAGAAGAGCATCGTCATCCGCATACGGGCGGGTATAAATGCAGTCGAAGATTTCTTCCATCTTAACAATGGCCATTTTATTCTCCCTTCCTAGAGATAACGGTAATCTTCTGGCTATCGTCTATCATAAAATAATAATCAAGCAAACTAGGATGGTTCAGAAAATTCTTTTTAATATAAAGAATAGCATCCAGTTCACTGTCAACATGCAAAGGAAAAGCTCCACAAGTATGATCTGTAGGATATCGATCATCCCAATGACAATCAAAATCAATTACGAAAGTCATTTTAGACCTCCACATCACAAATAAACTCGTCGTAATCATCGTGAAGAATAAAAATATCTAAATGTCCACCATCGAGGTCTTGCAGAACCAACTCACACTCACAAATACAAGCTTCAAGAGTACCTTCAAAACCAAACTGAATAAATTCGCCTTCAACATTCTCACCTTGAACGGCATATTCTTTAATCATTGAAATTTCCTTAGATGCAGCAAAGAACCCAATTAGTATCCTTATGCTCATAAGCATACTGACAAGCTACCGAATAAGAGGTAGAACTAAAACCATAAACATGTCCTTCCTCCCAATCCTTTTCGCTAACGACGAGATACTCAATATCATCATCAAAACGAAATTCCTTGATGCTGTCATCGGGATAGTGACGAAGATTAGACATTGTTTTCCTTTCTTTCTCTTTTTCTTTAATTATATTATAACATAAAAATAGGGCTCCTGTCAACAAAAAAGATTTAGATCTGTAAATCAAATTTGCAAACAGAAACCCTTTAAAAAATTACTCTGTAGTTGTTGGTGTGTTTGGAATTACAATTGTTGATCCACCTTCAGGAACAACATAGATTGTTTGTCCATTCTTAAGAGCTTCAATATATTCTTGCTGAAGAATCTCAGGAGTTAGAGACTTAGAACGAATTTCATTTGCCTCAGCCTCACCTTGCGCTTTTAGAACTTGAGTTTCAATTTTAACTTTCTCAGCTTCCTGCTCATTAACCGCATTCTGTTTTGAAATCTCAGTCTTTTGAGCATCATTATACGCTTTTACAATTTCATCTGAATAACGAATATCTTGAACATTAACCTCTGTAACATGAAGTCCAAGCTCTTCCCATTCAGGCGCAAGTTTATCATAAATTGCTTTAGCATACTCTTCTCGACTATTAAGAAGTTGAAGAGTTGTAAATTTACCAGAACAGTTGCGGGCTGCATCTCGTACATTGTTAACAGCTACGATCTGAACAAAATTCTCTTGACGCTGATAATCAGTATAGAGATCAATTGCGGCGTCTGCTTCAAGAGAATAAATTACCTGTACATCTACGTTAGCCTGAGCACCAGACTTATCATATACGGTAACTTCTTCACCTGTTGCAGTTCCATTATCATATTCATATTCTGAATTTCGATAAAGATTAACGATATTATTACGAATATCGTAACGAATTATTGATTGCCAAGGAGCTTTAATATGAAATCCCGCAGTTTCAGTGGTTCCCGCAAGCTGGCCGCCCCAATTACGAAGAATACATACTTCACCAACATCTTGTCCATATATACAAAATGTTCCTAAAATTCCAAGAAGAAAAATTACTGGAACTAGCTTTACATAAAAAGGCAGTTTAACATCATCCATTAATTATACCTCCATTGACGAGTATATTCATATTGTACAATTCCTGCGGCGACTGCTACGTTAAGAGAACGCACGCTACCATACATGCCAATATAGAGCATGTTATCACATAGATTAATAGTGTTCCGGCTAAGTCCCGGTCCTTCTTCTCCAAAAACGAATGCACTTCGCTTGGGAAAAGCAACATCCATAAGATTGATTGGACTAAGCTCCATAATATTATCAATAGCATATACAGTATATCCAAGAGATCTAACATGTTCAATTGCCTCCTTTGTCGTATCTGCATGATAAACATTTTCATAATGACTTGTACCCGCAGTTGATCTCTTATCATACCTGCGGCGCCCGCAGATGTATACTGCCTTACCAAGAAAAGCATTATTAGATCGAATAGCACATCCAATATTGATATTATAATCAATATTTTCAAAAATCATTATTGCTTCTGATCGATCCTTTTGGAGATCTGCACGAATATCTTTAGTTTGCCAATCTTTATAAAATTGAATTACATTGGCCTTGCGGGAATTAATATGATCAATACCCCATGAATACTGCTCTATCATTCTACTCCCAATCGCTTAGCTCGAACTTCTAGTGAAAACATTTCATTAGAAAAAATTGAAGGACAACATTTATGCAGCAATTCAATTAAATCTCGAATAAGGTCTTTAAATTCATCTAAATTATTCATCACATATATCCTCAACAGCATTAATAAAATCATTCACAAATTTTGTGTGACGAGGCATTACTTTTACAAGATCAATTATCCAATTAGCTCCTTTAACCCAGCTTATTGCTATATTAGGACTAAATTCACAAGTAAAACCATTATTAGTTCCCCAATAGAAAGAAGAACACTTTTGCCACATTCCGCAATATAGAACAAACAATTTATTAAGTCGATCATCAGTATAATCTTGCGGCTGAGCATTCATTACTTCAAGTATATGCACAAAACACGGATCAAGCTCAGGCTTACCTTGGACTACATCTACCTCACCTTTGCGCCTAAGATTTTTATACGTTTGAATAACTATTCTATGGTTATTATGCACCAAAATATAATGCAAACAATTATTACCACGGTTAAATGCTTTGATACCATCTAATGTTACATCCTCTCCATTTTGATTTTCTTCAATGGAGACTGAATCGAGATCATCAAGAAATTCAAAAAAATCCATTATATCAATAGGACTAAACATGTTTATTCCTCTAATGTCCAACCAGGCTCATAGTGATAAAGAAACGTTCTACAATATCCATTTGCATCAAACCGAGATTTAAAAGATATAGCTTCTTCTTTTGAATCAAAGAATTTATCATGCACTTTTTCCCAAGAAGATTGCGGGTCCATTTGAAACAGTACTGTAACACGCCATTCTTTAAACATTAAGCTCCCTCTCTAGTTTCCGAATCTTGCGGAGGATTTTACGAAGAACACCTTCACCTTCCATAGTTTTACCACGTGATAAAATTAGATTGTAACGACCTTTAAGAGCGCGTAGTTCAAGTTCTTTGTTCATACTAATTCTCCTTTTCCGCGAAATAGTTTTCATATGTCTTGATAATTTCTGCGGCTACTTCAGGAGGAATGCGAGAACGAAGATATACACAAACAGTATCATCTCCTTCATAGCCGCTAACATCCCAGCAAGGATCAGATACATTTTCTTCTTCTATATATATGTCAGTAACAACGTTTAAATCTGGTCTTGATTCATGGTATTTAATATGATTTTCTTCAAGGCATTTACGAAAACGCTGCATAACAAGGCTCATAAATTAATCCTCCTGATACCGAGTAATTTCATAAAGAAAATGACCCATTGACATTTGCATATCAAACCAGTCAAGATATTCAATCCAATCTAAGTGATCTTCAATATCAAAGGTCTTGATAAGACGATCTTCATCATCATAAACGTCAATGAACATCATTTGAGATTTCCTTTCTCTCACTTTCTTTAATATAATTATACCATAAAAAAGTGATTTTTGTCAATAAGAATCTTATAGCAAAGGAGTGTAAGGATTTTTATCTGCTGTATGAATAACCATATGATGAATTCTTTTAATACGAACTCCACGTTCAGCTAATACATCCCAATATTGAAACATTTCACTTTCAGTACCTTTAAAAGGAAGAACAAAAGTTTCTTCCTCTCCTATAAAGATATAGATCATCTCACCTAAATCCTCAGGCTTTTTTAGTTCTATCATAATTCACTTCCTTATACACAAAAAAAAAGGAGGACACTAGCATACGCTAGCATCCTCCAAGTTTATGCTTTTGGCAAACAAATCTTTAAAATCAACCTTATATACAGGTAGATTAGGATTTGAGACATTACCACCTAAAATTACATCGCCTATACGTCCACATATAGTGCAATATTCAACAATATAATATCTAGGTTCTTTAACACCATGAGAATATATATGTTGTCCGCAATCAAGTAATGCACTTGCATAATGATGTTTATGTTTTGACTTAATATGCGGCTTCTTTTTCTTTTTCTTATACCGTGGTTCTTCGGGAAGTTCTGCATATTTATAACGTATAGTAGATTCTTTCCAATCAGACATAATATAGATTCCTCTCTCTTAGATTAATATATATTATATCATAATTAAAAAATTCTGTCAATTACAATGCTCCATCATATCTAACATATTTTATATATTCATAATGAGCATGAGATCTAACTGCGCCCTCTTCAGAACCAATTAAAATATTTGCTGCTTCTTGTAATTCTTCGTGAACAATATCAAGAGTTGCATTTTGATTAGCATTAACTCCTCTAACTAATTCTCCATTAAGATGTAGTCCAACAGCATCCCATCTAACAATAATATCTTGTTCCGCGGGAATAGTAAGTTCAAGACCCGTAAATTTATATGCTCCACCTTGACTCGCAGATCCTATACGAAGTTTAGTTTGAATTGTATTAGCTGCTTGAGAGGTATACATATTAACTACTGGTCCTGATTGATACTCATTAATTATAGCACCAATACTAAGAATATTTTCCTTTACTGTAGTAATACCAGTAAGATTAAACTTAGCTTCTATATACTGTCCATAATCAAAACTAAATGTAGCTGGAATAGTTCAGGAGAAATTTTGACCATCTGGATTATAGTCTTCTGCTAGAATAACGTCTGTATAATATTCTTCATCCATAACTAAAACAGAAATAGTATCTGAATATTCACCGCAAGTTAATGTGATAGTATCTCTACCATTTTCTATACCTTCTACTATTGCAGTAAAAGCACCACTAGCTTTATTAATACTATAGTTAACAACTTCTACTTTATTATTAGCTGAGGTAAAAGTAATTGGATCTGTAGTTGCGCCTGGTGTAATTATTCCAGAAAAAGAATTTTGCATATTAACTCATGTTGTAATATCAGTCTCATTAATAATAACGCCTTCACAATGAGTAAACAATAAATCCTCTAAAGTCTTTATCCTATTGGATAATGACGTATCATTATAAGCCGCAGAAATCTCTCGCCGCACTCCATCTATATCTACATATATGTGCCCGACTGTCATATTAGAGTTAGGAAAGATATAATATACGGCTCCTTCTTCATATTCTTTATTTTGAATATCTGTGTCAGAACCACTATAAAATTTTATTAAAGCCATATAATATTAACACCTTCTTTCCTTTGAAAAAGAAAATATATTTACATCTATAAATAATTTTCTATTCTTTTTTGTAATAAAAAACAGCCCCTAACTATTTAAAGTCAGAGGCTGTTATATTTAAAATTCTTCAATCTCTTCATCAGATTGATCGTCGAAGATGTTATCGTTAGCTTCATCTTCTTCACGATAAGCTTGTATAGCTTCTGCGACTTTTTTATCAATATATGCTTTTAATTGTTGATCATATAATTTAAGGCCCTCATAATCTAAACGTGTTTCTTTGGTCATTTAGATTAATTCTCTTCCTCTTCAACCATAGGGTCTCCAGCTCCACCAAACAGTACAGGAGATCCATCAAGAGTTACAGCAGGATAATTACTAACAATAATACCCGCACCATCTTCATATACATAAACTAGAGAGCCTTCTTCTGGGCGAGTAAGATTGTTAATGTTAACAGTATACTTGCTGAAATCTTCTTTTACACCATTCTTATTAGTGTAGTCTTGGCAAAGCATAAATCCACTATATTCATCAGCCTTGCCGCTTACATACTCATAAGAGCAATCATCAATATTGAAAATTGCGGCTGCGTTATTACGGTTGGAGAGACGGACAATGTTATTGTTAGTGGCACCAGCGAACTTGCAATTCTTAATAGCGTGGATAGAGCCCTCAGCTACCTTATAAAAATTAATGAAATTATTTCCAGGGACCCCTGTAAAGGTACAACCATCGACGGTTACATTACCATTGTCTACAGTTTGGCTACCCTCAATAGGATTATAGATGTTGCCACAATGGAACTCAGTCCCCTCAACGGTTAAAGCACCAATACCATTGTTAAAGACTGCGGAATAGCCCATACCGTCAAAGATACAATCTTTAACAAGGACGTCCTCTGCACCAGAAATATTTAAACCATAAACTTTATCTTTTTTGTTAGCACCAGCAGCGCTGAAAGTACAACCTTCAAATTTTAACATGTTACTTCCTTCCTTTCAAGCGTATTAAATTAAGCTACTACAACTTGGCCTGTGAATGAAGCACCAATAATTGTTACTGCGGCATCCTTATCAACGGTTACTGTACCACTAAAGACAACGTCCTCAGCTTCAATTACTGCATCCTTACCAATAGTAAGATCCTCTGCTACGTCCTCAGTTAAAACTAATTTCTCGTCCTCATTAAGAGCTGCGATTGCATCCTGAACAGTCTGACCATCCTCGAGCTCAACTGGGGTTAAGAATAAAGCATCAATATAAGTGCCAGAAATAGCTTTAATAGCATCAACCTTGGCATCTAATGCGGCAATCGCTTCACCTTGTTCAGCAACAACTGTAACGAGATCAGAAGCAGCTTCTCCGTGCGTATTAATCCAGTCCGCAATCTCTTTTAAAGTATCGAGAGAATGAGGAGCTCCATTAACAAGAGCTTCAATTGCAGCTGTGATCTGATCTGCAACTGGAGTATTTCCAACTAAAGTTTTAAGAGCATTAAGATCACCAAGAAGAGTTGCATCCATATTTTTAAGATCATTAATGTCAGCGACTAAAGCGGAGTCATCATATGGCTCAACTTCAGTGCCTTCAGGAGTATGATCTGCGATATACTTCTTAATAGCTGCGTCATACTGCTTTAAACCAGCGTAATCAAGATATTCTTTAGCCATGTTATCTATCCTTCCTGAAATAATTCTGTTATACTATTGGATGAAATACCTTGGGTAAATTCACCAACAATAGTTTCTGTACCATCTTTCAAAACAACAATGTTTTGTTTGGTAGTATCAGCTTTTAAGGTACCGTCTACTTCTACGTTATCTTTTGGAACAGCAGAAATGCCAGTATCTCTTCCTTTGATATACCAATGTCCATTTTCTCCAATAGAAGGAATTAAATCATCGTAAGATGGGGAGGTACCACCGCCGCCACCACCGCTTCCAGCCATTTTTTTAGCTAGAGCAAGGGTAACTAAATCCATAATAACCTCCTTATAATTTCTTCCATTCTTTCGCGTTATTGCAAATATAAACATCACCATCATTTGCAACTAATGCGACAGAGCCTGGCTCCTTTGGTAAGCTATCAAGGTCAGATACTTCATCTACTAAAAACTGATGTGTATTCTGTTGAACATCAGCACTTAGAATTTTGTATTTTCCCATATTTAACTCCCTTTCTGGAGAACTAACAACTATATAAACTCTTTTTTATATAGTTTCTCTAATAAAAAAAGACCCCGATACAATCGAGGTCTTATAAAAGCATCTGGAGCCGGCGATAGGAATTGAACCCACAACCTACTGATTACAAGTCAGTTGCTCTACCTATTGAGCTACACCGGCATTATTCTTCGTTGGTAGTTTCTTGCGGGCCAGGTACAATATTAAAACTATCATGTTCTAAAATTGTAGTGTGCGCATTAGTACAACGACGAATATATTCTGAAACATTTAAACATAATGCACTTGCCATACGTTGTCAACGTCTATAATCACGAGGATCAACAACAAGCTCCATTATGTGCTTACCTGATAAATCTTCTGTCATTTTTAGGGCCATTCTCCTAGGGGAGCACCAAGCTTATGCTCTACATCTGTACAATAGCAAATACCACCCTTGTTCTGGAAAGGCATATCTTCAAAAATCTCACTCGCAATCTCTTGATAAAGAGTAGAAATAACACCATGCGGATCATTTAGATTATCATTGAAGAATTGAACAACACAGTTTTTGAAAACGACATATGTAAATGGGACCCAGTTATATCCCTCTGGAACAACAACATATGCAAGAACAGGATTCTTATAAAATGCGGTTTCAAAAAGCTCTTTTGCAGTTCCAAAAGCCTTATTAATTACCTTTTCACAATCAACATTAATATCAAGAATAACATTACCAAATGTTTTCTCTTCTGGAAGAAGCCACTTAAGTGCGGCAGCCTTCTCAGGATTGTTGGTTGCAAGAGTAACAGAAGGATGTGCAGCTGCATAATTAACATTAAAAGCAATTTGCGGATCTTCATCAAATACAGCTTGAAGTTTATTGATATAAGTGATCCAAGGTGGTGAAATCTTTAGACGTACATCTGTCATATGACTCCTCTCATTGAAACTTATATGGAGCGGATGACGAGAATCGAACTCGCATCAAAAGCTTGGAAGGCTTGTGTGTTGCCATTACACCACACCCGCATATTTATGGCTGGATTAGCTGGATTCGAACCAACATCTCAAAGACTACCGGTATCAATCTTTGTGTTTTACCCTTATTACTATAATCCTATGGTAGACGAAGACGGATTTGAACCGCCGACCTTATGCTTGTAGGGCATCTGCTCTACCTACTGAGCTATCCGTCTATAATGGACTTAACTAGACTCGAACTAGTGACCTTTCGCTTATCAATCGAATGCTCTAACCAACTGAGCTATAAGTCCGTGGTGGAGATAACGAGAATCGAACTCGTGTCCGAACGTTTTCACTTTGGCTTTCTACGCTCGTCGAACCCTTCTATCCCCATTAATGGATATAATTAAAATAGTATTTTAGCTAAAGTAAAGGAGTCGAACCTTTATCTTCTTAAAAGATATTTTACCATTTAAAACTAACCTCAGAGAAGTAACTATTTTACCATCACATTAAACTAAATTAATCTATTGGTGGGAGCGGCTTTAGTATCATCAATATATAGTATGCCTTATCCTCTTATCTTTTGTCCTAGTATTTATTATGATAAGATTTAGATACACTCTCCATATTATTATTATGGTGGGGATACTTGGACTCGAACCAAGGTACCCATAAAGGGAGCGGATTTACAGTCCGCCGCAGTTGCCGCTGTGCCATATCCCCTATTATATGGTAGGAGTTGCGGGACTCGAACCCGCACGGAATTACCCAACAGATTTTGAATCTGTCATGTCTGCCAATTCCATCACACTCCCATTTATTATTGGTGGACCCGATGGGACTTGAACCCACAACCTTCTGCGTGCAAAGCAGACCATCTCCCAATTGATATACGAGCCCAATATATGGTCGGGACGGAGTGATTTGAACACTCAACGTCTTGCTCCCAAAGCAAGTGCGCTACCAAATTGCGCCACGCCCCGATGGTACTTCCTGTCGGATTCGAACCGACGCTCTTAGGATTAAGAGTCCTCTGCTTTAGCCAACTAAGCTAAGGAAGCGTAAATGACAGGCCCAACCCTGTCTGGCAGAGGACTACCCCTGGAGTTCCCCGACTTTCACAGGCGATCTACAGACCGTATACGCGATCAGGTGAAGGATCCATTATACCTGCGGATCCGCATATTATACTGCGATTATAACTTTTCCAGTAGATAGAAATCTATCAAAGGAATAGTTAGGACATTCAACATTACACTTAGGACATCTTAAACATGGAATAATTCCATTATAGTCAACATAACGCATATTAATTTCAAAATCAACAACTTCATTACATCTTGGACATTTTTTCGTAAGTGTTTTATGAATAGCCATATAATCTCCTAAATATTAGTAATCAAAATTGGCTTCTCCACTACGACTCGAACGTAGAATAACGGAACCAGAATCCGTTGTGTTGCCATTTACACCATGGAGAAGTATGGCGAGACTGATGGGGCTCGAACCCACGACCTTCGGAGAGACAGTCCGACGCTCTAGCCAACTGAGCTACAGTCCCACATATTCTTTTTCATGTATTTCAGCATGACAATTAGCACACACTAAAATACATTTTTGAGCTTCAGTTCAATACTGATCTCAATTTTTAAAAACACCATTTGCAGATAATCCAAAATCTTTTTTTATTTGGATCTAAATGATGAAAATTTAAAGCTCATAAACTTTTATCATATCCACAAATTTCACATTTTCCACCTTTACGTTTAACTGCTTCTTTTTTCATTGCTTTACGTAAAGCTGAAATTGTTTTACTTCTACTACCGCCTTTTGGGTATGAAGGAGAACATTCAAAACAATATTTTCTACTTCCTCCATTAGGCAATGTTTCAAAATCTTTTCCACAAATTTCACATTGTTTTATCATAAATAACTCGCTTTCTTACTCGCTATATTAAACTGAGTAAGCAGGTGGCGAGTATTCACTTTTCAATAAGCTAGCTACTTCTTATCTAGCTTACTCAGAATAAAACAAATGGCTGCAGAGCTCGGGCTCGAACCGAGGACCCTTCGCTTAACAGGCGAATGCTACTACCAACTGAGCTACTCTGCAATATTTTTAAATTAAATCTTTAAGTTTTTCAACATTATATTCACTATAACCGTCTCAATATTTATTACATCCAAGAGAAGTAAAAATATTCATAATATTATCATTATATTCTTTTACGTAAATATAACAAAGTCATCTACCAAAACTATCAGTTTGTAAAACTTTAATTTCTGCTTCAGAATAAAGTATAACAGATTTATTTAAAAAATATTTCTCTGCATATGCTTTGCATAATTTACCATATTCTTTTTCAGCCCCTCGACATTCTGGTGTGTCAAGATTTAAAACTCGAATTCGTTCATGAATATGAATATGAAAACCTAAATCAATATCTACATCATAAGTATCACCATCAACTACATTAGTGATAACTGCATTATAATCATACATAAAACTCCTAAAATAATATAGAGGAAACACCAAGAATAGAATCTGCTCTACCTTTGAGCTATATGCAAAAAATACATAATTGGATTCGAACCAATAACAAGACCCTTACAAGTGGAAGTAACTATTCTAACCATCACTCTACATATATTAACAGCTACAATGAGGACTTAAATCATGTATAGCTTCAAAAAGATCATCTATATCATTATTTGTTATTTTTTCTTCTAAACGAAAAAAATCATCTATACGTCCTCAATAATCATCATACATAACTTCTAATATTCCAATAGGAACATCTATATTTTCACCTGCGGCTTGCATCTTTTCAATTTCTCGTACAATTAATTTAAAATTATTTTTTGAAAATCTAGCCAATATAGACCTCCTAAATTCATCTGGCACACCCTGAAGGATTCGAACCCTCACCCGGGGTTTTGGACGCCCCTACCCTGGTTTTGAAGACCAGTGTGCTACCATTACACTAAGGGTGTAAGACACTTAAAGAGGAAATTTTATTGATAGTTTAAAAAGCAAAAAGTGGCGCTTTAACCTATTATCCCTGAAGTAACTATCAATCCATCACTCTCTATAAACAATTGGTCGCG
>Ga0326512_10001830_pt1 | contig 15981 bp, 17 predicted proteins | sample 1_2617_0518_D_FD_203652 | JGI IMG/M metagenome (GOLD analysis project Ga0326512, IMG submission 203652) | Bovine rumen microbial communities from UC Davis, California, United States - 1_2617_0518 | ecosystem: Host-associated > Mammals > Digestive system > Stomach > Rumen | place: USA... | reverse complement strand
GTCTATCAGGTCAATAAGGTCATTTAGTTCATCATCATCCTTCAGTGTGATGAGTGCCTTCAGTTTCTTGCTTCTTATAAGGAGTTCATCCTGGAATTCCTGGAAGTCTTGGTTTATGTCATCTATTGTCTTACTCATAATGTCTTTGTTTTAGTGGTAGATTCAAGCCAGGATTGACTTATAAGGGTTGAGTGGTATAATCTATCATCTTTTGTCTTTAAGCTCAAAATAGAGGGGTTTCTGTGAGTTTTTCTATTTTGTGCTGTGTACAGACCAGTCTATCAATAAGGACTGAAAGGACTTATTGTAGAGTGGGCTGGCAGGCTTGGCCTGCTATCACCCTGTACCTTTATTATATCAACCAAGGTTGAAAGTCCATTCTTTCTGTCAAGCCAGAAAGAATAGTCTTATCTTTCAATGACTGACCTGTGTAACAAGAAGTTCTTTATAAGAGTTTAATGAACTGTCCTGTGAATTGGGCACAGCAATCCCTTAGACTGTGAGGGAAGTTTTTATCCTGTTCCCCCTCCCAATGAACTCTGTTGATATATCATAATGGAAATGGTCTTCTTTCTATCCCCGGAAGGTCAGTTACTTTGTTCTGTTTCACTTATCCTTCATTCACCTACCCCTGACTTGTGTGGTGTCTGGTGAACATCCATTATGTATAAGAACTTTAAGTTGGGTTCTGACAGCCGGTTGATCATCCAAGGTTGATTTGCCGGTAAAGGTGCTGCTGGTAACCTGCTCTGATTTTGCTTAACACACCTGAATTGGTCCACACAAAGACCACTGTCAATGTTCAAAAAAAATCCCTCAAAAGGAAGAAGTGCTGCACCACCTGTGTTTCCTAATGAGGTTGATTTTTATATTTCTTAATCACTCACTGGATTGTGCAGATCCAACTAACTGACCAAACTAATCTAACTGACTTAACTATATTAAATATAACAAACTTTTTCAAAACTCTATACTATATTTATGTAAATTGATTTTCAGAAAAAAACCCAGGTGTGATATCACATCAGACCTGGGGAAAATAACAAAATCAAAACAAAACTATGGCTTTAATAACAAATACACTATATTTATGAAAAAACTTCTGGGAGTTGATACCTTGTACCTGAACTCCCAGAAGAGGGTTGAAAAATTTAATGAATCACTATAAAAATAACAAAAGTCCTCAAAGTTTTATAATATTGGTAATTTCATACTCTGGTTCTGGAATTGAACCATCATCACTCCAATCATTCCATACATTCTTGATCCTCTTGAGGTTGTCATTTAACCATATAAAAAACCCACAATCAATCACACTCATACAATGTCCTGGAGTGGACTTGATCTCTATTTCTTCCCAGGTGAGGTCAACATTTACTGTCCAACAGGGTGCAGTGATCTTAAAACCATCATCACCACATTCTTTATACATAAATCTGGAATTACCATAGGGGTACTCAGGGTCAGTTTCAATGTAACTCTTGACTTCCTTCATCCTGAAATCTTTATATTTCTTTGCCATAGTCTGTCCTCCTTACTCTATTTAATCAAAAATAAACTCACCAGAATGCATAATCTTGTATGCTTCATTTTCTGTCATAGGTGTGAAGTCACAACAGTTGTTGTAGGTCATAAAGTAATCCCTGGCCTTTACCCTTCTGTAAAGAGTAGAACTCCTTTTGTACCAACCAACCAGTTCAGCTGTTTGAGTGTCATAGGTCTTACCATTGATGACTCTTCTTGTACTATTACTTTTCATAACTCTGGTCCTCCTTACTTTATTTCCCATAAGTTCCATTCACCACTATTACTGGTCTTCTTCTGAAAAACCATACCAACAGTATGATTGTCAGAATCATATACAGGATCCATTCTGATACCCATACCTTCAATATTATTTCTTAATTCTTCTTTTATATACTGTTTGAAGGTATATCCCTTACAGTAAAAACCATACTTTTCAAATACTTCAAGTTCTTTTTTATTATTGAACAGTGCATCAATAACATCCTGGAACATAACAACAACCTGATTCCCTGCCATAACATCCTTAACTACAAAGGCAGTAATGTTCTGAAAAAGGTAAATACATCCAGTACTCCTTGTCACTGCATAACCCATATATGCACTTTCTTCACTACCAAGTGTAAGTTTTGATTCAAAATCAAGACACTCTTCCAGTGAACTACAAAAACACATTTTGTTGTTCTTCACAATGTCCTTCAGGACATCAATAGAAATCAATACTTTATTCATAACTTTGTCCTCCTTACTTATTAAACTTCTTGGTGTCACCAAGTATCTTCTTGAGTACATCACACTGAACCTTATTTTCAGGTGTAGGGTTCTTTACCACCTCCTGGTATGCCTTCCAGGAAAAGGGTTTCATTTCAAACTTTACCATAATTTTGTTTATTTAAATTTTCTTCTTATCTTTGTAGGTTTCCCTTACAATACAAAGATAGTAAAAAAATCTGACTTTTCCAAATATTTTGTCAAAAAAATTTGCTTTTTTCAAAAATATTTTGTATGGGGGCAACAAAAAACCTGGACCAAGAACTGATCCAGGAAAAGAAAAGCTATGTTGAAATTGTTAAATGACACCACCTGGTGACATCTATTGCTGGTCTTCTGTGACCTCTTTTTCTTTTTGTCCGGCCTTGAACCTGCCTTCTTTTATGTCGAAATTCACCTCAAATCCATATACACTGGCTGCCAATACAAAGACCTGTGCCACAAATATAAGGACTGAACCATCTATTATACCACCAGGAGGAGTCAACATTCCCCAGGCTCCAAATCCTACACCAGTCAGGAACAAGAAGAGGAAGACTGGGATTTTGTGCTTGTTACTACTCATATCATTCACTTATTATCACTATATTTATGAAAGATTCCTGATTCTTGTTAGGAACTGTTCCAGGGTTTCTGTTTCCATTTCCATCCCCTGTATGACCTCCCTCTGTCTTATACCACTACTGATCTGCATCTTCACCTGGTCAGGACATTCATTCCACAGATACTCCCACTTCTTGAAGTACTCACTGAAGTACTTTTCTGCACCATCCCTGTACTCCTGGGTTTCTATGGTCTTCCAGCTCGGGTGACAGAAGGTATAGTATGCATCCAGAACTATACTGGCAACCACCTCCCTGGCCTTGTCAAACTTGCTCTTGGCAGTCAACCACTCCAAGGAATAGTTGGAAGACTTTATGAGGTCAGGGTAGGTCTTCTTGATATAGAGTGGATCCCTTCTGCATACACTGTTGTCCCTCCACTTCCAAAGGTAGAAAGGACTTGGACACCACTTTATGTTCTGTGTGCAGGCCTGTACCTGAAGGTTCAGTACATTGTCCTCATGTATGGTACATTCAGGGAAGAAGTGTATGTCATTCCTCTTAATGAACTCCTTCTTGAACACCTTGGAATGGACAAACTGAAATCCATCCTTCCTGTCAAGGAAGTAGGTTTCACCTGTCTGTGGATTCCTTCCTTCTTCCAGGAACACAGCATAAAGTGCATCAAAACCATTTACTGTCTGCATTACACCATTCACAGGGACCTGCATAGGAGTGGTGGTTTCCCTCTTAATGAACCAGAAGGCAAGACAGTGGTACAGCATATCATCCACATCTGCCCACATCACATACTCACCAGTGGAATACTCAAATGCCTTGTTCCTCATCTGACTCACACCACCCTTGGGCTCCCTGTGATACTGTATGTCATAAGTATAATGACCAAGGAACTCAGGTGACAAATCCGGACCATCATCACCATCCTTACAAATGACCACCTCCACTTCATTGAGGTCTATGTTCTGCTGGATTGCTATACTGTCAAGAAGAGGTTTAATGACAGCTTCACCCTCATTGTAATAGGGCACTAAAATAGACAAAAACTTTTTCATAATATAACTTTTCTTTATACTCTATTTATGTAAAAAATAACAAGGTCCAGGACAAAAGTCTTGAACCTTGCTGGTTGTTTTATGTTGTTTGTCTTTACTCTATAGGGAAGATCTTACTTGAATATCTTGACCAGTATGGTGATGACTTGTATGCATCTACAAGACTTGCTGGGACATAGATTGACCTCATAGTTGTGTTGTGAAAAGCTCCATCATTCCTTACAACTTGTGTAGAACCAAGTGTCAATGTAATACCTGTACTGTAATTACCAGCATAAAATGCATTTGAACCAATATACTCACATTTAGGTAAGTTTACATTTATCAATGAAATACAATTATAGAATGCATTACTGAATATATATCTTACTTCAGGTAAATACAAACTTGTCAATGAAGTACAACTTGAAAAGGTGTCTTGTCTTATTACAGTACATACAGGTAAAGAAATGTTTGACAAGTTTGTAAACATATAACCTACACTGGTGTTTATATACTCACACTGTGGTAAAGATATTTCTGTAATATTTCCACCGGTTTTTCCAAGATCACCTTCAACTCCATTCATAAGAACTGTTGTCTTACCATAGACAAGACCATCACTGAAAGACAGCATAGGGTCTGTGTTTCCTACACTCACAAACCTTGCACTCAATGAACTCCAACCTGTTGTTGTAATCCACTTGTCATACATTGCTGCATCAACATAGATTGAACCATTACCTGACAGAATAGGAGTTCCTGTCAACATATTTCCATTGTATGAAGGAACCTTGTAAGTACCTGTTCCAAGTGTCAATGAAGTAAGGGCTGTACAGTTCTTGAATATATCAGTTGCCATAGAAGATATACAAGGTAAGGACAGTTCAGACATAACACTATTACTTCCAATACTGCATCTGCTCATGTTCATAACATACTTTGCACTTATAGATTCAATACTTCTACAATTAATAAAAGTGTTTGGTTGAACATCAGCAACTATATTAAAATCAACACTCTTAAGGTTGATACAATTATGGAATAAACTTGTTCCCATACTGATACACATAGGTGGTAATACTATTTCTGTAAGTGAACTACAATTCATAAATGCACCCTGTCCCAAACTCATACATATAGGAAGACTGACCTGTGACAGTGAAGAACATCCCTTAAAAGTTTCTTTTCCTATTTGTGAACACATAGGTAATTCTATACTCTGGAGTGCATAACAGTTTTCAAATACTTGATCATAGGTCATAGGACAAAGAGGTAAATTCACCTGTGTCAGTGAAGTACAACTCTGAAATGCCCAGACATTTAAACCATGATTCAACTTAGGCAAATCAATACTCTGAAGTGAAGAACAACTTGTAAATGCATTCTGTTCTATATTGATACATTCAGGTAAATATACTGTCATTAAACTACTACATCTTTCAAATGCATTCTGTCCTATTGTCTTACAACTTGGTAAACTGATTGTACTCAACCTTATACAAGCATTAAAACCATAGTTTGAAATTCTTGTACATTCAGGAAGGTTTACATTTACAAGTGAATAACAACTCTGGAAGGCAAAACTACCTACTGTCTGACAAGTTGGTAAACTCACTGTTGTCAAGTTTGTACAGTAAGCAAATCCATTTTCATTCACAATAGTACAGTTAGGAAGGTTCACAGTCTGTAAATAGGTGTCCTTTTCAAAGACATAAGGGTGGACCAAACTGGCACTGTTGTTAAGGTCCACAATCTGAATACCTTCTGTCACATCTTTTTCAGTAAATCCTGTCACACTCTGTGGTACATCAACCACTACCTGACTGAACCCATCAACCCCGGTACCAGGGTAATAGGTGTTGTTCACACTCACATTAAGGGTTTCTGTGACAAATTCAGGTGAAGGTACATTGACCTCTACAGGTGAATAACCATCTACACCTGCTCCTGCTGTATAAGTTCCATTACTGGTGATTGAAAGTCCTTCAATGACTGCACTTCCACCTCCACCACCATCTGGGTTTCCATTTATCTTCATACTTTTATACTTTTTATTTATTATATTTATGTTTACTCTATAGGGAAGATCTGACTTGCATAGTACCTCCAGTTTGCTGCATTTTTGTATGAACTTAACAATGAAGAAGGAACATAGATTGAACCAGTACCTGATTGTATAGGTGTGTTTTCAAATGCATACGACGCATAACTACTACCAATGCTACATATATAACTACTTCCCCTTAAAATGACTGTTGTAAGGTTTACACAATCCTGAAAAGCACCTTTGAATCTACTATGCCAACTTGGACCAAGCTCTGTAATATAAGAACACTCACCAAGATCAATGTATGAAAGTGCAGAACATCCAGCAAATACACCATAACTCATTGATTTACATTTAGGTAATTCCACTCTACTCAAGTGTTCACAGTTTCTAAAAGTGTCATAACCAACATACTCACACACAGGAAGACTTACCTGTGACAAGGAAGTACAATCCCTAAAAGTTTCTACAGTTGAAGTACAGGCTGGAAGGTCAATACTTTCAAGACTTGTACAACCAACAAATGCTGCCCTTGGCCAAGAACACACAGGTAGATATACACTTGTAAGGGCACTACAGTAAGCAAATGCACTACCATCAATCCGAGTACATACAGGAAGACTCACATAAGACAAATTGTGATTCCCCCAGAATACATCATTTTCAATACAACTACACATTGGAAGGTCAACAGAATAAAGGTCTGCATTTTCAAAAGCATGCTGTGAAATGTACTCACATCTTGGTGCATATAAAGAATGTAAATTACCACACTCTTCAAATGCTCCAAAACCTATTGACTTCACAACAGGCAAAGACACATAAGATATACTACTACCATACATAAATGCCCTTGTGTCAATGTCTAAACATCTTGGAAGACTGACATATTGAAGTGAATAACAAGCCCTGAATGCATTTTCACCTATGTGTCGACATCTTGAACAACTTATAGACTCAAGGTGGTAATTAGCTTGGAAGGCTGCATTACCTATAGACAAAACATTTGTTTCCATATAAGTCTTATAACCTTCACCATACATAGAAGACTCCCTAAATGACCCACCTATCATACCAGAAGTTGACGCTGGACCTTCCCAGGTGTATAACCCTGAATAGTCTTCAAGTCTGTAAGTCTGACCAAACATAGTAAAAGAACCAGAAATGTTTGAGGGCATCCAAGATACATACCACTGTCCTGGAGGTACTGGTCCTGTAGGCCATACCAACTCACCATAAGTATATATTGACATAACACTGTCACAGTGTGTGTATGCCTTTATTATGTCATCACAAAAAGTCCTTACTGCCATATTACTCTACTATTAAAGCTATTAAGTATGAACACTGTTCCTCCGGTGTGAGTTGATCCCACTCATCCTCTGTACCAGACCATACTTCATTCCTGTCCAACTTACCTTCTATGTCACTTGCTGTGATATAACCCTTGTTTTCAACCCAGGTCTTGGTTGCATAATTTTCAAGGTCTGTTTGAAGGTCTTCTATGGTGATATAGTTCTGTATGGTGGTGTTGTCCACAAAGTTGTTTGTAACCCAGTTCTTTGTTGCATAATCCTGGATTGTTGTGTTGTCCACAAAGTTGTTTGTGACCCATGATTCAGTTGCATAGTTCTTGTTTTCAACCCATGATTCAGTTGCATAATGCTTGTCTTCAACCCATTCCTTGGTTGCATAAGGTTCAAGTGCCTCATTCAAGGTGTCCTCTGTGAGGAATCCCTGTCTTTCAACCCAGTTCTTTGTTGCATAAGGTTCCAGGTCACACTGTCTTACATACTCCTGTGCTGTCACCCAGTTCTTCACCCAGGTTTCAGTTGCATAACCACATAAGTCATCCTGTGTGAGGAAGTCCTGCTGGTTCACCCACTGTTGTGTTGCATAACCATCCAAGGCACTGTCTGTAATGAACCCCTGGAGTCTGATCCAGTTTTCTGTGGCATAACCATTCAGGTCACTACCTATAAGGAAGTGCTGATTCCTGACCCACTGTTCACTGGCAAGACCATCAATGTCATTCTGTGTCAAATAACCCTGTCTGGTCACATAATCCTCTGTGGCATAACCAGTAAGGTCTGTCTGTGTCAAGAACCCCTGTCTTCCCACAAAATCCTCTGTTGCATAACCATCAAGATCCACATTTTTGAGGAATCCCTGTGAATTGACATAGTTCTTTGTTGCATAATCTGTGATATCACAGTCCTTCAAGAACCCCTGTGCATTCACCCAGTTCTTGGTGGCATAGTTTGTCAAGTCCGGGAACTCACCCCTCAACTCATCCAGTTCATCATCCACATAATCCTTTGTGGCATAATCACTCAAGTCCTGGTGTTCCTTAATGAACCCCTGACCATTCACCCAGGACTGTGTTGCATAACCAGTCAACTTGGTGTCTATTTCATTGTCAACCCATTCCTCTGTTGCACCTACCTGTGGTACATTGATTGTCACCCTGTTGTAACCATCAACACCCTTACCTGGTGTATAGACCCCATTCCTGTCAACTATAAGTGGAATAAGCTCATTCCCTGATATATTGAAGTCACCATCACTACAGTCATTGTCGACCACATTGAAGTGAACTGTAACATAAGCACCAGCACACCAGTCACTGAACTGCTGCCTGAACAAGGTGAACTCATAACCATCCTCCACCTCAATACCATTGTTACCAAGGAAGTCAATCACACCCTTCAACACACTCACTGCATCACTCTGGACATAATCAATGTTCACCTCATCCTTGGTCAGTCTGTCAATGTAATATAATACATAAGTATATCTTATAGTACCTGACTCCTTCAATGCCCTCATAGGTGTTGCCACAAAGCAACCAAACCTGTTTTCCTTACTGTTGATTGTATAGACATCACCTACAAAGGAGTCATTCACCAGGTAATTACTCCTGGCGACATTGACCAACAATCTATTTAATTCAGCTAAAATCATCCTTTAACCCATATTATTTTATCTTGAAGGCTGATCATTCCTCAATCCACAACTACATCCACCCCAGCCAAGGTACAATCCTGTCTTATACTGTCTGTTGTTGGCAGGCAGCTTACCACATATATGCCTGTGGTACTCAGGGTAATCAGCACTGTTTGCATTCAAATAGTCAGTCAGCCTGTTACCATAGAACACTGCATCATTTTCATACTTCTGTACAATGTACTGGAAGTCCTTCATATATGGTCTGGTGGTCCACTCTGTGTTGGCCTCAATCAACCCCTGGTTCTTGAACTTCCAACTTATAGGAACTGCCACTTCTGCCAAGGTCTGGAACATCAAATAAGGAATGACATACTCATCCAAGAGGAACTTGTACTTGTCATTTTCAGGCTCCCTGATACTGTCATCACCTACCATATCACACAGGACTTCATATAAGGCAGACCCAATCAAAGGCTGTAACCCCTTGTCCTGGGCCAACTGGATTGCAGGCTTCAAATAACCACCCCACATATTGTCATCAATAAGTCCTTCTGACTTCAATATTTCTTCACTGATCAAATAAATCATATTACTCTTCTGTTTTACTTATATCATCCAACTGGAAGGTCTTGAACTTAATAACAAAACCCATTGCCTTGAAGGCTCTTTCAAAGTCCTTCTGTATAGGAACTACCACAGTCTTGTTGTAGAGTTCAAATGACTCCAGGTACTCCTGCTTTGAAAAACCATTGTTTTCATTAGGCAAGCCGAACAAGGTAGGAGTGGCCCTGAAAGCAATGAATATATCTTCCTTGACACTCTTACTCAATGCATCATACTTCAGGTCAAACTTGTCATCCTGGATTTTTGCTATTTCACAGGCATTTTCCTTACTTTCATTAAAAAGTAACAAGAAGGACCCTGCATTGTCGGTTCCACAGAACTTTTCCTTCACATCTTTTTCAATCCTGGCCTTGGTGTCCTCATCAGGCTCACCATTGTTAAAAGATATAATTGCATTACTGGCAAATCCCTTGGTAATGTTGTTCAGGTGGAAGTTGCTTATTTCTGTACTGATCTTCACAGACTTCAATGCACCAATATACATAGGGACAGGGTAAATGCCCCTGGTCTTGTGACCCTTGTAATAGAATATACAAGTCCCCTTGTCTGTGTCAGGAGTCCAGGCCTTGTACTCCAGTGCCTTCCTTGCATACTTGCCCCAGTCATCACTGTAGAAGACCTTCTTTTCATCCTCTGACCTTCTGCATTTCTGGAAGTCCAACCAGTAGATTGCCTCTACCTTTCCTCCCTTATACATCAACTGTACGGCAAAACCACCAAAAATCAAATAGTCAAAGACACACCTCTTGACCACATCCTCAAGTGTTTCATACTTGTCATTCACCACATCAAAGGCACTTATGACACCACTACCAAAGACATAATCAGCTGTACCATTTATGACTGACTGAAGGATTGCACTGTTCTGATACATATCATACAAGTCCTGTGGGAACCTGTTGTCCTTTCCCCAGGACACATAGTCATAACCTGACCTGATCACTTCCTTTGCATCAGGCATATCTGTCTTTTCAAGTTCAAAGACACTAAAACTCAACTTATCTTTCATATACAATATTTTGTTTCTTTTCATTATACTGTGTGTTGGTACTTACATAATCACCAACCTGAAGAAGTCCTACCTCCTCACCAATCTGATACCTGTAAGTACCATCCTTCAAGGTCACATCAGACACATCAATCAAATAAAACCTGTAGTCATCAGACAAGTCCTCAAAACTGACAGTTGTCTTTTCACCTGTCAGTTCATTGGTCAATACCATTTCACTTGATTTTTCAGCTGTATGCCTTGGAAATTGAAGTGTTTCCTTATCAAAATAAATCATATTACTCCCGTTTTTATTATTTATGAAAAAACCCTGGTCTTTCAACCAGGGTCACAATCACTATAGGAGTCAACTTACTCAACCTCTGTTGGGAGTTGAGCAATCAATGACTCATCAAGCAAATAAGGAAGTGTTGAACAGTAATCCTGAACAGTCACATCATAGCCACTGAAGTCACCCAGTGCTGCACCTGTGTTGGCTGTACCAGCACTGAAGGTAAGTGGGTGCTCTGCTCCAAGACCATAGTACTCACCAGTGTTGGTTTCTACTATTGCAGCAACATTGCCCCTCAGAATTTCAGCGACCTCATTTCTACCATCCTCTGTCAACTTGGTGAACTTCATATTAAGGTCAGTCTGTACATAGACAGTACCATTGGCCTCATCTGCATTCATAGTGCTGTTCATAGAACCGTTACCAGTCCTGATTCTGAACAACTTGAATACATAGGTATATGAACCCTCTGATCCAGTCCTGATTGTTGCAGTGAACCTCTTCTGATTTACAGAAGGTGCTGCTGCATTCCAGTCAGCCAACCAGATATTCTTGATTCCACCAACATTGTCCTTACAACTAAAGTCAATACCTTTTAATGTAATACCACAAGAACTCATTATATCTAAATCTATTATTTTCTTTATAAAAGGGGGCAGGTCAATCCCACCCCCGGGACATCAATCTATTGAATTAAGCAATAGTCTTAACAACTACCTGGTCAGGGAAAGCAACCTGGACACCTGCATTGAACTTAACAGCAAGTCTGAACTCCTGGTTGTCCTTTGAATACCAAAGGTCAAATGTTTCCTGATCACCTTCAAGGTCAGTACCATAGAAGAAGTTGCCCTTAAGGTCGCCGGCAACAATGCGCTTGGTTCCGTTCAAACCAGGAACACCATAGATTCTGGTTGAAGTACCAGGGATCACAATGCTCATACCTTCATCAACCTTAGGGTCATAGTGGTAGAGGTTTTCTGCATTAAGCTCACCAATGTAAGACCTGAATGCATCTTCACCCATTACAATACTTGCAGAATGAAGGATTTCAAGAGGAATGTTTGCATAAGCATCATAAACTTCCTGGGCAATGTTGTTACCTGATACAGCAGCTATCTTAATAGTGTCTGTTTCTGCATTGAGGATCTTCAAAAGACCATCAAAAATAGAAAGGTTTCCTGTTGCAGTTGTGTCACCCTGCCAGATTGCCTTTTCTACCTCTGCATTCACATGTGCTATAATGTCAGCAACAAATGCTTCCTCGAAAGGAAGAGTTTCCTTACCGGCAGCAACCTTCACTTCATAACCAGCCCAGTAGTCCAAGAGGGTTCTGTCACAGAAATTCATATTGACCTTTACCTTACCAACAGTAATAACCCTCTGTGAAAGAGTGTTTGTACCTTCAGGATTCCAACCACAAGTGGAACCATCACCAAATACAACCTCTGTGGTCAAAAGGTTCAATGCAGCCTGACTCTTGACACCAGTCTGAAGGTTGAAAAGGTCAGCTGACTTAGGGCTAAGAACAGCCTTTCTGATCAAAGGGAGTCTTTGCTCATCTACATAATTAGTTAAACTTTTAACATCAATCATTTTACTTAAATTTTTGTTTGTATATTATTTTTCAAAGTACCTCATTGCTCCCTTTGATTCCTTGGTCACAATGTCTTTGATTTCTTTTTCAGCTGGTTTCAACTGACTGAACTCCATATCTTCTTTTTCCTTCTGGAGTTCTTCAATTGCTGCCTTCAAATCTGCTATTTCATTTTCAAGTGCAGCAATTCTTTTTTCATAATCAGGGGTTTCTACCTCTGGTTCAGGCTCAACAACCTCTTCCTCCTGCTTTACTTCTTCAGACTCTGGTTCTGCTTCTGGTTCTACTACCTCTGCAGGGGCAATCTTACCATCAACCACCTTGTACTCACCATACTGTCCATCAGGTGCAGGAACAATGTTACCATTTTCATCCTCAATGAAGACCTCTGTACCTTCTTCAAGTACTTCACCCTCATAAATAAGGACTCCTTGCTCTGTTTCTACCTTACCGAGTTTCATCAAATCCCTGAAAAGTTTCATAACATTCAACTTCATACTCTATTTATGGTTTTTTATTTTAGTATATCTTCAAGCCAACTGTCATAATCATCTACCTCTGACAGTTTTACCTCATCACCATAACTGAACCATCCCTGTAAGGAAAAACCCCTCAATGAGTGCTCTTCCTTTATCTGGTTCCAGACCTCATCATTTTCCACCTTGAAAGTGGCAATCCAACTACCATCCGGAACATCCTGGAACTCAACAGGTGAAACATTCCTGTTACTGTCCTTGATATAAGACTCAATCATAGTCAATCCTTCAATCATAGGTCCCTGGTGCTCAATGTTCACCTGGTTGTTAAGACCATTCTTGAAGTACCTTAACATCATCTGCTTTATGGTTTCCTTGTCAAACAGAATACAATGAATACCATAGGTGTCATTCTTCCTCAATATAGGAGTGTCAGCAAGACAGACCACACCAGTAATTTCCTTTTTTTCATCATTGAACTGTGTGAAGTCCATCCTGTGCTCCTGCTCCTTTGAAAAGGCAAGGAAGTCCACCTCAACTGCCGGGAACTCTACAAGTGAAATTGCATCCATCCCCAGCTGCTCATCATCTATCTTTATTTTGTAGATCTTCATTATTATATTTATGTAAGTATATTAGTATGTTGCTCTGTTTTGTGCCACCTGGACCTTCTGCTGGGTTTCTGTAATGTCGTGTTCCAGTACATACACCCTCTGGTCTGTGATTGCTGTCTGGGTCATTGCACCATCAACAGACTGTACAAACTCCGGTGCAGAACCAACCACAGCACCCATATCAACTGAAGGAACAGATATTGAACTACCTGAACCATCTGGTTTGACCTGACTTATCTTGGTGATACTGGCAATACCTGCTGCTGCTATACTTGCGGCCTGTGATATACCTACTGCCCAGTCCCACCAACCTGTATGTGTGGTATAAGTCATTGCCAAAGCACTGGCAATACCTGTCAACATCTGTATGGTGGTTGAAGCGATTGCCAGTCCCTTCTGTTCCTCTGTGCCTTCTTCCATCATATCACTGATACTACCAAGGACATCACCAATACCATTACCTATTGCCTCATAAGCCTTCAGTTTGGCCTTTCTTATTTCCAGCTGCTTTTCCTCTTCTTCCTTTACAATCCTGGTCTTTTCAGACTCATACCACTGTGTGATTTTTGTTGTGTCCTCACCTTCCTTGGTTGCTGCATCAATCAACATCTGATACCTCTGGTCAATCTTCTGCTGCTCTGTCATAAGGTCTTCATCAAAGGACTTCAGTAAATCCATCCTTGCCTGGTGGGCTCTTTCTACCTCTGCCTCTGCTGCCTTCCTTTCTGCTTCAGCCTTCCTGTCATTTGCTTCCTGCTCCTTCTTTGCTTCCTCTATAAAGTGGTTTTCCCAGTCCTGTAAGAACTGTTCCTTTTCCAATACCAGGTTCTTGTACTCCTCACTGTCCTTCCTGTACACCTTGAAGAGTGTGTCAAAGTACTTCATTTCCCTTTCATAAGCACCCTGTGTGTACCTTCCTGATTCATCACCCCTGGTCCTGGCTGCTGCCATATCTTTTTCATACTTGGCAAGTTTCTGTGCTGCCTCAATCCTCTTCTTGTACTCATCTTCAGCAATCTTTGCCCTCTTGTCTGCTTCCTCCTTGGCCTTCTTGGTTTTTTCTTCCTCCCTCTTGGCCTCTGATTGTGCCACTCCTTCATTGAAGTTCTTCACTATACTGAACCCATCCTTCAATGCCTGGAAAGCACCACTGAAATCACCCTTGATCATCCTTCCAAGTGCGGTGGCGATTCCCTTCAATGACGAAGTGAACACATTGAACACACCCCTGGCAATGTCACCAAGTCTTTCCATCTGCTTGGCTGACAGTCCTATGGCCTCTGTGAACTCATCCCAGTAAGCTATGATACTACCAAGTACCACCACCAAAGCACCCAGTCCAGTACTTATAAGGGCTGTCTTGAACACACCCATTGCCTTACTAGAGGAATTGACTGCTATTGTCAGTCTTTTGAAGGCCTTGATACCATCATCCATCTTACTCAACCCCTCTGTGATACCAATAAGACTGGTCATAGTGGCTGTGATCTTCTTCTGGGCTTCCTCATTTTCAATACCAAACAAACTCAATGCACCTGTGGCTGCTGTGATTGCACCTGTGATACCACTCATTGCCTTGGTTGCATTCCCCATCTTCTGACCAAAGTCCATTGCAGAATTGTTTATTTCCTGCATCTGTTCCTTCAGTTCATGCTGTATATCAGCAGCCCTCCTCATAGTCTTATTGTACTCCTCTGTACCCTGCTGGGTTGACAGGAGTTGGTCTTTCAAGTCCTTGAGTTCCTTCCTCAACTCCTTGACAGTCCTGGTACTTTCACTGGTCTGGATTTTTACTTCCTCAACAATCATAAGTAATTCTTATAGTTTCTATTATTTATGGTTTTTATTTGAGGTTGTTTACCTCACTCACCTGGATCAACTCCACCTTGGTTGGCTCTGTACTGTTAGGGTTGAAGTCTATGATTTTGTTCACCAAAAAAGTACAGTTGTCAATAACAAAGAGTTGATTGAACTTGAAGTTTATGAATTCAGGGTAACTCATCCTCACATAACAGGTCACCTTCTTATTGTGGACATTGAACACCTCATTCAAGTACTTCTTCCACCTCACATCATAGATACCATTACTGTGTATGTTGGTAGGCAAATAACCATTATAGACCTCCTTGGGAACTCCGAAAGTACACCAGTAAAGGTTTGTGTTACCATCAACAGTCTTCTGTATGTAATTGTCGAACTGTGGAATACCAGGACATCCCAGAAGGTAATCATCACCCCAGGAACTTCCTGTCCCCCTACTCAAATAAGTGTACTCACCACTGTTCTTCTGGTTTGGTGTGTCATCACTGATCCACCAGAAATGAACACCCGGCTGGATTGCATTGTAATAGTTTGGAAGTCTGAAGGCGAAGAAAGGAAAGTACTCTATCTTACCATCCTTGTCCAGTGTGTTTATCACCTTGCTGGTGAATATAGGATTGTTGTACCTGATCGGACCTGAACTCACCAGGTTGTCATAAGACAGACAGGACAGGTCATAAGGAA
>Ga0326512_10001829_pt1 | contig 15983 bp, 11 predicted proteins | sample 1_2617_0518_D_FD_203652 | JGI IMG/M metagenome (GOLD analysis project Ga0326512, IMG submission 203652) | Bovine rumen microbial communities from UC Davis, California, United States - 1_2617_0518 | ecosystem: Host-associated > Mammals > Digestive system > Stomach > Rumen | place: USA... | reverse complement strand
GCAGTCTTGTTGTATATGCTGATCGCAAGGGCTTTGTATGGAACAGTCAGAATATTTCAGGCGGTGACACGATTGACTTTTTACGCAAGGTTGAGGGTAAGTCATTCCCCGAAGCAATAGAAACGATCATCGGTGAAAGTGCCGCCGTTACATATACTCCTGCACCAAAGTATAAATCAGAAGCAGGACAGCTTGAATTGCCCGAAAAAGCAGAGGGGAAGTACAACAGAGTTTATGCCTATCTTTCGCAAACAAGAGGTATATCACCTGATGTCATTTCTGACTTTATGAAATCAAAACAGCTTTATCAGGACAAAAGGGGAAATTGTGTATTTGTCGGTTTTGATGAACAGGGTGCGGCAAAATTTGGCTCTGTAAGAGGTACACTTACAGAAAGAAAATATCGTGGAGATTGTAAAAACTCTGATAAGCGTTATGCTTTTCATCAGATGGGAACAGACAGCACAAGACTGTACATATTTGAAGCACCTATCGACCTTATGAGCCACTGTACAATGACAGATCAGGCATACGGTAAAGGTACATACAAAGGACAGACAAGATTAGCACTTTGCGGAAGCTCTGATGTAGCACTTGAAGCCTTTTTAGAGCGACACAGCGAAGTCAGGGTTTTACATTTCAGACTTGATAATGACGAAGCAGGACGGGCGGCAGTCGAAAAATACACAGCGAAATATCAGGCAAGAGGTTATGAAGTACATTCGGTTTTCAGCAAAGGCAAAGATGTAAACGAAGATTTGATAACCTCTCAAAAACAAAATCCAAGAAAAAGATAGGAGAATGCAGAAATAATGACTATTGAAAAAAGCAATGCACAGGGAGCATCTGAAAGCTCAGAACTTCCACTAAAATTCATACTCGAAAACAAGCTGACTTTGAAAGAGATAGGAGCTTTTGTTACTGTTTACGATATGTATCTGAATGGAGAAATGCCGATTACTGTAGCTGGCATTTGTCAGCATACATCTGACGGTATCGTAACGGTGAGAAAATATATCAAAAGGCTTATTGACAAAGAGCTTCTTATCAGAGATCACGCATTGATAGACGGACATATTGTGATGACACTTACGGTCAATATGAATAGGCTCAAAGAATAAAACAAAGATACTAAAAACCCTCTCCGGCAAGTCTTTACGGCTTTGTCGGAGAGGGTTTTGTTTAATGTTGTGGTTTTTATAATGGAATTACATAGTGCTTCAAATGGGGTAATATTCACCTTACAGCAAGTCCGGTCAGCTTTGAAAATTCTTCAACAGACATTTTCTCCTGCTCTGCTGCTTGCATAATTGTTATAATTCCGTTTTTGACCAAATCAGCAAGTACGGAGAGTCTGCCTTTTGCAATACCGATAGCTTCGCCTTCTTCTCTGCCTTTTGCTTCGCCCTCCATTAGTATCTTATCATAAATTTCGCACATAGTGATCTCTCCTTTCGCATTAGCTGTGTTAGCATTATATTCATCCCTGAAACGGTCATCTTCCGAAAAGACACTTATCATATCAAGTGTTTCCTCCGGATATCTCAGTACCTGATTTGACGGATGATAATCTGTTCCGTTATTGAGTGCATAGAAAAACTCTGCGATTGCTCTGAAATCGGATTTGAATTTTTGGATTTGCTCCGGCTGCATATCCTTGATTGAATAGAAATTCATTTTATAATCATTTACAAACGGAAGCAGGGCTTCAGGGATATTCAGGCAGGAATGTAGGTTCTTTCCGTAAGTCCATTCGCTTTTTCCGAAATAAATAACTAAGGTGATAACCGGATAACAGGTCTTATCTGATTGTCCTTGTACTTCTTTATACTGATTTCTGTAAACAGCTCCGTCATAGTTCATTACTCTGAGTGGCATAAACCTGTCAGGCATTACCTGATTCTCAATACCAATAAAGGCAATATTGATATTAGCATTTTTCCAAAACTTTGAAACATCCCGTTCCTGACTTTTGATTGCTCCGCTAACTTTGTACTGTGAATCTTTATCGGCAGGTGATAGATCCTCTGCACTTATAATGCTTTCTCCATCAAAAAGCAGAACATTGACAATATCAGCAAATACAGACTCGTATGATTCAAGTGTTTTCGTAACGGTATCTTTCTCTCCCATCGGAGACACTCTCCTTATTATATACTCTCTCAACATCATTATACTATGAATTCAGTGTATTGGCAAGTATTATTGTCTTAATACTTATGATATGGATCAAAAATAAAACAACTATCCAATAAGTCAAAACAACTTACCAGATAGCGTTATGAAAAAATCATTTTTGATTCATCAACTGTAAGAGTTTTAAGGCAGCTTCACGCTGTTCAGGCGAAAGAGCCGACCAACAATCTATCAATGGTTTCAAGTCAGAAGAAACCTCTATAATATCACCATCAGAGAAGAATTGCGGCATTGTTATCTCAAATCCTTTGCAAATAGCTTCTAATGTAGTAATTGTCGGAATTGTATTGCGGCGAATGAGATTTGCTATTGTTGCTTCTGACAGACCGGATTTCTTTGCAAGTTTATATGCAGACCATCCTCTCTGTTTCATCATTTCTTGTATTTTTTCAGTAGCGTCCATATTTCATTACCCCCGATATGTATTATTTTACCGTTAATTTGAACGGTATTATACAATTCAGCTGTAATGTAATACTATATTGTTGTATAATAAAATATATAATGCTTATTGGGAGGTATTTATGAAAAACATAGAAAGTAATGTTTCTTGCTGTTTCACCGGACACAGAAAGATACCACAAAAGAAATATGTACAAATACAAGAGAAACTAAAAGATGAAATCGTTACAGCCATTCAGAACGGATACAATTTTTTCTATGCCGGAGGTGCTATCGGTTTTGATACAATGGCAGCACAAGCAGTCCTTGAACTTAAAGCTCAGTATCCTCACATTAAACCGATACTTGTCTTACCTTGTGTTAATCAAACTGACGATTGGGAGCAGTCAGATATTGATGAATATGAGCGTATAAGAGTTTTATCTGATGAAATAATCTATACTTCAGAAGAAAACAAAAAAGGCTGTATGCACAAGAGAAATCGTTATCTTGTCGATCACAGCACTTTGTGTATTTGCTACTTAACTGAAAACAAGGGTGGAACAGCTTATACTGTAAAATATGCAGAAAGCAAAGGAGTTAGTGTTATCAATATAGCAATACAACAAAACATTTAGTATCAAAATAACCGTATTGAAAAATGTATCAAAAAGTTTGCAAAAAAAGCAGGTTTAAGCTATAATTCATAGTAGTTAAATAAACGCTCGATTAAATAAATACAAGGGAGTGACTAAATGATATTTGGTTATTGCAGAATATCAACCGATAGGCAAAACATAGAACGACAAATCAGGAATATTCAGAAAGCATACCCTGATGCTATTATAAAGCAGGAAGTTTACACCGGAACAAAGACGGACGGCAGAAAGGTTTTTGAACAGCTTTTGAAAATTGTCAGGTCAGGTGATACGATTGTTTTTGACAGCGTATCGAGAATGAGCCGTAATGCTGAAATTGGCTTTCAGGTATATCAGGAATTGTATGACAAAGGCATTGAGCTTGTTTTCCTGAAAGAGCCGCATATAAATACCGAAACCTACAAAAAGGCTTTGTCAAATAATATCGCTATGACCGGAACTAAAACAGATATTATCCTTAAAGCTATCAATGAATACCTTATGGAGCTTGCCAAAGAGCAGATCATAATCGCTTTTGAACAGTCCGAAAAAGAAGTATCTGATCTCCATCAACGAACAAAAGAGGGTATCGAAACTGCAAGAAGAAAAGGCAAACAGATTGGTCGCAAACAAGGTGCTGCCATTACAACGAAAAAGAGCATAAAAGCCAAACAGGATATTTTGAAGTTTTCAAGGGACTTTAACGGCACTCTGACTGATGTGGACTGTATGCGTATGATCGGCATTGCAAGAAATACCTATTACAGATATAAGGCTGAATTGAAAGCCACTTTATAACAAAGACAGCTCTCGGCTAAATGTCGGGAGCTGTCCATTTTTATTTCCATCCTTGAAGTAATTGGTGTTGAATATCTTGTTTATCCAAAACCCTTGTACATAATGCCCATTCTTCTGTATGTGGTCTATCCATTAGGTTTTCATATTTTGAAATAAATGGATTAGTTTTTGGAATAGCGTTGATTTTTTCTCTTGCTTTTTCTATTTCATTCAAAGCAATGTCAATCCAAACATCCTCAAGTGTATCTGGAATTTGACCAAACAAGCCGTGAATATCACTTAATCTTTCTGATAATGCCGAATGCACTTTGTCTTCAACAGAATCCTTATACCTCATATTGTATATCTTGATTTTCGGACTATCTTGTCCTATTCGCTGAATTCTTCCTTTTCTTTGTTCCAATCTTGTTGGATTCCAGGGCAAGTCAAGGTTAATTAGGGTAGAAAGTGTTTGTAGATTAAGACCTTCGCTGGCTGCATCTGTACCAACCAGTATGCGTATATTTCTTGTTCTTACCTCTTTTTTTATACTGTCTTTTGTTTCTTTGACAAATACACCGTTTGTATAATAACCTGATTTATCTCCTCCTGCATACAGACCTATTTTTATATCCAAAAAAATAGTTGACAAGTTTTCGGCTACAAATTGTGCACTATCATAATACTGAGAAAAAATAATGCACCCTTGTTCTTTCCAACCAATATCACCATAACCTATACCGTTTTTCAAAATATCAACTATACGAAGAAATTTAGGATCATCATCTTGATTCAGTTCCAAATATTTCACAAGAGTATGCAAACAATCTATTTCTTCGCTTGTGAGTTGTTTGATTTCACTTTCATCCAATGAGCTGTCAACATCTTCATCATCTTCTTCAAATACTATATTAAATTCTGAAGATAATATTTCTTTTCCTTCATCAGTCCACGCAAGCATTTTCATTGCAGTGGATTTCCCAGCGATAATGGTACTGCCTATTCTTTTTAGCATTAATGTTGACATAAAACCGCTTGCTTTTGTTCTATGTGAGAGCATACTACAAAATTCTTGTGCTTGTTCATATGCCTGCTTCTGATACCCAACAAGTGATAATGCACTTTCATCATCTTCTCCCAAAAGAACTACCTCTATTTTATCCAAATAAGGTTTGTTGGTTTCAGGGTTTATTGTTTCTTCAAGAAAAGTTCGTGTTCTTCTAACAATATGGCGAATATATGGATTATAATGCTCAATAAAACCACCATTTGCATACAAACGCCTGATTCTATCCTGATCAGATCGTTTCATTTTATCATAATCTGTGGGTTTTATGATAACCTGATCGTCTTCTAAATGAAGGCTTTGTCTTATTCGGTTTATGAGATTTCCTGAATCACTTTGCTTAGTAGGGAATGGATTAAAAATAATTGCTTTCATAAAGTTTTCATCAACGGGATACGATGTTTTTCCGCATATCATATCCAACATTGTTTGAGGAGAAGTATGCCATTTGCTAAATTCATTCCCCATTATTTTTTCTGTATCTATGCCCATACTAAGAGCATTTAACAGATCGTATGCTTCGATTGTATTTATCTGTACAGGAGTTGCTGTACCAAGCAACATACTTTTTGTTTGCCTACTGATGTCATTCAAAAAACTGAGCAGAATATTTGGTGTGCCTTTGTTGTTATCAGGATTTTTGTTTGGATTGCTTCTTCTTGCTCTATGTGCTTCATCGAGTATTACACATTCAAAGCTCATTTGTTTTAGCATTTCAGATACTTCTGAATGTCTTGCAACAAGTCCCTGTGATACAATTCCTACTTTACGGGGACATTTTTTAATAGATGCGGCATTAGCAGCAGGATAAAAATACCCATTTTCATCTTGCCATCCTCTGCCTGTCCAAACAGCACTTGGCATATCAAGCAGTGTTTTCATCTCTTCCTGCCATTGCCAAATAAGTGTTTTCGGGACAATAATTAAAATTGGCTTGTCCCCGTACAATGCCATAAGTTTTGCTGACATTGCAAGCTGAACAGTTTTCCCCAATCCAACCTGATCTGCAAGAATAAATCTTGCTCCACCTTTAGTTTTATGTTCACGAAATGCAAGTTCAACAAAATATTTTTGATGTTCCCATAACCCAAATTCTTGTCTGTAAATTGGATCTTCAACAGCAACTGCCGGTACTATTTCTGCATCATCATTTTCTTCTCGCCAATCTTTTAGAGCAATTCTTGTTCTTTGTGCTATACGGTGTATATCTTCCACTACAAAATCGCACAGATTAACAGCATATTCATTGTGCCAGAAATAATCAAATTCTTCCTGCACCCATTGAACTGATTCTTCAGAGCTATCTTCCCATATCATCTCGTAATTCAGCTTAAATGCACTTTTAGTTTCATTTATGCTTCCGATAAAGGATGTTTTTGTTCCGTCAGGATAAGTTATTATTCCTGCTTTACCGTGCATTAAGCCATAGATATTATTAGGAATAACTCTGACCTCAAGTTTACCGGATTTAATAAGACGATATAACCTTTCAAGCCGTTCCGAGCTTTCGACTGTAGAATACACTTCTTCCGGAAGTGAAGCACACCATTCTTGTTTCATTTTCTGTGCAAGAGAAGCAACTTTCACATCTTCGGGCAATAAATCAGAATTACAAATAACTCTTACCTTTCCTTGAATACTTTCTATTTCTTCTCCTGCAACTTCAAGTATAGATGAACAGAAATAGCCCGCAATTCTGTCATACGAAGCAGCACCTTTCAGTTTTTTACATAGAAAGGATTTATCAAGATGCTGCCTGCGAGAAGAATAGCGAGCTATCATATTAATTACCTACCTTAAATACTATCATTGTCAACAAGCGAATACAGCAAATCAGCCATTGTTGCACTTTTCAGCCAATGTTCAGTCATATTTGCTATGTCTTTCGTATTGCTGATAAAGCTAAGTATCTGCTTTATCAACTCTCTTTTATCCCAATAATTCGCAAGCTCATTTTTAATATATCCGAGAGCCTGAGACGGATTTTCATCTTCCTTTATGCCTACATAAATTCCCTTGAATACTAATCTCATAAGAGAATTTTCAAAATCAGGCACATCATTCATTGTTCTCGCTGCCATTTCAAACGGTGTTTTCAGTCTTGCATTATTAGCTTTTTCAACTGCCATAAGCTGACTGTAACCTCCAACCGAAAAACCTCTTGCAAATTCCTGATATGTACTTATCTGATAATTATTGTGCTTTTCGGTTTCAAGACCTTTAACATAGAATTTTTCAGAAGTCGATAGTTCCTTCCAGAGTAAGTTATCAAATTCGGCTGGGATAACACAATCATAAGCCAGCTTCTTTGCATTTTCAATAATTTTTACAACCTGTGATTTTGAAGGCTCATTAATAGCAAGAGAAAGCTCATAATCAAGGTCAAGGTCTTCGATTTTTGCATAGGCAGTAAGCACTTTCAAAGATGCCGCATAGGCTGCAAGCACCAGATCAGGATCACTGAAATTCGGATCTTCTTTATCATCGAGTGAAAGCATATAGTTTATTTGCCTTTTAACCTCAGCTCTTATATCTGATGATATTTCATCAAGAAAAGCCTCGTCTGTGCCTGTCTGTTTACGAAGAACAAGCAAAACAGTACCTTTTATGTAATTGCCGGATTTCAGACCGCTTGCATCGGTTTCAGTTGCAATATTCCAAGCAGCAGTTACTTTTAATCCGGCTTTCCACATTATCAAAGCAAGCTGTGCCCATATTGCCGGATCACTGTGCGTAAACATTACAATCTGCATTCCATTGTCAGGCATATGTTTTGCAAGGTTTGAGTAAATATCTATCATTGTAGAACTGAAATGTTCATCACCACGCACAGCTAAAATACGCTTGCTGTCAGTGTACCAATCAGGGAAAGCCTTTTTCAGCAATGTTTTATCCCAAGCAAGGAAAAATTCTGACAATTCGTGGTAATTTACAGCATCAGCATAGGGAGGATCGGTTATCCACAATTCACTATCCACATTTACATCTCTTGCATCAGCTACAGTAATATTATATGTTCGATCAAAACACCCCAAAGAAGATAACGGTAAATAGTATACACCAGATAAAAACTCAAAAGCCCTCGTACCATAATTCCATAAAGTATTTAAAGCCTGATTGTAAAAAGTCTGTGCCATTGATTCTCTTGCTTGACCAACTCCCCAACTACAAAGTTTACTATTCCAATTACAACTTCTGTTCAAGCTCAATAACCCAACAATTAATTTTTCCTTTGTATCAGCTAATTTAACGATCCATTTCTGTAATAAAGCATATTCAAGTAATTGCCTTGCATTAAAGAGATGATGCCAATATGTCCATCCACGCTCACGAATAACTTGATCTGTATTATAGCCTGTTTCAATTGGCATTGAGGGAATAAATCCCGATTTTTGCCAATCCGAAAAATTATTGCGAACAATTTCGAATACTTTTTTTTCATTCGCTATATTGTTTGCTGTTGCACCCTCGTAATAACGAGAAGTAGTAATTTTTCCATTAGGAAGTATTTCAATATGTTCATATTTTACTGCATACAATCTTTCTTGATATGTATCATCTATATCAGGTATAAATTGCTCTTTTGTCCACTTTTTTAAACCAAATTGTGTTTTTCCTTCATCGTCAATAGTATCATGTCTTATTGATGAAACTGGAGTAGTTCTCTTACAATGTGGACACATTATACCTTTTGTGGTTATAGTTCCTGAATTTTTGGCATACTTCATTTCATCAGATGTTGCATTCATTTTTATATTTATATCATATCCGTTTCCATTGTCAGATAGAATTGCAACTGTTTTAGAACCAACACCAATTAACCATGAGGCTGATACAGGTATGGTGTAGTTACATTCAGGGCATCTCACTTCAGTACAATACAAATAGCATAATGCATTATCTCCTTTTTCATTAGTTTCTACGCCTAATTCTATTAGCTCTTTTTGAACTGACGAGAAAACATTTTGCTGAAACGAAACTAATTCGTTTATATAGTCATCTGATGTTCCTAATACATTTATATCTGACCATGTTAACATAGAAGCAACTGGATTCAAATCGCTACCATAGACATTTAATCCAATTCTTGCAGCCTCGAATGGAATAGAGCCTCCACCTGCAAAACAATCTCCTATTGTTATCAGTTTACCGTAACGCTTAATTGATAACTGCTCAACTAATTCCGAAAGGGAATAAGCCTTTGTCCCTAAATGTTCATTTATCTCGTGCCAGCTTGATTCACGAATATTAGATAGCTGTTCCGGACGGCAACAGTATTCAAGTCTTTCATCATAACTAAGCGTATTGAATAATCTGAATTCAATCGAGTCTTTGTCAACTCCGTCACGGAATTTCGGCTTGCCTTCTTCAACAATAAACCACTCGTCAAGATATTTGCGAAAATGCTTGCTCTGGCTTGCTATTTCATATAATCTTGTAACAGCCATTTTCTTATTCTTTCTATCGTCAAGTCCGATTTTGTCCATTGAAAGAATTTTTAGAAAAATCTCGGTGTCCTTTTTCGGATCACTGCTGACAGGCATAAGACAGCCGATAATGGCTGCTCTGACAAGTATTAGTGGTTTTCGTCCCCACCATTTTCCTAAACCAGTTAAAGTTTGACTTTGAACTGCTTTACGCTCCTTATAGCTTTCCTTGCTCACTTTACTGACAGGAAACTGCTGTTCTATAAATGATATATCACTATTCATTGCTGTCCTCCGAAAAACTATCGAGCGTTAATTGCTCCGATGTGTAAGTAACAGGATTTTCGCAAAGGGCATATCGAAGTGCCATTCTCCAACCCCGTCCGTGATCGTTTATCTGTCCGGTACTTGCATTGGTCATAGTATATAACCACCAACGCTCCTCCGGCAGCAAGCCTTTCCAATTTCGAATTGCTTTCGGAATTTCAGCCGGATCACAATCTTCTATTCCCCATAAAAGCACCATAAGCTCTTTGCCCATCAGCTTTTCAATGGGAGTAGCACCGACTAAAAATCTTCCGGCGGTTTTGTTTTCTTTTTTCAATCTTCCATTAAATTCTGCTGTGACATCCTTTGAAATTTTACCCCATTTGTAACGGGAAATTCTGAATTTAAGGATGTCTTTTTTTGAAAGAATTTGTTCCTCTGATTCGTCCCATTGAAAACGCTCGTAAATCTCAACTTCTCCGCTTTTTGATGTAGGGATAATAACATAAAAATGATTTACACTGTCTTCTGGATCAAAACCAAAACCGTAATATTTTTTCTTACTCACTGTATGATCTCTCCGTTCCTTGCCAGTTCATTGACATCATATTTATTGAGGTCAACCCACTGTAAGAAAAGCTCTCCGGATGTAAAAAGTAGTGCATCGTAGCTAAATGTTACGGTAACATCGCTATTTTCGGAAAAATTTATTGTTCGGATACTGTCAATAACTTTTTTCAGATTACCTGCCCAACAAGGAACACCGGATGTAAATTCTATGTACAAATCTCTATTGTTTTTATCTTCAATATAAACAGACGATCCTTTAATCAAAACATTATCTAACCTTTCGAGATCGCTCAATTCTTTATAGCTTGAAGCTGTATCATCAAAAGATTTTGTTTTTCTGAATTTAAGAGTAACCCATTTTTTCGGATCAATATTTATCTTCTTTTCTTTTTGAGTTGTATCGACAGAAAAACTCTTTTCCTCAATAACACAATCACCATACATTACTGCATAGCGAACAAATTTGCTGCCATCAGGCAAACGAAATTCTGTATTATAAATACCGCCATTTTCTTTTGGCTCGCTGCCGTCTGTTGTATATTTTATAGTATATTTCGGGTGTGTAACAAAGGTAATAAATACACCGTTACCGGAGTTTCTCTCTCCATATTTTGTAGTGGGTTTTCCGATAAAAGTTTCAATTTCACCTGTTTCACGCTCATTCGTATTGTCTATACAAATAAAATTCAAAGAAGGTTCATCGGTTGAAAAACTCTGATCTTTTAACTCATTTGATGCAGTTGTGGGATTAGCACCGACATCATAATATACAGTACCGCCAATACCCTTTACTCTCAATGTAAACTGATGCGTTTTTTCATCATATCCAACCTGTTCAACCTTTACAGATGTGGGATCTTTTTTGAATGGTCCCTTGATTAAATATCCACCAATTTCACGCCATTTGTCAACTGTAAGGCAATACCTTTTTAGGGCATCCATCTGGTCGGGATGCAACCATTGCCATTCTGGTGTAGAAGAAGCCCTGTCTTTTATTTGTGAATAAGTCATTGATTCTGTAGTAAAAATGCGTCTTTCGCACTTTTTCCTTAATGTTTCAAGCTTCTGATCTTCATTGGTGAAATCTTCATATTTCTGATTATCACGCAAACAAGCAATGATCTGCTCCTCACCATTGAACTCATTATTTTTGAATTCAAATTTCAACTCGGCAGATTCTATACCATATTTGGTCGGGAAGTATAATACTACAAATGTTTCACGGATTGTCGAATAAAGTGCTTGCAATGCTTTCGTTGACTGTGCTTCAGCTTCTCTGTACTGCTGGTCAGATGCAGAAACACCTTCATCTTTCATTCCTCTTACTATTTCCTGAATAGCTTTAAGTTTCTTGCTGTTTATGTATAGTTTTTCCATCAGGTCACGCTGTCCTGACAAAAACATTACACGGTTTGTTTCAGAAACACTGTCATAGAATTTGATAAGATCAGGATGAAGTCCATTGCCGGGATATGGCTCAAAAATAACCAAAGTGATTTTATTTGTATCAAGTTTGATCTCGTCTATTGCAGGAAGCACCTGAACAATTTCGTAACAGTTTTTTAACTTCGGTTTAAATGATTCTTCAAGTATTTTCCTTAATTCATTACGGGCGTTTTCGTTGGTATATGAATCAACAAGTGTATTCATTTCAGCAATCATATTTTTGGTATTTTGAAAATAAATACGACCACGATTATCAGATTTGATATACCAAGCCTGTGTGCGAAGTGCTTCAAGTGCTGCCTTGACTTCATTTATTTCTCTTTCAGGCTCACTCAGAAAACCAAAAACTTCTTGTTCTGTAAGTCCCAATTGCCCGTGTGCAACAGTAGAAAGAGAGGACATAAGTAGTAGTTTTGCTATTTGCTGTGTAACACCACTTTTCGAGGCATTTTCTTCGTCGATCAATTCTGCTACGGATTTTCCTGACTGAGCTATATCGTGCGTAATTGCTTCATCAAGAGAAGGTTTTATCTGCCTTATAAGGCTAAACATTTTTTCATTGTTTAAATCGAAATCAAAGACATTTATAAGATATTTTTTGTCAGCTTCTCCTGATTCATAGAAATATCTGACAATTTGACGCATAAGTCTTATCATTCCACGAGTTTGCTGAAACCCTTGATTTTCCTTAAATCGTGCATAAAGATCTCGAATTGAAGGATGGAAAGGGTATGAAGATGATATTCCACGAAAAACTGCTTCAGGCTTATATGAAGTGTAGCCTGCCTTTTTTGAAAATTCAACAGATGACTTAAATGCCATAGCTATTTCATTTTGACATTCAAAATATGTAAAATTATCTTCCGGGCTTATATCTTCAAATAAACGCTTTCTGAGAATATTAAAAATCTCGTCTCCTTGCGTATTAACAGGCGTAATTTCAAGTGCAACTCTATTTGCTTCTTGCTCAAGTTCACGGAATGAACTTCTAAGTAAGTCACTTCCTGATTCATATGCAGCGTTTAGATCTGAAAAAACAAGACATACATTTGAAAGCTGTTGCTTTCCAATAGCTACAAATAAATTCGATAATGCAGTTATTGTTACCTTGCTTAAGTCAGAATTACCAATAGTCTTTGATTTGGCATTTTCAAGATACGGAGGTAATTCATCTAATAATATAAGGACTTTTTGTCCTTTTAGTAGATTAATCCACGCACTTTCGCCGGGAGCACTAAGAGGTGAATAATAATCTTTAAAAAACTCTCTTTTTCCAAGTTGTTCTGCAATAGCACCCCAGATTCCAAATTCAGGAGCTTCTCTGCCTGAAAACGCAACAACAGATATATCTCCAGCTTTTTCATATTTATCGCCAAAGATTTGAGTACGCATTTCTTTGTTTTCTGCCAAAAGACCAAGTGCTACCATATTATGTGTTTTTCCACCACCCATTGCTTGTGTAAGTTTTATTACACCAGTGTTGGACTCACCACAAAATCTTTGAAATGCAGTATCTAACAGAACCTTCATTCCTTCTGTTTGAAAATTCTGAGAAAAAAAGTCTTTGACATCAATTTTATGCTCAACAAGATCTGTAAGATCAATAACATCTTCACGAGTAGTATCTACAAATACATTTGCCTTTGGTTTTAGCATCTCAGAAACGACTTTCACTGATAATACCTCCTTAATATTATATTAAAGAACTACAAAAATAGCAATAATTATAAATTTCCATAATAAATAATATCATAATGTGCAAAAAATGTCAATAACAGCTTGATTATTCTATATATAAGGCACAAAGTAACGAATGTATTTTTCTCTGAAAAATTGATTAACAATTCACTCTTACAAGTGGGACTTCAAGTCCCACTTGTCTTTTTCTATTGTTAGTTTACAATTCACAAGCGAACAGCCATTGCTGCGATGCTGCTGAAACACTCAGGAATTTTTTCCCAGAATACTGATGATAGTTTTTGCGATCCTGATTTCCGCACACCTTTTCATATTGGCAGCGAAACCGTGAGCTTCTGGAGGATCAGCGACAAATTCTTTCAGTTCTTCAAGCTCCATCGGAGTATCGTACCTGAACACAAAGCCCTGATTAAGAGCTACAAGGTATCCGTCTTTTTGTCCCCATCCGTCCGTAACACTAAAATAGCAGAGCTTATCATCTGTCAGAAATACTCTTTCCGAGCCGCCGATTTTGCCAATACAAACACAAGACATTTCAGTATAGGATTTGTCATACAATGCTGATTCAGAGAATTGTACTCCTCTGAAACGATCATTGATACTGACATCACCGCTTTTTCTGCAAATTTCGTAAATCTCGTTCTGGTACTCTTTTCTTTTTGACAACATAATTATGTCCTCCTATTGTTTTTTCCATAAGAGAGCATAAGAAAAACACCCATCGTTACCGACAGGTGTTGAACTTCAATATCACCCATCGATCAAGCTTTAGCACCTTACCTTTCGGCAGGTTGCTGTGCGGTCATAGGGCTTGTCCCTCACGCACTCTTTATGGTTTGTAAATCCATAGTATCATATTATTTTTGTATTTGCAAGAGTTTTTTTATGCTTATGGTGTACTTGCTGCTTATGGCGTACTTCTGAGAATTAGTCCTGCAATATAACTGATTGCTTCTCTGTCTGAAAGTGAAAACTGCTCTTTGAGTTCTGTTGCTATAAGAGAAAAGTATTTTTCGTCAGGAAGGTTTTTTGGACGGCGGTTATCGCTTGTAAGGGTAAATACAGGAAAATCATCCCTGATTCCTATGCAGCATATTCTGCCATACCAATCTGCCGACTTTCCTTCCATTTTCTGCAAATCCATTAACTGAGAATAATTGATTTTATACAGCTTCATATAGGTTGTGCCGTCTGTTTCCGGATCAAAAATTGCAACACCCTTTCCGTTCCAAGAACTGCTACTATTTCCGAAATACATCTCTCCATTAACCGTGATATAAGCAATATCCTTGAAATATGATTTATCACTGCATCCTGAATAGGTTTTATCATTCAATTCGCAAGTACCGCCTTCGAGATAACAAAGAAAACGCTTTTCTGACAGATTTGAGCCATAGCAGGCATACCAAATATTTTGCTTTTCGTTTTTACCCCATTCAGTGCGTACTATTTTTTTGTTGCTGATATTTCCTCGATATACATAAACAAACGCCGAGACGATTTCTTTGTCATTTATAACAGTAACCGTTTGCCTGTTATATAAACTTCCTTCGCCTTCATATCGGTCAAGCTCAGCCAACAGAGAACGCTCTACTGCGTAAACTTCTCCTACAACATTTTCTCCGTATTTTTCTTTGATGCCCGGATAAGCACCAAGATCATAAATCGCATAGTCCCTTAACATAAACTTACCGCAATACCGTGAGCCTTCGAGCATTTTATTTGCTCTTTGATTTTTCATCAGTGTTCCATAAACAAACAGCATCACCTGATTTTCATTGATCCCCTTAAGCCTTTGTAGGATCAGAGCTGCCCTGTCGTATGAAAACTGTTGGAAAGAGTATTCTTCACATTTCCTCTCCTTCAATCTGTACTCGATATAATCAACAGCCTTGATAATTGCTTCGTTAAACTCAGGATTGAACTCAGGATAAGTCCCGATAAAATCCATAACTTTTGACTGAGAAAAAATATCCATAGTATCAAGAAAACCATTTATACTATCATAACCGTGACCGCTAAAATTCCTTCCGGTACATCCGTTAAGCCCATTGTAAAAAGTTTCCTTGAAAGCTCTGTTGTTCATAAGAGCAGGGTATTTCACAACTGCATACATCATTATCCCACAGGCGGTATAAGTTGGAATGTAAATATACTCAACACGAATATCTGACGGAACATTTATTGTCGGAATAAGAGAATAAAATTTTCTGTCCGGAACATCCGGAAATTCGATAAACCCATCAACAAGCTTCATAATTGTCTGCTGTAATTCTGCTTTGCTTTTGTTTTCAGTGGTTACTGAATGAAGCAGGCTTCTCAGTTCTCTGAATTTTCTTTCTTCGTTTTTCATAGTGATCTTCTCCTCTTATAAAGTATTCAGCAGGTGTTTCCTTACTGTGTCTTTAGTATATAACAAAAATAGGGTAGACCGAGGGACACTTTGTCCCTCGACCTCCCATTGCACCGTACGTACGGGTCTCGTATACGGCGCTACATGAATACAGATATTACTAC